>Ga0315320_10003050_pt1 | contig 13806 bp, 1 predicted proteins | sample M140m21515metaG_FD_203458 | JGI IMG/M metagenome (GOLD analysis project Ga0315320, IMG submission 203458) | Ammonia-oxidizing marine archaeal communities from Monterey Bay, California, United States - M1 40m 21515 | ecosystem: Environmental > Aquatic > Marine > Coastal | place: USA: California...
TGATGAACTTATTAAAATTAATCTTTACGGTGACGGAGTTACACACGAGATTAAAGATAGTTATAGATCAGTATCGGTCAAAAAGAACTACCTAGATTTTAATAACCCAGATAGACACGATTCAACAGTATATCAGCAGGCACAACCTGACAATGATGCCAGTGTATCCTATATCGCTGGAAATTCAGAAGGAAAGCTTGATTATATTCCATTTACTATGGAAGCCTCTGTTATCTTCCCCAAGAAGTTTACTATTGACCACCCTCAATTCTACCGCCAAGGTTTCGGGTTCACAGAAGAAGAGCCTAGTTCAGTTTTTGGTATGCATCAGGCAAAGGACGCTGGTGATGACCTAACTTGGCTCGCAGATCCGGAGTTTGGATTTAGGGTTGTTTGTATTAAGGAAGACGAATTAAGCAAAGACGCTAAGTTTAGATTAGATGTCCGTGGCTTCGGCGTAGCACCTAACGGAGATAACGGGTACCACAACGGTCTTCTGGAGACGGGCTACTATTACGATGTATATGACAACTCACGCTGGAACTTTGCTGTTAGAGTGAGAATGGACAAACAGCCTGATTTAGTTCACGAATCAGATACAGGTGTAAGGTATTATTTGGAGCTTCACGGCGTTTCAACCATCCTTGAAGATGTTCAAGAAGAGTTTACTTTATCGTACGAAATCGCCGATTCTGACGCAAAAGCAGCATTAAACGCAAACAAGAGGTTGTTCTTGGGTGCGGAATACGTAGATTTTAACGACAATGATGCCGGTACACTTAACATGTCTGATGTTAAGGTCGGTGAGGTTCGCTATTGGCAGGACTACATTGATAATGAAACGATCAGATATCACTCACAAGATCCTGATAATTACGGTGTCAAGGATCCATACAAGCCAGCTTATTTTAACCAGACTTCTGTTGACCGCAGGGTTCCTCAGTTGGACACATTGTGTCTGTATTGGGATTTTGCGACGGTAGGTATGTCTAGTCCTTCTGATGGTATTGACGAAGCAGACAATATTCTTTCGGACTCGTTCTTTTATGTTGATGATGTAACGGCTGGAAGCCTTCCTGAAGCAGCGGCAACCGGAAGATATACTTGGTTGGGCGAAATCGTAAAGCATCAGCACACTGGTAAGGGCGATTATTATTATCCCGAAGACAACGAAGTAGTTGACAGAAATTTTCTTTTCGCTGCGAAACAGAATTTGCCGGAGATTATTGGTTCCTCGGATACAATTAAACTTTTAACCCAAGACGACGATTTGTTTATGAAGGGTTCAAAGCCTGTAAACTATTTTTGGGCGATTGAGAAGAGTATGTATCAGGCTGTCTCGCAAGAGATAATGGAAGCCTTTGCTGGAATTAGTGCGTTCAACAATCTTATTGGAGATCCAGTAAACCGTTACAGGATGGAATATAAGAATCTCAACAAGTTGAGACAACTATTCTTTCAAAAGTTTCAAGAAGCACCAAAGGTTGAGAGGTACGTACAGTTTTATAAATGGATTGACTCCTCAATCAGTGAGATGATTCAGCAATTAATTCCCGCCTCTGCAAACTTTTCTGATGATATGAGAACGGTGATTGAGAGTCATATTTTAGAAAGAAATAAATATTGGACGAAGTACCCATCTCTTGAGATGAAACAAACTCCACCTGAAACCTCTATGTTGGGTATCAACGAGATGCTTTACAACTGGAAGCGTGGTCACGCATCGGTAGAGGAAGATGAGAATTGTTTGTGGTGGAATGACAGGGCAGAACGAAAAAACGGTCCAGCAACGAGCGGCAACGACGATGTGGATGATTCAAGAGAGGCTTTGCTTGATGTAGCTACCACTGTGAACCGTGCAGAACATGTACGTCGCAGGCTTGTGGGCGGTGAGGCGTTTGCTCTGCGAAGCTTGTCTACCCCATACCGATTTGGCACTGATATAGTAACAAGTTTACACGGTGGTGTCAACAATAAAAAGAATAAAAAAATTGATTATGTTCGTGCAGAAACACTTGACAACAAGGATGTTGATGTTATACTATCAACACAGCCTGTGGGATCTGACTGCACCGACGACAACGAAACCAACGCCCTCGGTAAAGAGCGTGTTAATATCCAAGTTGCGGATTCTAACGGAAGCATATTGTCGCTATACGAGGCAAGTGAAGATGTGAACACTGGAGAGAGATACTGGAATAGTAATCATTCTGACACTTACGGTGACGATAAAGATGTCCCGATGCAGGGTGTGTTCACTAGTGTACATGTGGGTGGGTTACAGAATAGAAATGTTAAACTAAATGATGGCACCGACAATAATACCAATAGACCAGAAGCGTGGGACTTCACCATCACAGGCGATGAAGCAGCATACAGCCCGGTTCCATCATCAAGACCCGCAGCAAAATATTACAAAGATGAAAAGGCAAAACGCCCGGTAAATATTAGAAACATTAAATCTTCTTATGGAAACTACAGGTTTGATTATGAGGTTGTACAAACCTCTGGAAGAAAAAATAACAACAGGTGGCTCGCCGAAGAGATTCCGAACGCAGAAGAAATTTACAGTTCGGAATCTCCACACATCGTCGGCATGTATGACTTTGAGCTACCAGACCGTGGACGCAACGAGCACATTATCGTTGAGCGGTTTTCCGCCCCCGGTTCATCTGACACGCTGTCTCGTGGAATGTTGGATGTTGAGTCTGAAGAATTTGCGTTATATAACAGTTTAAACTTTAGAAATCTTGACGTTCGCCTGCACCTTAAGAATTGGTTAACATATCACACTAAGAAGTGGGGGCATAGAAGTTATTACCGAGGGCAACCCGTTGAAGACTGTTCGGCACCGGGAGACACAGATACTTTTTGTGAGGCAAACTTTCATAAAACACACAGAAACACAGCTTATAGACCAGAGTCCTATGACTATATTGAATTCTTTGGAGAGAAGACTGTAAATCACGATGATCCGTGTTGTGACTGTGACGACGATGAGTATGCAGAGACCGTGCTTACTGACTACCGATGTAAAGAGACTCACGATAATTTCTGGATTACACATCAGATGCCCAGAAGCGGTCATCAGTATGCTTGGATCAAGGCTTCAACCCAAAAGGATATTTTTGAGGAAATTGAAGGTGAGACAAGGACGTATCGTGTGTGTCCTTGGGGATACGCTACGGATTATCCCAACGCAATAGCATACCATCCAGAGATTGAAACTTCACCAACAGAAAAGGTGGGAGACCTCTCGGCTTATACTAAGATGGTTGTGGAACACGACGAAGATGGATCGGTCATCACCGAAGACGGCTTCCCGTTTATTACGAATTTTATTAGCTATGACGACACTAGACCGATTAGTGAAATTATAGAACCAGACGGTAGTTTGTGTACGGAGGTTTATTCCGGCACCGCCATCATTGGCGGAGACATTTTAGATGATTCGCTTTATGAGGAATATGATCTTCACCGTGTCTTACTCCATAGAAATGGACCATATCAACACCCATCTTGGAAACAAATCCGAGGTTACGAAAACCCAGTGGTTAGTAGGAGTAGAAAAACAAACACGTTGTCAGTGTTAGACCTCCCAGCATCCATTAGGACTGTCTCTCAAGACACGGGTAAATTAATCTCATTGAGGGAGAGGCGTGCCCAAACAGCTAAGAACTATGTTGAGCCTGCTGTTTCATGGAATGTACCAATGCGTTCAAAGATGCAGTTTTATAATTCACCATCTGCTGGCACCGTTGTTCACTCCTACAGTAACAACTTGGAGATTTTTTCAAACCCTTATCTTGATAGAAGACTTGGCTTAAGGAAGACTGCTAGACAGGTTTATGATGTTTTAGTGGAAAAATATGTAGATACGAAGAATCAGTTTGCTCCAAGTCTTTTTGAAATTATCTATGTTGAGAATATTTTCCCCAAACATAGGAATGCATCTCTTGACAAGATTAGGAGAAGAAAAGATTATGCAGAGACATCGGGCTACAGTGGATATGACAAGAGGATTACAGAGATAAGAACTTTCTGGGCTCAAGATGGTCGCAGAGAAAGAACAAGGTGGACTGGGGATTACAAATCCGAAGTGGCTAAAAATGCTTTTGGGTATCCTGAACGCCGTTCTTCATACTGGGCTTTGGATTATGATGCTACGATTGGAACAGAACTTGGTAAAAACGTCGCACTCCGAGGAGACTTGGCTTGGTCAGGTGATGCACAATATCGTGGTTATGTTGGAGACTCCTCCACCCCGTTGGGTGTCGCAGGTAAAACTGAATTTGACACAGATGCTTGGATTGCCCCAAGACCAAGATTACAATTTATACACAACCCGACAAGTAACATTGCACCAGAACAGGCATGGTCTTGGAAAGCATCAGAGGTTTCCGGAAATACTCCGTTTTTCAACAATTACGATGAATTTTCAAAAGACGTTAGGTTGATAGGTCAGAATTATTCTTTGACACCTGAATTTAATATTTCCTCGCATATGGATTATTATATCAATAAGAATGCAGGAAACTTTAAAGCACAGAATAAGAATATTCTAGAGCTTCCCGGCGCACCGGTAGAGGTCTCATCCAGTGCGGATAGATATGTCACGCAGAACACATATATGTCGTGGGACGGAATTACTCCGGTTAATCCCGGAAGCACCTTTGAACAACCAAACTTCGCCAACGGGTGGAATAAATACTTTACAGGAACTATGGACATCGGCGCATCCTATGACGAGCCCGAGTCAGTGTTCATTTTGGAACAACCTGATGCGATTGATAGAACGAATTTAAACTGGAAATGTGCCAAGCCGTACCCTGTTTGTTCGTTTAGCCCCGCAGCAGTGAATTCTCTGACGGTGGATTTTTCAAACACAGGGCTGTTAGGTTACGAAGGTGGGATCAACGTAGGTGAAAACGAAACAATACAGTGGAATTCTATTGATTACAGCAGGGGTGCCAACACCACCGCAGAAGAAAACGCCATTTTAAAGCGATGGGAAAAGTCTGTACTTTTCTCCACTTGGATCAACATAGAATCAACTGGCGGTGTACAAAGCTTGTTTACTTTGCTTGGTACTGGTTCCCTGAAGAGTGAAATCCCATCTAAGCTTGAACTAGGCGATGGAAAGATCCTTGACTACACGCTCGCTAAAAAGACGGTTGGAGACAAACAGTTGTCTTTGAGCAAGAAAATTCTTAAACTTGAAAAATATAAAAACCTTAAAGATGTGAGTGCTTCCGTGGCAAAAGCACTGCAAGCGAAAAAAGACAAACTTGTGGTTGAGATATCGCAAGACAAAAAAGATATTAATAATTCTATGCTCAATTTGAGTGGCTTGTTGACCGAATTTCCGTCTCTGTATCTTACCCGCCCGACTCAAGGCGGCTTAAGGTTTGAAAAGGATTTTCACACACATGGTGACGTATATTGGTGGGACAGTAACGATAATAAAATTGTCTTTGATGTTACGGCTGAAGATTTGATAAACTCTTGGAACAGTGTTTGTCTGTACTACATAGGTGGTCTTAACGATGGCGGTGATTTCTCTAATCCAGACACACGCCCAAGAGTTATGTTATTTTTAAATGGTGAGTATAGGAAACCTTTGCTGCACGCAGAAACCGAAGAATTGTATTCTGAACAAGTATCTACAGATGTTACGATTAGAAATTCTGGTCGTCTCTTGAGAACAAAATCCGGAGCAAATTTTGATACCATTGAGGCGATGAAATATGGTTCAGGTCTTAGAGGCAGTACAACAGATTTAGCAGTGTATCGTGGTAACCCCGGAATTACGAACACCACAGCATCAGTGTCTCAAACACTCCCAGCCGAGAACCGATGGTTTTTTGACCAAAACGATCTTACCACTGGTGACGTGTATTGTTCCTTAGCTGAATCAATTCACGATATGCAGTGTGAAAACGCCAACGATATTAGAGATGAGTGGTTCACGTCTTACGACATCTGCACGGTAGACAAGATTACTTCAAGGGTTGTTGATATTGATGTTACTAATATTGTGTATTCATCAATGGTCTTACCAGCGTTTGAAGGTAGAGATGGGTTTTTCTCCGAAGTTGATGGATTCAAAGAAGACATTTTGTCTAAAAACAATAAAGTCACTGCAATAGAAGAGTATTCACCATCAAGCAGTATAGGGGCTTTAGACGCTGACATCATTAGCGGCATCTCGCCTCAAGAAGAAAATCCAGACGTTGTAGAAAACAACAGGTCTTATTGTTCAAGGCTAATTGGGTGGTGGAGACTTGGAATTCCTCGCTGGGAGAAAGAAACTTGCGAAGAGTATATTTGGAAAGAAGAATTCTTTAAGTGTTATTCCCACACAGATAAAATATCTCACATTGAGAAAGTCCGTGAAGACCATAAAACTTTAAACGGCGGTACCACCACAATGATGAGGTTGGAGGTAGAAGCGATAAAGAAACTACTTCCGTATAACGGATTTTACCCATCCCAGAGAACAGTTCAGCTTGGTTCGTTGTTTTATGATTCAGTCATCCCTCATGTAGAGGGTAAGAACGACAACCAAACGTTTGACAGGGCAAGGACAGAACAAGCTGCATTACAACCATTCTTCGCTCCCGGAATCTTGTTTAATACAATTAAGTCGGGAATTGCGGTAGACTGGGCAACATATTCAAAAAATAGCGAACCCGAGATGATTCAGGTGCTCGGTGAGACGATTGCAAAAGACGAAGGCACGGGACTTAGTTCTGTTTTTGATGCGACCCTGCTTGGAACAAAGCTTGGCTCTGTTATTAAAACAAACATTGCCAAAGATTTAGAATTGCAAATGTCTTTGGGGAAAGTTAAGACAACACAGGAACAAGAAGGTTATCTTAAAAGATCATACGACAAAAATATTAAAATGCTTGAGGACCAAGTTGGCACATTAGGTATGCAGGCGCAAAACGAGTGCACGCAAGCAGAATATGAGAAATACGCAAAAGCCAAGGGCTTGAACCCTGCTGACTCCAAAACAGAAGATAGGTTCAAGGCAGTGTATAGCTGCCCCGAGTTTAAAGCAAATCAGAGCAGTGCGATACCAGCACTTTCAGAACAGGTTTATTCAGCCCTCGGTGTAACTGCTGACAGTAATAAAAAGGCTATATCTAAAACAGCCGCATCCGCAATAGAGGAATTGAAGTCTTTACCTAGAGATATTTCTTTTAAAATTCCCGGTGAGTTGTTGTTCCCAATACCTCCTGTGAAATCAGAAGAGTTGGAGAAGTTCAAGGAAGGCAAGTTCTTGGTAGACAGCCCAACGATCCGGTTGCCGTTTGAAAGTTTAATCTCCCTTGATTCTTATTTGCCACAGAAAAACAGTGCAGAAGAATCAAAGATCTTCTTCCTTGCCCCATCTTATTACAGAGATGGTCAAGAGAACGTAGAGGTGCCTTATTTTGAGTGGAATGGTGTTCAAAACCCGCTCTATGAAATGGCGATGAACAACTTCTTGGCAGAGGTTCCAAACTTCTTTCTCAAGGGTGGCAAGATGACATCTTTCACATCCCAGCCAGAAAATAAATTTAAGCCGGTTAAGTCGGGCTGGACCTATTACCTAGATGTCCACTTGTATAAGACAGACGAATTTGATATGACAGTAAGCCCACACGACGGCGAGTTACTTGCATTGGATAAGGATAGGTCAGGTCGCACGTTTACAACTCAAGGTCGTTATTATGGACCAGCTATGAAATATGTTGCTGATAACCAGAGCGGCGATACTTTAGCTATCGCAGATCCTGCACAATCTGCATACACACCACCTTATTTTTATGGTAGAGCCAAGGCTAGATTAAGTTTTACTCCTGAAAAGGATGGTCAGCCATCCTTGGAAGAGATTTTAAATAACTTAGAAATTGAGTACATCAACGAAGAGATGGATGAACTGTTTTCATCAGTATCTTCCAGTGAGCCTGTCAGTGCAGCCACAATATTTAAAGCAGCCATCGGCGTAGAAGAGCCGTCTTGGAAGAGATCACCAGCCTATCAATCTAGGATGCCTATGGAGGCTTGCATCAAATTTGATGGCAAGGTCAACCAGAAGAAAACATCTTTTGCGGCGAAAAACACAGCTTACGATTATAGTCCCGACGATGTTGAGAGGTTGGCACCTGTTCAGGTAGAAGATGATAATCAGGGCACCGGTGTTTGGGTGATCTCGCCACGATTTGAGTGCCCTACTTTCAATTTTAAAACATCTGATAATCTGGTTTATCGTGAAGAGAACTCTTGCGGCACCGGCATGTGGGGTGGTTACGGCACAAGCCCGAGCCAAAAGGAACAGAAGAGTCAAGGCTTGTTCATATCAATTGAGGAATCATTTAAGGCTCGTGGTGACAAGCCCAACAAGCCTCTTATGTGTGCGGTCACCAAGAAAGAAGTTCAGTCTGTTGCATTGGGTATCGTTAAGGATACTAGATACTTGCATGAAAACGTTATAACCCTTGAAGATCCTTACGGGTTAACACACACAGTTACAATTGGGCAACCAAGAACGGCATCCGGTGGTTCTGGGTTTGATACTTGGGAGTTGGGTGAGCACCTTGAGAGGGAGATAAGGGAGATTATTGGTCTTCCCGGTTTGGAGGATACAAGCCCCAGAAGCACTCCATACTCAACAAATGCGTGCGTGCGAACAGTAGCTACTTCCAAGCGTTCTAGTATTTCAGAACCATACAATGGTATGGATAGAGAGTTTGATGTAGAAGCCTATCTGCAAGCTGAATCTTGGATGACAGACGTATTTTCACTGTGGGAGACTCCATCTTCTTTAGTCCCTGAATCAAGCGACATAGCAAACGCCATTATCTATCACATAAACTATCTTTACGAGAAGGTTGATAATTTTCCTTGGAAGGCAACTGTCCGGTGGGTAAATCCGTTTAATCCTGATTACACCCTTGGCGGCGCAGCAGCCATTGCGAAGCACAGTCAGGGTAATACTTCAAATAGTATGTTCTATATGCAGACCGGCATTGATTCGGTGATTGAGATTACATACGATGAATCAAAGGCACCAGTAAGTGCAGAACGTACAGGGCAGGCAAAAGTTACATTAACGGTGAATCAAGATTCTGTTAGAAACCCCCTTGGTAAGTTGGGAGTCCGATACATTAATGAAAATGGTTCGGTAGACTTGACCTCTGATTCAACAGACCCAGAATCACAAGTTGATATGAGTTTTTATGCAAAATCAACAACGGAAAGTGTTCTTAGTTGCATAGAGGCTGTTGGTTCTTTGATGGATGTTTGCGGCTTCGTGTCTACTAAATCACGAGTCGGAGAACTAACACCGAGTAAAGAAATCGCAGAGGCGGTAGTTATGATCCCGTTTGTAGATAATCCGATTACCAATTCGGGTGAAGCTCCGACTACGCAGATTGGAGGGCGAAATTTCTTCTCTCTCGGTAGAGAATTGTTCAAGCAAACGAATGCGAACGTGAACGCAGGCAAGCCCGCCGTAGTCAAGGGCGGTGTATACAACGTTGCCTCTGATATTAATAAAACTTCTGTATCTAGTATGATTCAAACAATGCAGAAGTACAATCTGCCGCCGCAATATGATTTTATTAAATATTCTGATATCAATCCTTTTGTAATGTATGTTTTTGAATTTAAAGATAATTTGGATGTTGATGACTTGACCAACATTTGGCAAGGTCTGATGCCAGAACGTGCAAGAACAGCGCAACAAGATGTGCAAACCATTGAGCATGAACTTAACGAAATTAACTTCTTTGAAGGTAAGAGAGTTCCAAAAGACATCCGCTGGATGGTCTTCCGTGTTAAGAAGAAAGCTAAGACTAGCTACTGGGAGATGACTGCCGACAGTGGCGATGATGACAGGTTTAAGTTTGATTTTAATTTTGGGACTGACACGACCCCCGATTATAATTACAACTGGCCGTACGACTTCTGTAGTTTAGTTGAGATGTGTAAGATCCGAGGCGGAGTAAGTGTGATGCCCAAGATTACTTCAATCAAAGAAAGTTCGGAGCCGATAATTAGTGATGAAGAAAAGAAGGCATTGATTGACAATGCTCATTCACAATCTGGAACAACGCAGGCTGAACAGTCTTCTGGAATACTAGATTGGGTTCAAGGTGAGGCAGACGAATAATGGGATTTTTTGATAAAAAAGAAGAAGTGGTTGAAATCCAACTAACCCAATATGGCAAACACTTGCTGTCTCGTGGTAAGTTTTCTCCGAAACTTTATGCATTTTTTGATGATGACGTAATGTATGATGCTTCATACTCTGGCGTTGACGAAGAACAACCCGACATTCAAAAAAGAATTGAAGACGATTCGCCAAGGTTAAAAGCACAGTATGTTTTTAGTAGCCGTGATAAAGAAATAAAAAGGTTGACAGCAGCACTCGTATCTGGTAAAGTAGATTTGCAAGATAGAATTGTACAGCCAACTGCCGACAAACATTATGCTTTGTCTGCCCCGCTTGGTAACTCTGAAATTGGAACCAACCAAGCACCGGCTTGGAAGATTAATTTTCTCCGTGGAGAAACAGACGAGCGAGTTGACTTTATGACAGGTGCGATGCCAACGTTAAAAATACCACAGCTAAACATGAGACCCATTATGTATAGAACAAGAGTGTGGTCTGATATACCACCAGATAATTCATTTTCTGGACTCGCTCAATCTGGAGATATTTATGGACCCGGAACGCAGGGCGACTTGTCGGTAACACTGCAACAATACGAAGATGGTTCTTATATTTCAATTCAGGAAGATTATGCTGTTATTGATGTTCAAGAGTTAAACTCCCAGTTCCAGAACGAAAATTTTGAGGTAGAGGTTTTTCTAATTGAAAATGTAGATTCGCAAGATAACATTGTTCCGAAAGCTATGTTAGGAGAAGTTGAATCAAGAGAGAAACTATACCCGCTTTCATTTATGGAGCAAAAGACTTATATTAAAAATGGTTTTCTGTTAGATGCCCCCGAAGGCGGCGCAATAGATGAAAATCCTGTAATTGACCCTAATTATGTAGAATACTGGTTTAACGTGTGGGTAGACGATGAGATTGACGAAAGAGTACTTAAGACTGTTTGTTTTGAATATGATTCAAGTAGAAATGTCTATACGAGACAGGACGAAAACTGTACATTGACACCAGAAAAGCCATCTACAGAACAAGTCCTGTACGGCTCCGCTGGCAGGAGAAATTATGTATCCGGAGTTACATACGAAGACGACGGGGAGTGTGAAGACGAATGAGTTTACCGAAAGACCAAGGAGGGCTTCTAGGAGCACTTATACCAAACGTATTTATTGATACTATTACGCTTGAAGCAGGCGGTACGCCTCCTGAAGTATCCAATCCTCATATTGAGCACGAGAGAGAAACTAAGACTTCTTTCTCCCGTGACGAAGGGACGATGCGAATGGTTGTTGATACATCCATCAAGGAAATTATTTCAGGTGAATCAGTCAGTGCGTGGTTCGGTGATAAATTCGCCCGGTATGTAAAATTAAAAATTGTGACATCCACAAACCCTGCGGTAACTTCTGCTTTTTCAAAAAGTAACGACGGAATTAATATTTTAAATGGGGTCTATAACGCATCCTCATCAACCGACTCAATGAAAATACTTCGTGCAGCCTTCCCCAATCAGGATGTTTTTGAGGCAATAGGAAATTATACGCAGATCAAAGAGTTTGATATTTACTCTGATGTAATTGCTGATGAACTGTCGTTGACACAACATAGTTCCAGTGTAGATGAAGATGGAAACATTGTTCACGATGTAAACTTTAGAGCCACATTTGAATTTAATGGTGTGGAGCCAGATCATGTAGCCGTCTTCGCTATGTGTTATTTAGATATGGATCTGTTGGTGTCTGATTATAACCTGTCTTATGACGAGCAAACACTCAAAGGTCAGAACGGAAAAATGGCATCAGAGGTCACCATTGACTTGGGCAAGATTGTTTCTCGCTCTTATGTTTTTACGAAAGCAGATGGAACAGTTTGGTCCGGGGCAGTTCATTCAAGTTCTGACGGTGTTTGGATGACAGAGGACTCTAAGACACCCGAATCGGTAGAGCTTAAGTTGAACGTTGTATCAAATGACAAGGTGCAAGATTTCAGAGATGTAGACAAGATCCAAAGAATTCCAATTGACTTGACTTTAATTGAGAACAGTATCTTATCAACTGCATCCCGAACACATGGAAGCTTGAAAAACAGTTCCGCAGTCAGCCTACCAAGGAACGTATACTTTTCAGATTTATACCTTGCAAGGGATAGAACTGGAAATGCCAGAATGTCCTTTGCTGTGGATTATTTAAAAATGCTAAGAGAGAACTCTTCTTATGAGAAGTTGTTTTCTATGGCAAACAAAACACAGAGAATGCAGCTTTCTGCATCGTGCAAGATTCGCTCAATGAGATTGGTGCGCCGAAGAGTAAAAGAAACTACAACCAATAGCAAACTAGGTAACCCAGTTTCCGGAGAAGTGTTGTTTGACAAACACCAAGCTGTACATACGGTCGCCTCATCGGGAGAGACATCATACGGCGTTTTTAACGAGGTTGACACGCCATCGGCAACGATGAGGGAGTCTTACTATACTTTGGATTCACAAAATTTTGATGTTAGGTTTTTTACAGCATCTGACTTAGATGTCTCTCTAAAGACTGACGGGCTTTATCAATACGGCGTTGAGATGGTAGTGGAAGACGCTTCACAAAAATATATTTATTCTTTAGTTCGGGAATTGAGAAACCACAGGAATAAACTTTATGAATATTATCTTAATGCATCTAAGCTTGGGATGAGCAAGTTTGTTGTGGAGTTACAAGATCCCCACATTGATTCTCTTTGGGAGAGGGCAAGAGTAAAACGCTCAAGCGGGGCTAATTTTTCAATAGCTTCTGGTCGCTTTACAAACAAATTCGTTTCAGAGCAAGAGACTCTGTATGGGAATAATAAAGATTCCGCTCCTTGGGTCCAACCAGTCGTAAAATACTTTGAGATGTTAAACCTTTTTACTGGATTCGGCACAACCGCACCAGCGGAAGATTTAATAACATCGGTACAGAAGTATGTTGCACCTAAGTCTGGAAGCCCGAAGGGTATTATGACATTTGTTAGGATGATGGACAACCTTATTAGTCGTGTGTCTAAAATTGTTGGTTCTGATGTTCCTCTCGGAGAGGGAGAGTCTGCGTTATATAGATCAGCAGGACATTCGGAATCTGCCTCACTGCCGACCAAAACAACTACTGTGTCCCATTGGTTTAACAATTCAGAGTTTGATTCAAATTATATTCGCAACGTCGGATGGGACTACTTGTCAAGCTCATCCGCATCTTACAGCGGTCTTCGTTTTGTTACTGGTGAAAAATACTCTGAAAGAATTTCATCTGAATCGCTAAGATATTTTTCGGACGAAAACGTGGCAATTGATATTGATGGGGTAACGACAGAAGACAACACCCTCAAGACCGGGTTTGGATATTTGGCACCGGCTGAAGTTTCTCTTGGTACATCAAAAGTTCCTTTTATTTCCAAATCAACAACAAAGTCTGCTGGTGGTGTGATATCTTCAGATCAGTATTCTTCCATTGAAGCCTTTGCTGCGACAACTACTAATTTTTCTGCTCCGACTATGAGCCCACAATATAATGCGTCCTCACCCCTTTCAGTTGAGGCACAGATGTATCAGTCTGCGATGCTTGGGCAATTTTCCCAACTGAACATGACAATCCTTCCACCACTGACGAATATCGCCGAGC
>Ga0315320_10003054_pt1 | contig 13792 bp, 10 predicted proteins | sample M140m21515metaG_FD_203458 | JGI IMG/M metagenome (GOLD analysis project Ga0315320, IMG submission 203458) | Ammonia-oxidizing marine archaeal communities from Monterey Bay, California, United States - M1 40m 21515 | ecosystem: Environmental > Aquatic > Marine > Coastal | place: USA: California...
GACGGGTTTCTTGAGCACTTCAGATACGTCGACCAGCGTGCCGCAGGCGCTGCAATTGGTTTCCTGCAATTCGAAGTTCGGCCCGTCGCCGTGATAGCGCCTGGCGATCCACGGACCCGCCTGACACAGCGGGTAACGTGACTGGACGAAACTGTCCGTCGCACCGCATGCGACGCAGGATTCGTTCGAAGCAGGAGCGGGGTCTCCGACATCCGTGCGTTTTTCGGCGCGCCGCTGGTCGCGCAGCGATTTTGTTGCGCCGTCATCCGGCAGGCCGTTTTCACCCAGGATAACGCCATAGGTCCGGCGGGCTTCAGATACCGATACGATGCCGCTTTGCACATCATCTGCGACGCTTTCCGGCGCGCGCTGAAGCGGGTCGCCGAAACCGCCACCGCCTGCGGCCCAGAAGCCGTATACGTCGCCGGTGCGGATAATCTCATCGGCTTTTGACGGTAGCCACTGAAGCGCACCGCCAAGGTCGTTCAGGTGCGGCATTTCGATGTCGCTTCTCAGATAGGTGGCGATATTGGTCTGGCGCACGATGTAGGATTGCGACCCCGCACCCGGATAACCGCCATCAATCCCGTGGGCATTGGTCTGTTCCGTACCGGCGGTATTGGTCAGCTTCAGGGTCAGTTCGTCCACGCCGTAGGGGGTCAGCGCCACTTCGCAGGTGACACCGCCACGGTATTCGCCCGGACCTGCGGAATCCGCCAATTGACGGCGATACAGGTAGAGCAGCGGCAGTTTCCATTCCGTGCCTTCAACATTGCCGAGGCTGCTGGCGTAGGACGTGACCGTCCCGGCATGATCGAACCCGTCGGCAAAGGAACGGCCTGCCGCCCCCGATCCCCGATGATCGGAGAGCAGCGAGCCGGTGCGCCGCCCGTCGGGCAGCATGGCGAAGATGTTGTTGCAGTTGCTTGATGAATTCCATGACGGGCAGGCGCGGTCACGGTGCGCATCCGAGCTGTTGAACATGCGGGCGACCGCCTGCGTCGCGGCGACGGTGACCAGCCAGCGGAACCCGACCGTCGATATGCTGACCGGCGCCGGATAGGTGGCGTTGACGACCGTGCCTTCGGGGGCAAACACGTCGATGCAGCGTTTCAGCCCGTCATTCCAGTCGATGTCGCCCTGGCACAGGAAACTGTATAGCGGCACGGCGGACCCCGCGACGGTCGCCGAGATCGTACTGTTGACGGCCGCGTCGACCTGTTCGGACGACCCCGTGTAGTCGAACCGGATCGTATCGCCGTCGCATGTCAGCTTCAGCGCAACTTTACAGATGCGCTCGTCGCCGACACGGACACCGTCCATCCACGCTTCGCCGGTCCACGTGCCGTCCGGAATACCACGGATGAAGTCGCGCACCTGGCGTTCGGCAAGATCGATAGATTGATGCATCACGTTGCGGACGAGATCGTCGCCGCGGTCGTCGAGCAGGGCGATCAGTCGGGTTGTCGCCACGTTGATGGCGCCGATCTGCGCGCGCAGGTCGAGTGCAACCGCATCGGGCAGGCGTGAATTCGAAACAAAGGTCTGTTCGGATTCAGTGACCAATTCACCCTGGTCCAGGATTTTCATGAAAAACCGGGGCGGGTCGTCATCGAGCGTCCGGGCATTGATACAGAAGCTGCCTTCGTCGATGCCGCCGACATCCGGGTGATGCAGAACATTCGCGACCCACATGAAGATCTTGCCGTCGCGCATCAGCGGACTTGCGACAACGACATCGTTCTGATGCAACGCGCCGAGAAACGGATCGTTGAGCATCCAGGCATCGCCGGCATGAATGTCGCCTGCGCCGTCGATGATCGATGCGACCGCATCGCCCATTGTGGTTACATGGACCAGTGAGCCGATTCCCGCGGTGACGAGCTCGGCGTTTTCCGTGAACAGGCCGACATTGTAATCGTTGCCCTCAACGACGATGGGCGATGCCGAGATCGTCTTGATCGCGAGGCCCTGTTCGTCGTTGATCTGCCACAGCCGATGCTTGACGACTTCAAATGTGATCGGATCGATCATGACGCTTCCCCCGGCGTGATGGAGAGATTGCCGTAGATATCCATTGTGGCCGACGCGCCGGGGGGAAGCCAGATTGTCGTGGTGGTCCGCTCGATCACACTGGGCCCACTATAGGTTCGTCCGGCCTGCAGGGTTTCGAAATCCATGATTTCGGCGTCCATAAAGCCGGTTCCGCGGATGTAAACCTGGCGCTTTCGTTGCTCGCCGGCCGCGATCCGCGTGTCGTTGATGGCAGCGAGTTCGGGCCGCCGGGTAGGGTGGGTCGCTTCGACGCGAAAGCTGATCAGCTCCATCGGCGTTTCCGAACGCGTGGTACCTGCCCCGAAACGTCTTTCGTAATAGACTTCAAACATCTCCCGCAGAACGTCGATGTCGTCCGGGCCGAATTGCTCGGTCGGCCAGTCGAGCGTCACCTCGTTCATTTGCCCGCGGTAGCGTAAATCAATTCTGTGGCGAAAACTGCACAGCGTCGGATTCATGCCGGCAGCCTGCATATCCGCCGACGCCGCGTTGCGAAGGTCGGTGAAATTCCGGTTGATCGTTGCGCGTGCGTCGCCGGTGTCGCCCGAAAGCGAGAGCGGTTCCGACTGCGTATGCCTATAGACGATATCGGCAATCGCGACCCCAAGCGCCGAAAAGACCGGGCCGGCAAAGGGCAGCACCAGTTTGCCAATGCCGAGATGGCGGGCGAATTCCGCGCAATGGGCGCCGGTGGCACCGCCATAGGCATACATTGCGAATGCGCTGGGATCGTGGCCACTTTCGATGGACACCTTGCGGATCAGATTGGCCATCCGGGCATTCACGATTTCAAGGATGCCGGCGGCGGCTTCGTGGATATCCATGCCGAGTGGCTTGGCAATTTGGTTGTTTATGGCCTGCGCCGATAATGCGGGGTCCAGCGTATAGGCGCCGCCGAAGAAATTTGCGGGATCGACTATGCCGCAGACGACCAGCGCATCGGTCACGGTCGGCTCCGTGCCGCCCCGCCCATAGGCGGCAGGGCCGGGGTCCGCCCCCGCACTTTGCGGTCCGACATGAAGCCGGTATCCGTCGGTCCAGGCAATACTGCCGCCGCCCGCACCGATCGTCACCAGCTTGACGGCGGGCAGGGCCACCGGCAGGCCGTGGTCAAGAAACGGCCTCGGGTCTTCTTCCAGTGTGTCGCCGTCGATCAGGCCGACATCGAAACTGGTGCCGCCCATATCGGCGGTAATGATCTTTTCATGACCCAGCCGGTCACCGAGATAGCGGGCGGCGACCAGCCCGCCCACCGGGCCCGAATTGACGATGGACACTGCCTGGCGGGCGATATTGGCCGGTCGTGCGGCGCCGCCGATGGAGGTGATGACCTGGATGGGATTTGCCAGCCCCTCCGCAGTCAGGCCGCGATCCAGATCGCCGATATAGGCTTCGGTAAGCGGTCCGATATAGGCGTTGATCACTGTCGTGACGGCGCGTTCGAATTCCCCCATCTTCGGGGCAACCTGATGGGACAGGCTGATCGGCATGTCGGGCGCTATTGCCTCACAGAGTGCCGCTATCCGTTGTTCGTGTGACGGGTTGCGGAATGCCCACAACAGGCAGACAGCAAGGCTTTCGGCGCCCTCGGTGATCAGGCTGCTGACCGCATCGCGGAGTGCCGCCTCGTTCAGTGGGGAGACGATTTTGCCGTCCGAGCCGACCCGTTCATGGACGCCTCGCACCATATCGCGCGGGACAAGCGGCGCCGGCGGTTCGGTATGGACAAAGTCCATCGCCATCTGCTGCGGCAGGCCCCCGACGCGGCCGATCGGCCCGCGGGCGATGGCCAACGTGTCTTCGAACCCGGCGGTAAACAGCACGCCGACGCGGGCCCCCCGACGCTGGATCAGCGCATTTGTTGAGGCCGTGGTGCCGTGGGCGAAAATATCGGTGCGCGCAAGGATATCGTCTACCGATGTGTTCAGCGCTGTCGCGGCGCGGCCGAGCACGTCGAACACGCCTCTTTCACGCGCCTCGGGGGTCGAAAATGCTTTCTCGGTCCGGATAGTGCCGTCTTCGTCGATCAGGACGATATCGGTAAAGGTCCCGCCGGTATCGACGCCAATATTGGTGAACCGGGCGGAGGGGGGAGTATTGTCCATAGAACAGTTTAGCTGAATTCGGCGTCAGTGCATGAACTGTCCGCCATCGACATTAAGCGTCTGGCCGGAGATAAAATCGCTGCCGTTCGACAGCAGGAACATGACGGCACCCGCCAGGTCTTCGGGATATTGGTGGCGCTGGATGCAGCGGCCAGAGGGCGGTGCGTTGTTTTTGGCGTAATCGCCCGACGAAGATATCTGGGTGTCGGACAGGGTGAAGCCGGGGGTGATCGCATTCACATTGATGTTGTCGATACCCACTTCGCGGGCGAGCGACCGGGTCAGACCGATGACGCCCGCCTTCGAGGTCGAATAGTGCAGCCGGTTGGGGGTGCCATTCCAGAACCGCCCCGACGAGATGTTGACGATTTTACCGCCGCCCTGTTCCTTCATCTGCGGGAACACCGCCTTGCAGCAGGAAAATATGCCGCGAAGATTGACGTCCATCACACGGTCCCATTCGTCGTTGGGGATGTCTTTCCAGTCACGGCGCTCAAGCACGCTCATCAGCGAGGCATTGTTGACCAGCCCGTCGATACGCCCAAAAGAATCGACCGCCTTTTTCGCCATTTGGGCGGTCTGTTCGTCGTTGGAAACGTCGGTCGTCGCGGTGATTGCGTCGCCACCGGCGCCACGAACTACAGCGACGGTGTCTTCATTGGCGTCGTGATCGATATCGGCGGCGACGACTTTGGCGCCGGCCTTGGCGAACTCCTGGCAGTACACCCGGCCGATACCTTTGCCACCACCGGTGACAATAACGACCTTACCTTCAATACTCAGCGGATTATCCGACATTCTTCTGTTCCCTTTGCACCCTGCGGGGCAATGTTTTCCGCCCGGCTCTGTTAGTTCGATATCTAACTATTGGTGGCAAATTACGCCGGTATTTTGCGGCGGACAAGGGGAGGCCTGCTTTGGACAGGCGCGTCGCTCATGCCGCCCGCTTGAAACCCTTGATGGTCTCTTTCTCGAATGCCAGCAGTTTCTGGACGCTGGATCGCGTCTGCATGCGTTCGAAATGGGCGGCGACGTTGGGAAAGGGGTTCAGATCCAGCTTGAACTGGGTAAAGCGCCGCGTGCACCAGAAGAAATGGGCGTCTGGCGCCGTGAAGTCGCCCATCAGATAGTCACGCCCGTCGAGCAGTTCGTTGGCGAGGGCAAAATTTTCGTGCAGGGCCGCGCTCGCGTGAGCGACGACGCTGTCTGCCGTGCCGTCGACATCGCAGACCTTGGCCGGATTGTTGACCCGGCTGAGATAGGGGTGGATGCCGCCCGAGCACCACGACAGAAGGGAAAGCGCCTGAGCCTGGTCCCACGGATCGCTCGGCAGGATCTTTGCATCCGGGAAGGTGTTCGAGACCCAAAGGTGAATCGCCACGTTTTCGGTCAGTATCTGACCATCCACGACCAGCATTGGTACCTTGTGCTTGGGATTGATCTTCCGGTATTCGGGCGACAGATGGTCGTTGGTGCGAAAATTGAGGGCTTGAACCTCAAACTCGGCGCCGGCTTCTGTCAGAGTGATGAAGGGCGCCATCGCGCAGGTGATGGGGGCGTAGTAAAGCTCGATCTTCATGGCAATCTCCAGTCGTGTTTTTTAGCTTATCAGGAATGTTCTGCCGCGCTGACATAACCCTCCGCGATATCCCGCGAATGATTAACCGCCGATCTGTTTGCCGGATCGCCATACCCGCCGCCGCCTGCCGTCTGCAGACTGAACGTGGTGCCGGGGGTGAAGAATTCGCGGAAAGAGGCGGCAAGCTGTCGTTCGTCCGGCGTTCCGGGCGAAAGCAGAAAGCGGCTTTTGGCGCCGTCCTGGCCGCCCGCGAGGCCGCCGGGCGCGATAGAGGCCCGGTCCGAGCGATAGACGACGCTGGCTGGCGCCAGAAGTTCGTAATCCCGCCGATAGCTCAGGCCGCCGCGAAATTCGCCTGCGCCGCCGGTATCAGGGATCGGCTCGTATCTGGTAACCCGGCACGGGAATTCGGATTCGATGATTTCAAGCGGTGTGCCGTAGAGGTTGGCAAGGTGCGTGGTCACGCCGGTCGCACCGTCATTGTCTTGGCCGGCGCCATAGGCCGAGCCGAATATCTCATACTGGTTGCCGCGGCCGGGGGCGGCATCTCCCCAAGCGACGACGATGCTGCCGCCGCTGCCGCCCGCATTTGAAATTGCGCGGCCCGGTACAAACGGATCGAGTGCCTGCAGGATGACATCGACGAGTTTGTGGCATGTCTTCATATAGGATGAACACGGTGCCGGCGGGGCAGGGTTCAGCACGGTGCGGTCCCCGAAAGTGAAGCGCACAATCTCGCGCGCGGCATCGCTATAGGGAATCTCGGTGTCGAGGAAGCCGATCAGGCAGTAAAACACGCAGGATTCCACCATGGCGCGCCGTAGGTTCGCCGGGCCGCGGGTCTGGGGGGCACTCCCTGAAAAGTCGAAATGAACGTCGCCCGCGTCGACTGAAATCCGTACCTTCAGTTTAACCGGCCGGTCCTGATCGACCCCGTCATTATCGAGATACCCTTCGGATTCGTATTCCCCGTCCGGCATGTCGGCGATCGCGGCCCGGAAGCGCCGGTCCGAAGCGGCAATGATTGCATCCATGGCAGCACAGAATGCATTACCGCCGAACCGGTCGCAGACGGCCTGAAGCCGTTCGCGCCCGATCCCCGTGATCCCGATCTGCGCGTTCATATCGCCGAGGACGAGGTCCGGCGCGCGGGAATTCGTCGCGATCAGGCGCTGCAGATCGGCATTCGGGACGCCGGCGCGGACGATTTTTACCGGTGGTAGCAGCAGGCCTTCCTGAAACAGGTCTGTTGCCTGTCCCCAGGTGCTGCCCGGCACGGCACCGCCCATATCCGCCTTATGGGCGATGCTGGCGGTAAAGGCGACAAGCGTGCCGTCATGAAATACCGGGGTGACAAGCGCCATGTCCGGCAGGTGGGGCAGATTGCCCTCGTAAGGGTGATTGCAGACCAGCGTGTCGCCGTCGTCCAGCCCGTCCTCGTCGTATATTTCAAGGATGCGCTGGACCAGGTGGAAGTATACCGGTCCGTGAAAGAACATCGGCGGGGCGACCGCAAGGCGGCCGTCGCGGTCGGTGACGACACAACTGAAATCGCGCGATTCGCGGACAATCGTCGAATAACCCGACCGGTAGAACCGGTAGTCCATTTCTTCCATCAGGCTGGAAACCCGGCTGCGGATGATCTGAACGGTAACGGGGTCGGGGCTGGTCATGGGCGCATTGTAAGAGATGTCGGCGGCGAGGGAAGGGGGGTGCCGCGTATAGGCTTTCCGTCACGTGCAAACAGGTAAAACCAACACTGGAAAACCACTGCAAGGGGGGGTAACAAGGGCGCGCAAATTTCCATGCCCTCGATCAGGAGACCCAAACGCCATGGCGTCCTATCAATACGTGTACACGATGAGCCACCTGACAAAGACCTTCCCCGGCGGGCGGGAGGTCCTCAAAGACGTCACACTGGCTTTTTTGCCGGGGGCGAAAATCGGTGTGCTGGGTGTCAACGGCGCCGGTAAATCCACGCTTATGAAGATCATGTCGGGCGAGGAAAAGGAATATAACGGCGAGGCGTGGGCCGCTGAAGCCGCAGAGGTCGGCATCCTGCACCAGGAACCCGAGCTGGATCCGGGCAAGGATGTCTATGGCAACGTGCTCGAAGGCATGCGCGAGACCCACGATTTGCTCCAGGAATTCGAGGAAATCAGCCTCAAATTCGCTGAGCCTATGGAAGACGACGAGATGACGGCCCTGATCGAAAAGCAGGGCGAGTTGCAGGAAAAGATCGATGCCGCTGGTGGCTGGGACCTCGAGCGGAAGCTGGAAATCGCGATGGATGCACTGCGTTGTCCGCCGAAGGATGCCGATGTGACTAAACTGTCGGGCGGCGAGCGCCGCCGCGTCGCATTGTGCCGTCTGCTGCTGCGTCAGCCCGACCTGCTGTTGCTTGACGAACCGACTAACCATCTCGATGCGGAATCCGTCGGCTGGCTTGAGCGGCATCTCGAAGATTACGAAGGCACGGTCGTAGCCGTAACCCATGACCGTTACTTCCTCGATAACGTGGCCGGCTGGATTCTTGAACTGGATCGTGGGCGCGGTATTCCGTTTGAGGGCAATTATTCGGGCTGGCTCGAACAGAAACAGAAGCGGCTGGCACAGGAAGAAAAGCAGGAAAAAGCGCGTCAACGCACGGTCGAACGCGAACGCGAATGGATTGGCTCGTCGCCGCGCGCGCGTCAGGCGAAGAACCAGGCCCGCATCACGGCCTATGAACAGCTTCTTGCCGAAGCCAAAGACAAAGCGCCGGATTCCGCGCAGATCATCATCCCACCGGGCCCGCGGTTGGGCGATCTCGTCATTCAGGCCGAGGGGCTGAATAAGGGATTCGAAGATCGTCTGCTGATCGAGAACCTGGACTTCAAAATTCCGCCGGGCGCGATCGTCGGCATCATCGGGCCGAATGGCGCCGGTAAAACGACTCTGTTCAAGATGATTACCGGGCTCGAGAAGCCGGATTCGGGCGCGTTGCGCCTCGGCGATACGGTCGAGCTTGGTTACGTGGATCAGAGCCGGGATTCGCTCAATCCGGACAGCACGGTGTGGGAAGAGATTTCCGATGGCAAGGATATCGTCGAGCTCGGCAGCAACAAAATGCAGAGCCGCGCCTATTGCGGATCTTTCAACTTCCGTGGCGCCGATCAGCAGAAAAAGGTCGGCCAGCTATCGGGCGGCGAGCGCAACCGCGTTCATCTCGCCAAGATGCTGAAATCCCAGGCCAATGTTCTGCTTCTCGATGAGCCGACGAACGATCTCGATGTCGACACGCTCCGTGCGCTGGAAGATGCGTTGCTGGACTATGCCGGTTGCGTGCTGGTCATCAGCCATGACCGCTGGTTCCTCGACCGGATATCGACCCATATCCTCGCGTTCGAAGGGGATAGCCAGGTAACCTGGTTCGAAGGGAATTACGACGATTACGAACGCGATCGCCGCCGCCGTCTGGGCGATGACGCGGACAATCCGAAACAGATCAAATACAAACCGCTCGTCCGCGGGTAACGTCGCCGCGGCGCGCCGGCGCGACAGCGATTTCGAAGATTATTGGATAAGAAGCTGTTTAGTTGGACGAGGTCTTGCGCCGCAGGGCCTTGATCAGCCCGCCAACCCGTCCGCCGGTCTGGCGGATCACGGCGGCAAATTCGTCACGCTGGGTGATGCTCATGCTGATCCCTTCGACCATAACGTCGACGATCTTGTGCACTTCGTCCTTGGAGCGGACCCGCCAGTTGATCTTTACCGCCGGTTTTCCGGGGATAAGGATTTCAGACAACACCAGTGCCTGCGATGCCGATACTTCGCGCGCCTGAATAACATTGAGTTTTCTGCCGCTCAGATCCTGGAAGCGGGCGGTATAGGACTGAATTATGAACTTTTGGAAGAGTTCGACAAATTCCTTTTTTTCGTCATCAGTCGCCGTCCGCCAGTAGCGGCCAAGGGTGAAACGGGCGATTCTCGGAAGGTCGAAAGCGTCATTCAGCAGACGGCGAAAGCGTGTGGCGCGCTCTTCATCCGTGAGCCCGGCTTCGCCTAGCGAAGCGAATGCTTTGTCTCCCATGTCCTTGACGAAACTGGCGGAGTTTGCAGCCGAAACCGGCGTCGTGTGAACCAGAACGAAAAGAGCGAAGGCACCGAACGCGGCGAGTGACGATCTAAGCATATTTACTTGTCCGTGGGTGTAGCGTCGCCCTGCTGTCCGCCTGTCGGTGCGCCCGAAAGGCCGCCGGGGACGAGTTTGATCGCTCCGGGCGCTCCGTTACGAATTTCATCGCGCCGTTTTTGGCGATACAGGCTGCGGATTGCAGCATAGAAATCGAGAGAATTTTTTTCCAGGTCATTAAGCTGGTCATAGGCCCGGGCGCGGCGGTCGACCGCCTGTCCGACCGCACGTCCCAAGCGGAACTCAAACGGTGTGAGCCAGGTAAACGGATCGATCAGGCTGTCGGCGAGTATCCCGACGCCATCGCGCGGATTAGACGGGCCGAAAATCGGAAGAACGAGATAGGGGCCTTCTTCGACGTCCCAGGTACCGAGAGTCTGGCCAAAACCTTCTTTGTGTTCGGGAATGCCCGCTTCGCCCGCGAAATCGTTAATACCGAGGATCCCGATGGTTGAATTCATCGCAAAGCGCAGCAGCGTGTTGCCCGCGCGTTCGAATTCACCTTGCAGGAGATCATTGGCGAAAATTACCGGGCCGCGAAGATTGGCCAGGAAATTCGTGACGTTGGTCTGAAGCGGATCAGGTACGCCTTCTTTGTAAACAAAGGCGACTGGTCGCAGGATGGCCTTGTCGAGCGCGAGATTGAAATCCAGCATCGCCCGGTTAAACGGCTCATAGGGATCGTTGGCTTCGTTGAAGGCGGCGACAGCTGCGGTATCGGATGCCGGCGGCGGTGTAGCACATCCTGCTGTAAGCATCGCGATGCATGCCGCCGGTGCGATCATCCGGGCAAGACGCCCATGAGTTAGATTTACCACTTTCACAATACCTTCGCCCCTTGGTCCACAACTTCACTTACATCACTAATAAAACGCATGCTATCAGGGGCCTGCCCATTTTGAACCGAGACATTAGGACAAATTGTCAGACGATACAATTCTTCCATTTGCCGCACCTCCCAACGGATCTAGGCAACTTATCCGAATCGCGTAAAGACAGATTTAATTTAACACGTAAAGACAGGCTTAATTTTCCGCCTTCGGTATGCAAGCCCTTCATTTTCCATGACGACTGACAGTCGACCTTGTTCACATAAATATGGACAGGCGGCGATATTGCATACGTTTACTGTATTTCCAGCCGCTTATTGCACTTGGCCACCGGAATTTTGTCGAGTGCAAAAAATTGTGATCGCACGATGCCGCAATCCCTGATAGCTATATGTATATATCTTTATATTGTAATATACCTCGAAAATCGTGCCATTTACTGAGGAAGACAGTTTTTGGAAACCCTTTTAAACCGGCTGAAGGCCGCGGCGGAACCGACGCGACTCAGAATTCTGTCGATATGCGTGCAAGGCGAGCTTACCGTCAGTGAAATCACGCATATCCTTGCGCAGAGCCAGCCACGTGTATCGCGGCATCTGAAACTTCTATGTGACGCGGGTCTTCTGAAACGCTTTAAGGAGGGCGCCTGGGTGTTTTACCGTCTTGCGGATCGCACGGGATCACGCGCGAATGCGCTTTCGCGGCAAATCATTGGGCTGATTCCGGAGAACGACCCGCAAATAAGACGGGATATGGAGCGGCTGGCCGATGTAAGGCGCGCGCGCCAGGACATGGCGGATGCCTATTTCCGGGAAAATGCCCGGCAATGGGACGAAATCAGAACCATGCATGTCGACGATGCCGAGGTTGAAGCCAAGCTCCTGTCGGTTCTTCCACATACCGAAGATCAACGTCTGATCGATATCGGAACCGGTACAGGGAGAATTCTCGAACTTTTCGGCCCTCAGGTGGCCCAGAGCGTCGGTGTTGATATCTCGCGCGAGATGCTGTCGCTCGCCCGGTCGCGTCTCGATACGCTTGACATCCGCGGCTGTCAGGTACGTCAGGGGGATATGTATCAACTGCCGGCGGAAGATTCCGGTTTCGACATCGCGACCCTGCATCTCGTGCTTCATTATGCTAACGACCCGGCGGCGGTTATCACCGAAGCGACGCGTGTCCTTGCACCCGGCGGGATGCTGGCAATTGTCGATTTCGCGCCGCATCAGGTCGAAGAGTTGCGCGAAAATCACGCCCATCGCCGGCTCGGATTTGGCGACGACGAGTGTGCGGAGCTGTTCGACCGGAATGGGCTGCGGACGGTCGGCATTCATTCGCTGCCCGGACAGCCGCTCACCGTCAAAATCTGGATCGGCGAAAAACCGCGTGAGGCGCTTTCCGTCGGACATGTTCCGGTCGGAATGATCCCGGATGGGCAGGCGCCGTTATGACAGACCTAAACTATAAACACCCGTTGCCCGCGCCGCCGGTCGCGCAGGACGCTTTGAAGGTTTCGTTCGAATTTTTCCCGCCCAAGACGGAAGCGATGGCCGAAACGCTATGGCAGTCGGTGGAACGGCTGGAGCCGCTCGCCCCGCGTTTTGTTTCGGTCACCTATGGCGCTGGCGGAACGACGCGCGAACGCACCCATAACACGGTCGCCCGGATCAACGCCGAAACCTCGCTTTCGGCTGCAGCGCATCTGACCTGCGTCGGTGCCACCCGCGACGAGGTGAACAGGGTGGCCGAACAATACTGGGAGGCGGGGATCCGCCATATCGTGGCACTTCGCGGCGACGCACCCGATAATTCGGACGGCTACACCCCTCATCCGGGAGGATACGACTACGCCGTCGATCTGGTCAAAGGTCTCCGCGAAGTTGCGGATTTTGAAATCAGCGTGGCGGCCTATCCGGAAGTGCATCCAACGGCTGCAAGTGCGTCTGACGATCTGGATAACCTGAAGCGCAAGCTGGATGTTGGGGCAACCCGGGCCATCACACAGTATTTTTTCGATGTGGGTGTGTACCTGGAATTTCTTGAGCGGGTTCGCAAGGCGGGGATCGATGTTGAAATCGTGCCCGGTATTCTACCGGTGACGAACTTTGCCCAGGTCGTGAAGTTCAGCAAAATGTGCGGAACGAACGTGCCTGACTGGATGGCGCGGCTGTTCGAAGGACTCGACGGCGATCCGGATACCCGCCGTCTTGTCGCCGCAACGGCAGCGGCGGAGCAATGCCGACTGCTTCAATCCGAAGGTATCGACGCGTTTCACTTCTACACGCTAAACCGTGCCGATCTGTCCTTCGCAATCTGTCACGTCCTTGGCGTGCGTCCGAACACCGAAAATTCGCAGGAAACCGGCATATGATATCGACTTCTCCTGGCTTCCTGCGGGAAGCTGCCGATCTGGGCCGTGGCGCTTCCGGGACGGCCGATATATCCCGCCAGCCTGATCGCACCACAGAAATCCGCAGCCTGCTCGAAAACCGCATTCTGGTGATTGACGGCGCAATGGGAACGATGATTCAGGCCTACAAACTCGAAGAAGCGGACTACCGCGGCGACCGGTTTGCAGACCATGCCTTTCCTCAAAAAGGGAATAACGATCTGCTGACGCTTACGCGTCCCGACGTGATCGAAGAAATCCATCGCGGGTTCCTGGCATCCGGCGTCGATATCCTCGAAACCAACACGTTTAATTCTTCCGGGATTGCGATGGCAGATTACGCGATGGAGGAATGCGTCTATGAGCTGAATTTTGAGGCGTCGCGTCTTGCCCGCAAGGTCGCCGACGACGTGTCGGCCGAGACACCCGACCGCCCCCGGTTTGTCGCCGGCGTGATCGGACCGACGAACCGGACGTCTTCAATTTCGCCTGATGTGAACGATCCCGGGTTCAGAAACACGTCCTTCGAAGAACTCGTCGATGTCTATACCGAATCCGTCAGCGGATTGGTCAATGGCGGTGCCGATCTGATTTTGATCGAGACCGTCTTTGACACGCTCAATGCCAAAGCTGCAATTTTCGCGATTCTGCAGTTCTTCG
>Ga0315320_10003056_pt1 | contig 13789 bp, 15 predicted proteins | sample M140m21515metaG_FD_203458 | JGI IMG/M metagenome (GOLD analysis project Ga0315320, IMG submission 203458) | Ammonia-oxidizing marine archaeal communities from Monterey Bay, California, United States - M1 40m 21515 | ecosystem: Environmental > Aquatic > Marine > Coastal | place: USA: California...
TGCCAACACAAAAGTGCGTCCACTGATCAATACATCACGTAAAAGTTACGGTAAAAGAGACATCGGCGATCCCGGCTTCAAAGAAGGGGTTGATCTCAAGGGACCGCTTACTTTAATGGCACTTGTGAAACGTAACCCCTATTACGGAAAAAATGCAGAAGCTGCCATCAAAGAGCTACAAGAAGGGACAGGCGGTAGCAGTGTCCAAAATAACGACTCAGATGACACGGCGGCGGCCACCTCTAGGATTGCAATCATTGGGGACTCAGATTTTGCGACAAACTCTTTTTTCCACGTCATGGGTAATGGGAAACTCTTACTCAGTACAATCAACTACCTCGCTGCTCAGGAGAACCTCATTGGCTTAGAACCAAAGTCACTTGATATACCCAGAGTTAACTTAACTAATACCCAGATGAAGGGTACGTTTGTACTTTCAATAATACTTATTCCTGCATTGATGGCTATTATCGGTATCGCAGTGTGGTGGAGAAGACGTTAATGAATTCGAATAAAAGTCTAAAGGTAGTGTGGTTAGTTTTGATAACGCTGGTTACCTTAATCACTGTTATCAACCTAGAAACCGCTGGGGATGTTAGCCATGCTGGGCACGGTGGGCATGACAATGTATTCGAGAGTGGTGCATTGCTACCAGTCAAACTTTCAGATATCTATGCCGTGGAGCTCGTGTACCAGGGCGATTTATTTTTAATTGAAAAAGATGAGGCCGGGCATTGGTTCTATCATGCACATGGAGCGACAAATGGCGTTTTAGAGTCACACGAGCACCAAGCTACACCTAATGAAAATGAAACGATCTCTATCTCACTAATTGGGCTGGAAAATGCTCGGGTAGAAAGGCGATTAAAGACAAAAGAAAAAGATGCTTACGGTGTTACAAAACCAACGCTCATTTCGTTATTGTATGGGCAAGATAAGATCAGACCACTCAGTCAATTTGCATTTGGAGATCTCGCTACAGATCGCCTAAGCCGATATATTCATCTTATCGGATCAGACCAAGTTGCCACGATAGCTGACTATCAATATGAAAATCTCATTAATTTAGTTGAAAAAATTAAAACAATAAACTCTGAAGCTACCCAAGAAATTTCCGAATCTAAAATTTAACGAAGAACGCTTAGTGATTCGTGTAAACTCAGCAATGTCTTCGATTTTATGGTGCTTGCTTAGTACAAACTGAAATGAACGAGCTGAATGGCAAACGTATTCTCTTAGGAATTACAGGTGGGATAGCGGCATACAAAGCTGCGGAACTAGTCAGACTGCTAAAAAAACAGGAGGCTGACATCCGAGTCGTCATGACCAGCTCAGCGGAAGAATTTATTTCACCAATCACGTTACAGGCACTGAGCGGCAATCCCGTTTACACTTCAATGTGGGATCAAACCATTTCGAATGGCATGCCTCATATAGAGCTGTCCAGAGACTGCGACTTAATTCTGATAGCGCCAGCCACAGCTGATTTTATAGCTAAAATTTCAATAGGTCGCGCAGACGATCTTCTAAGTACGCTGTGCCTTGCAAGGGACTGCTCACTCGTCGTCGCTCCAGCAATGAATAAGCAAATGTGGGAAAACCCGTCAACTCAGAGGAACATACGTGCCTTACAAGAAGATGGGATTGATTTAATTGGACCTGATAGTGGTGAGCAAGCGTGTGGTGAGCAAGGGCTGGGTCGCATGCGTGAGCCAGATGTCATTGTGAATGAGCTTCAGTCATGGTTTCAACCGAAAATACTACAGGGAAAGAATGTCGTTATAACAGCAGGACCGACTTATGAAGCAATTGATGCCGTCCGCGGGATAACGAATGCCAGCTCGGGCAAGATGGGCTACGCAGTGGCCCAAGCCGCTCAGGACGCAGGGGCAAATGTGTCATTAATTTCAGGTAGAACAAACTTAATTGCTCCATCCGGAGTCCGCTTGATTTCAACAGTCTCAGCTCAAAACATGATGGATGCAGTACTTAAAGAGGTAGACCATGCTGACATTTTTATCTCAGTGGCTGCGGTAGCCGACTTCAGTGTAAAAAATCCAAGTAAGCATAAAATCAAAAAAACTGAACAGAAACTGAATATTGAATTTAATGAGACACCAGACATTCTAAAAACAGTGGCGGAGCGCATTAACGCTCCGTTTTGTGTTGGATTCGCTGCGGAGAGCAAAGATGTGGAGAACTACGCTCGTAAAAAGCGACTTGAAAAAGGCATCCCATTGATCGCTGCCAACCTCGTTACAGAGGCGCTGAATAGTGATACTAATTCTTTAATTTTGATTGATGATGATGGATCAAAAACTCTTCCGCCGAGTAGCAAGCTCAGTCAAGCTAGAATGCTAATTGAACACATAAGTAGTCTTACTCAATAGCCTTAAAATAAAATAAAAATGAATCGCTTAGATATTAAGATCATTGACGAAAAAATAAAAAACCATTTACCCGAATACTCTACACCCGGTTCCGCTGGGCTAGATCTTCGTGCTTGCCTTGATGAAGACACAACTGTTGTCCCTGGTCAAACAATCTTAGTTCCGACCGGCATAGCTATTAATATAAAAGATCCGAGGTATGCCGCCGTGATTCTTCCTCGCTCAGGCCTTGGACATAAACATGGCATCGTCTTAGGTAATTTGGTAGGGCTAATAGACTCCGATTACCAAGGTCAACTTATGGTTTCCGTTTGGAATAGGGGCAACGAACCGTTCACTATTATCCCGATGGATCGTATTGCACAGCTAGTTGTATTACCGGTGGCGCAAGTTACATTTAACCTCGTAGACGACTTCGATCAGAGCTCCCGAGGTTCTGGCGGATTTGGTAGTACCGGGCAGCAATAAAAAAACCGGCTAGTAGCCGGTTTTTTTAAAGTACTATTTTCCACCTAATCTGGAAAAACCATCGCCTCTTCTTTAATAGAAGAATCTTTAATTTCTCCCAACGCTATCCGACGTAGTTCCTCTGATCGCATATAAGCCACAATCGAGAGAATATCCATGCCAGAGATCGTCGTTCCAAATGCACCCATTGCACCGCCGAGGCTTTTGTTTGTAATACCAACTGAAATCGTCGTCAATATCGCCATATTACTATTTGCAGAATAAGCAAATTTTCCACAAGTCAAGCAAGGCCCTTTACCACCTTTACCTGCTCCACCGTGACAAAAGGAACACCTACGGTCATACCACTGTTTACCATTTTGCACCATGCAGTCTTTCTCAACCTCCAAAGCTAAATCAGCATCATTACTTTGGTGCATAGTACCTGAGTAAGCTTGCTCGATGCACTCCTGCGTTAACGTTTGCTCTGCCAAGGTTGACTCTTCTTGTGCATGTACGTTTCCTACATTCATGCTAGTTAAAAGTCCCACTGTAAATAACGCAACAGTTGCGGCTCCAATGCGCCGAAAGAGTGATAAAAATGAAATACTAAACATTACTAATTGCCTCCCCGCATAAATGATTTACTACTTATATTCCTAATCTTCCAATGGTGGAAAATACGGAACATCATACTTCTGAACCAACTTAGCTATTGTACCGTTTTCGGTTAATGTCTCAATACCCTCATTGATGAAATCAAGAAATGATCGGTCTTGTTTTCGAACAACAAACTTTAGATCCCATAACTGTTGACCCAACCCTTCAGAAACATACTCTTCATCTATCGCCGCGTACAGCGCAGCTGCACTATAGTTCTCGGATAGCTTGAAGGTTGCTTCTGGATGAACGCGTTTTGCCTGGGAAGGAGCATGCGAGAATACGATAGCGACATCGGTATCACCCCTGACCATGTCCCTCATAACTCTCGCATTGTCCGCTTGTAAGGCTCGTTTAATGCCACGAGTATGCAACCAGTCATCCATTGGCGTTGACATCTGCACGCCGATAGGCATTCCTGCATCAATAATCTCTTTAATGCTCATGTCAGAAGCCTGATTTTGAGTAACCATCACATACCCAACGGACATGTATGCTTGAGTGAATTTCATTTGTCCCATCAAGACATCATCTTCCCCGTTGTCACCAACGCCAGCAAACAAATGGCAGCGCCCTTTAAGCATCGAGTTTCGAAGTGCTCGTGACATCCCGCCTCTGGTGCCTGTGTCAGCCCAATACATTTCAAGTTCGAATCCACCGAGACGAGCTAACTCACCCATTATTTCCACATCAAACCCGGGTGGGGTCACATTTTTAACCGAGTACGGGTATGAGTAAGGGTCCGCGCAGACAGTCATCTTCCCGCGCTCTTTAATTTTATCTAGAGTATTTTGTGCCTCGTTTGCTGAACCCGTCAACGCTAGAGCACCGAATATAATTCCTACAAAAACTTGCAACCATTTATTTAACAAAGCTATCTCCCGGAAACGATATAAACGCTGAGGAGGACAAGTTCCTTCCTCTACTGCTAGCACCACTTCCACCTAATTAATATTTACGGGTAATTCCGCTTAATTTTCTATCAACAATCAACAATCAATATATTGCTCTTTATGAGTAAACCCATAAAAACAAGGGAGGACTAAAAAGCCCTCCCCTATTTAGCTCTTACAACTACTTCTCAGTAGCGTCTACGCAGTTAATATTAGTTAACTGTGAAGACCATTAAGCCACCACCTTTGGTGTGTGTCTTAAGGAAGTTTGCATAGTACAGAGGCCAGATACCACCACCACCAGCACCGTAGACGATAGCAACGTACTGCGTACCTTCAGCGGTGTATGTGGTTGGGTTACCGTGGATACCAGTACCAACGTTGAATGACCATAGGTGTTCACCAGTCTCGTCATTAACAGCGTTGAATCGTCCGTCTGGATCGCCATAGAATGCTAGTCCACCAGCAGTGCTCAAGAGACCACTAGTTGCTGGCCAGCTCTGTGACTTGGTCCATGCGAGTTTACCGGTAGCAACATCAAACGCCTTGATCAAGCCAGCGCCAGCGTTGAACGTAATGACTTTAGCACCTAGATACCACTCACCACGCTTCCACTCCATTTTCTTAGCTTGGAGGTCCATCGTGAAGTTGTAGATTGGTACATAAGCCATCTTTGTTCGAAGGCTAACTGAGAGTGGGTGCCACTCTTTTCCGCCGTCAAGTGATGGAGCGATGTTTTGCGTTACACGGTCATATACAACGTCCATTTCTGGGTAGTTGAATACTGGTCGGCAATTTCCGTTATCTGGACTAATTGGCTCTTTGACCCAGTTAACGTCATTCATCACTGTAGCCCAGAGACACTTCATCTCGTTACCAGAAGCTGTCTTCACTGTTTCTCTACGGTCGATACCATAGATGTGACCGTTTCTGTCACCGTGAACGAATAGCTTCTTGCCACCTAAGTCGATCATAACGTTCTCGTTAACGCCGTCATAATCATATGGGTCGTTAGGAGTGTACTGGAAATATCGATCGATCTTTCCAGAGTCAGCATCAACTACAAGTGTAGAGTTTGAGAAGAGGTTGTCACCTGGTCGAACATGACGGTCAAAGTCAGGTCCTGGGTTACCAACTGGCCAGAATAACTGGTTGGTTTCTTTATCATAAGAACCAGTAATCCAGGTTGATCCACCACCGTACTTCCAAGAATCACCACCCCATGTATCGTTACCAGGCTCGCCTGGTCCAGGGATTGTGTAGGTCTTCCAAGCTGGAGCACCAGTATCAGCATCAATAGCGGCTAACCAACCACGAACACCATACTCAGCACCAGCGGTACCAAACACAATTTGGCCGTTGACAGCTAGAGGCATAATGGTGAATGTTTCTGCGTATGTGTAGTCACCAATTTTCTTGTCCCAAACAACTTCACCTGTCTGGTTATCAAGAGCAACTACGTGTGCATCCAATGTTGCGAGGTAGACTTTATTTTTGTATACCGCAACACCACGGTTAACAACGTCACAACACAATTTTGGGAACACATCACCTGGAAGCTCACGCTCGTATTTCCAAACAATGTCACCAGTTTGTCCGTTAACTGCCATCACTCGGTTGAATGAAGTAGTAACGTAAACCATGCCGTTAACTGCTACAGCTTGACTGTCCTGACCTTCGAGAATACCGAAAGAAAGATTCCAAGCTGGTGTTAGCGACTTAACGTTGTCACGGTTAATTTGTGATAACTGACTGTAACGGGTCATTTGATAATCTTTCCCGTAATGCAACCAGTTTTGTGAATCGACGTCAGCGTTCATCAACATGTCGTCTGTTACATAGTTTGGATAGAGAGTAGACTCTAGTCTATCCACACCAATAGCAGAAGCCATGCCGGAAGCGCCTAACATAGCTAGTGCGGCTGTTGAAACCGCTACGCGCTTAAAGTTATGCATGTAATACACCTCCCAATTGAGAAACCCGAAAAGTACGACGATCCCGAATAAACCGAGAGCGCCCCACAACCGGGCCTGATTTAGTTTGTATAGTTAACTATTATTCAAACCACTTTTTACACTTGAAGTTAATGACGTACCTAGCAATAAAGCTTAATAGCGAAATAGCGAAATAAAACTTCTCGTAAACTAAAGGTAGTAGAAGAGAACCGGCATGTCAACATCTGAAACACAATTAAAAGAGACTATTTTATGCGTGAAATGAACGCCAAAAATGACAATTGTGCATCGCATCATTCAAAAATCGACTCAATATTTCAATCAACTCCATTATGCTTGTAGTATCGTTACGAATTAAGCTCAAAACTGACAAAAAAACGCTTCACTCATGAAATAAATTTCATATCGCAGAAGGTTTTAATTAAAAAATGACTCTCATTAAAGCTCACAGATGTCTCAGCCCATTTGTCTTCGCTATATTTTTTGCGTCGCACCACGTAAATTTGTATAGCGATCCCCTTATTACTTACCCCTTAATCATCAACACACATGAGATAAGGGTGGAGCTTGCAAATGAACCTATAGGCAGAGCGCAAGGGCTCATGGCCAGAAAATCGTTAAGGAATGATCGAGGTATGGTGTTTGCTTTCCCGACAGAGAGAGTGTTCTCCATGTGGATGAAAGACACCCCTCTTGATTTAACGGTTCTATTTGCAGACAAACAAGGCCGAATAATTGAAATTGCGAAAATGAAAAGAAATACATTAGATTCACACAGCTCTAACAAGCCAGCTATGTTCGCCTTAGAAATAAATTCGGATTCACCGTTGACAAAAATCGTTAAAGTTGGAGACCGTCTTCTAGGCCTTGAAAAACTACCTGCCGCCAAAAACTAATACGTTTCAAGCTTTATGCGTAGCATATAGTCAACGCCCCTTTTGTGTCGGCGACGTCAATAGATCATCTAATATGCGCTCAGCAATTAAGCGGTTTCCGACATGATTGATATGACAGAAGTCAAGAAATACTTCTCCATGCGCATGTCGCCCCTCTAACGCGTCACTCAGGTCAGAAAAAGAAATTCCCTCGCTGACCAGAGCGAAGCTTACGTCCCGTAATTTTGGATACCCCCGATCAAACGCAACATCTATTCCAGGCGGGGTCTCCAAATAATTATTAAGCAAATCCTCTTCATACGAAGATTTTTCCGTCATTTCAAAAATAGTAGGTTGTAAATAATGAATAAAGTCAGCATTCGATTTCTGCGCTAATTTGTATCCAGTCTTGATTGCCAAACTAAACTCTCTCACCGACGAATCGATACCTTTTGTAAGAGTCGCTTGATCTGATATTGTCAGAGGTGTTGAACGATCAAAAATATCTAACGCGACATCTGCCGTAGAACTGTAGTGTTTGAGTCGATTGTGCCAACGACTCATCCACTTAGCTAAAGGGCTCAATTTCTGGATGGGCCGGAAATTAGGAACACCAGCTTTCCAACCACCAGCTGCGCCACCAAAAACTACGTAGTAAATATCGTTCACACCATGATAGAAAATTACAATGTCACCACTCTGCAGCGGGATCGAATTCATTATCATCACTTGCTGGGACGCGTTCATACCAGGTAAACCGTAATTATGAACGCTCCACAATTGACCGCTGTCAATCAGCATCCGTTGTAAATAGCTAGCGATCGTCAAATGATCTGGCACCTCCTGACCAAACAATGTCGAACCACCGAAAAGCAAGACACGACGCTGAGCCTTTTCTGGCAAATCAGAGGTGACTCGAAAACCACCTTGAACATTGAAGTAACGACCTTCAAAATCCTCCAACTCGACTACATCAGTTATGCGCCCATTAACAAATGTCTCGGATTCTCTCAAAAATTGTGCATTAAAATAGTCCGCGCTTCGGTACGGCTCGGGCTGAGTTGCTCTAAACTCCCATCTCGATAGTTGGTTATCACGAATCACATTCACCCAAACCCAAGAGCCCGATTCAACCAAACACAGAGCTATTAGAGTCGAGAACAAAATCACTGCGCAGTTAGTGGCAAACGTTTTCAAATGACAACACTTTCTTTAAATATAACGGGTAATTATAAAATGGTTATTCCCCGATCTGCTCGCCGCAGGACCAACAACTTTGAAACGATCCAGGATTCGTCTCTTTGCAGAACTGGCAGATCCAATCTCGCAAATCGCGCGTATTGCCGAACGCCTCAAGCACGGTAATGGCAATGTCCCAATCCTTTAAATCTTTGACCCACACCTCGGGCCAGATTTCGACGAATGGTAATTCGCCCAACCCGCCTTGCAAAGATTCGTTTTTAACCACCGAGCCAATCCCCCTCGAATGAAGAATCCCGTCTAAAAGTCGCGCCTCAATTAAATCGTTAGCAACATACAGCTTCTTCACGTGCCTAAGTACCTAGGTTAGTCAGAAAAAAGATTACCAATGGTGAACTCATACTACCCAACTAATGAGCGATCATGAATTACCACTTGTCAAATTTACATTAAATTTGGACGCTCAGCCGCCCCCTCTCCGCAAACGCGACCTTCTCATTTAAGCATCTGCATTGCGGCGCGGAAAAGCTCAGACTCCGGATTTGCGAGCGTCTCTAAAATGCTGAAATGATTATCAGACGGACATGGTACATCTCTGCAAATACTCGACGACCAAGACTGAGCAATAAGTCGATGTTGGTCTTTAAATCCGCCTAACTCTTGCCCCCCAACCGCAATTGACAAAGGACCGCCCGAAGGTGCCGGCATGAGGGCTGGACTTAACATCGCAGCCTCCGACTCAGTCATACGTAAATCTCCATTAATAGATTGGATTTTCGTTAGGACCCGTAGGTCATAAAGTCCGCTAATCGATAGACCAGATTGGAATATTTTTTTTGGCAATCCTTTGGAGTAGGTGGGCCATTCGCACAGCAACGCCAAAGTAGCCAAGTGACCTCCCGCTGAATGTCCTGCTACAAACAATCGCTTCTTTGGAACTCGAAACTCATTTGCGTTCCTATATAGATAAGCTCCGGCCGCCATCACTTGGAGTACTAATTTTTTCATAGCAACATTCGGACACAAGGAGTAATTAATGACAGCTACCGCAACCCCTCGATCAATAAATGGCCTAGCGATAAACGCATGCTGAGATTTATCAAGAGACCGCCAGTATCCACCATGTACAAACATAAGCATGGCAGTCGGAGCCTTTGCAGGCATATAAACATCCATAGTTTCAAGTAGATCGTCCCCGTAGGGAATATCCCGCTCACATTGTTCTTTCAGTGAAGAACAAAAATCAGATGATTTGTCGGCCCACCGATCAACATACCTCTGAAAATCAGGCACCGCCGCACGGTTGTTATAAAGTGATTCAAGATAAGCCGCATCAGTAAGCATTAGGTAATGTCCCGTATAACGTTTTAAGCAGCTTAAGCCCTCGATGAATCGCGTGAAGGCACACACTGCCACATGATGATGTTTACACTCTTATGGATTAGATTACACTAGCTCTTTCGTGTACTCAATAATGAGTGCCGTATAACGACAAGGTCCATCAACCCAAAAGGAATTCCCTTATGACGAGTCCGATTTGGCCCAAGCCTCTTGTATCTACCGGATGGCTTTTAGAGAATCTCAAAAATCCAAAAGTAAGAATCTTAGATAGCTCAACGCACCTCATACCTAAGCCTGACCTGTCTCTTTACACAGTCTTACCCGCCTTCGACGAATACAAAAAAGGTCACATTCCCAACGCTCAATTTATCGATATTGAACATGAATTATCCACACCGCACCCAGAACTTCACTTTATGCTGCCGAGCGCTGAATTGTTTGCGGAGACGTTGTCACGCTTAGGTATCAATGGTGAAACTATGGTGGTTATTTATTCAACCACAAACCATTGGTGGGCGACGCGCCTCTGGTGGACTTTTAAGGTGTTCGGTCATACAAACGTCGCAGTTCTGGACGGCGGCTTTCAAAAATGGGCATCAGAAAAAAAACCTACTGAATCGGGAATGGCTGCGACTGTCGATCAAGGGAATTACCCAGCGAGGGAAGCGAACAAAACGTTAATTGCTGACAAAGATTTAATTTTGGAACGCTTAAACAAGGAGCCAGCATCCTTGATCAATGCGCTAAGGCGAGAACAACATGAGGGTCGCGGTGGAGTAAACTATGGACGTAAAGGACACATCAAAAATAGTATTAACCTTCCGGCGATAGAACATGTCAATCAAGATAATACGTTTAAATCGATAAACGAATTGCGCACGATTTTCTCAGAAACTCTCAAACATAATGAGGTCATTGCGTACTGCGGTGGTGGCATTGCTGCCACTAGCGTAGCGCTGGCGTTAGACATGCTGGGACATAAAAATGTTAAGGTCTACGACGCCTCGCTAACTGAATGGGCTGCGGACGAAACGCTACCGATGAGTGTATAAAACTGACAGCATCAGAGGAACAAATACGTTAAAAAGGACCTCAATATGATTGATTTATTTCCGGTAAATAAAAATGATTTTAGCGATCCAGTGATCGTCACCGGCGCTGGTGGCTGCATTGGGAGCTGGGTACTGCATTTGCTTCAGTCCGCTGGCATTGATGTTATTGCACTTGATTTGCGCAAAGATATTCGTAGACCTAGGTTACTAATGACCAAGGAGGAAGTCTCCTCAATCACCTGGCTAGAGGGGGATATCTCAGATCCTCAAACCATCATGAGTGCCGTCGAAAAAAACAACGTGGGAGCTATCATTCACTTAGCCGCTCTTCAGGTCCCATTTTGTAAAGCAGACCCGATCTTGGGAGCACAAGTTAACGTTGTAGGTACGACAAATGTCTTGGAAGCTGCTCGGCAAGTGGGGATCAAACGTCTCGCTTATGCCAGTTCAATAGCAGCACATGGGGTCTTCGACCCGAATACAGTCTCTACGTTATACGGTGCTTATAAATTTTGTAATGAAGAAACTGCCAAAGTTTATATGCAGGACTGGGGCGTTCCGAGTACATGCCTTCGACCGGGAGTAGTCTACGGCGTAGGACGAGACCAAGGCATGACATCGAAAACAACCATGGCAATCCTTGCAGCAGCAATGAAACGGACTTACACCATCCCATTTAAGGGATCAGTCTCGTGGTTGCATGCCGGAGAAGTCGCTAGCGCTTTTATCAGGTCTGTATCCAAACCAAGAGACGCCGCACGTGTTTTCGACATCAATGGTTCGATTGCAACAGTGGAAGCCTCATTGAAAAAAATTCAAGCGATGGCGCCAGAATCCGACATCAACGCGGAAGGATCCGCGCTACCTTTTCCAACAGATTTATCAGACGAACCGCTGAGGGCTTACCTAGGTGATTACGGCTCTGTTGAGCTTGACGAAGGTATTGAGAGCACGTACAAAAACTTCTGCAAATTAGTTGATGAAGGAATATTAAGCCCAGATGCACTGTTGTGAAACTTAGTCAGTCGCGCCCATAGCGATAATCGCCTCTTTATGGTTAGATTCTCCGCGATTATCTAACCAACTGACCTCGACAGAGTCACCCGGCTGACCGCCTCGGAAATAGCAAAATAAAGATGGATTTTTTGAGACGCCACCTCCCCACTCTGCTGTCAGAACCACTCTACCTTCGTGATGCACCGACACATTGGTAATAAAGTGTGAGGGGACTAGTGTGCCGTCTTTCTTTTTTCTGAATCCAGTCTCCATATCATGTCGCATTAGGACACGTACAGTGGTTACACCTTTCTCATTACAAGTCGCGAAAATTCTCATAGGACGAGTCATAAATAACCTTTATCCTCAATCATTAATCTAGCCCCCACAGCCGCCACGCGTCACTTTTATGACTTTTTCAGCGCTTATAAAACCTCTATTCGTCTTAACTAAAGTCAACACTGAAGCGGTCTCCGCCATCTTGATCCGAGTTCTAATGAATGGAATAGTCTGTTCCGATAATTCATAGTGTGCTGCCAAAGGCCTGGGGTTTTTCTCACAAAGTAAGGCGATAGCAGTAGCAGACACACTCTCGTCAACCTTCACTCCGACTGGCACAACAGCACCGTTTTCCGCAATGGGTGGAGCAATAAATTTTATGAGGCCAGCAGAATCTTCAATGACAGGTTGAGACGTCAGAGCCCCGATAGCCTCCAACAGATTATCCGCCTCAAACGCAACTTTGTTCCAAACCGAAGATTTGGCCAGTGCAGCACTGATGAAACCTACCTCAGATAAGCCAGCTAGAGCACTTAAAATGCCCGCATGGGTTAAAAAACTTCTTTTCGATTTATTCATAATTGACAATAATAAACTACTAAGCTGGAAAAAATTCAGACAACGGGATAATTAAAAAATTCAGTTCAACCGACACAGTTTTTAGATGTGAATTAATCGTCACTTCTGATTGACAAGCTAATTTCAGTCAGTTGACTAAATATTCAAAGCTCTAGCAATAACGAAATATTACCTCGCTCATAAGCATCACTTGTCAATGGGATTTCAACGAACCCGATCGATTTATATAGCCCAATAGCCGACTCGAGGATGGTATTTGAAATGATACCAATACGCTCGGCACCGAGACCTTTGGCAATTTTAAGTATTTCAATCAGCATCGCTCTACCCAACCCGAGACCTTGAAAGCTAGAAGTAACGCTCATCTTGGAAATTTCATATGTCTTGTCACTGTGTTTCAAAAGGCCACAGCATCCGATGATAAGGTCATCAGTCTTGACTAATATTATTGCCCCCCCAGCATCAATAAAATATTTTTGAGGATTTGCTAACAGCTCTAAATCTATTTTTTCTGGCTCAAAATATTCTTCGATCCATTCGAGGTTTAACTCTTTAAACGCTTCCGAATATTGCACAGAAAACTCTATAAGGTCATATTTTTTCTCCATACTATAAAAACCTTACATTAAACACTGTAAATCAGCATCAACGTTCAGAGCCTGCCCAGATATTGTTCGCCCCAGGGGAGAGGCCACGAATGCGATCAAATCCGCGAGTTGCTGCGGGTCAATTAACTCCTTAATGGACGCCATTGATAACCAAGTCTTTGTAAACTCCTCCGGCGTTTGTCCTGCAATACTTGCTTTTTCTTGAATCACTGACTGAATCCTCGTCCCGTCAACCGGGCCAGGCAAGACTGCGTTACAACGAATGCCGAAATCACCTAACTCCATCGATAAAGACTTGGTGAATCCAATAACACCCCACTTTGCTGCGGAATATGGCGCCCTATTCGGAAAACCAAATCGTCCTGCGGCTGAGGATAGATTAATTATGGACGCATTCTTGGACATTTTAAGTTGATCGATAACTAACCGGGCGCAGTTGAATTGTCCAGTAAGGCAAACTTCGATACATCGATCCCAGTCTTTGGGGTCAATTTCATGAAAGGCACCAGTGGGG
>Ga0315320_10003058_pt1 | contig 13777 bp, 20 predicted proteins | sample M140m21515metaG_FD_203458 | JGI IMG/M metagenome (GOLD analysis project Ga0315320, IMG submission 203458) | Ammonia-oxidizing marine archaeal communities from Monterey Bay, California, United States - M1 40m 21515 | ecosystem: Environmental > Aquatic > Marine > Coastal | place: USA: California...
GCCTTCTCAACTTTACGAGGTAAATTACAGAATACTGTGATTTTATCGCCGGAATATTTTATTTCTATCTTAGGGTGGATGAAGTCTCTTTCTATTGAATTATTATCTTTAGATATTTTCAAGACTGTTCCAGTGACTATTGCTGTAACTCCTTCTGGGAGCTTCATATCGTGTGCTATGTGATCTACTTTTACCATTATTAATCCCCCTAGAATATATATGCAAGTAAGCGACCGCCTACTCTCTCCTTCTTTGCATCATAATGATTCATGATTCCTTGATTGGTTGTCAAAATTAAAAGTCCGAAATCACGAGCAGGGAGATATCTAGATTCCCACTTATCATAATCGAGACGTTGAACTGAATATCTTGGTTTAATCACTCCACATCTATTTATAGCACCGATTAGTTCTATTCTATACCCGCCTCCACGACCATTTTCTATTTTTTCATATTCTCCAATATATCCAGATGTTTGCATTATAGATAGCATGCTGCCCAGAAGTTTACTTGCTGGTTTCACGGACACTTCATAGTGCCCTGCTTGCTCTGCATTGTATATACGTGTAAAAGCGTCACTTAGGGGGTCAAATTGCATCTTTTAATCACCTCATGAATATTTCTTAAATCCTATGTCTGTAGCTACATCTCGGAAACATTGTCGACATAAATGTAAGCCATGTCTTCGTATAAGGCCTCTTCTTCGTCCACAACGACGGCAGCCAGTAGTCCTACCAATTACTTCTCCATGATCACGTGCCATATCAATCACTCCTCCACTACATTTAACCCAAACATTTCTTGAAACCATACTTTTGATTCATCACGATACACACGATGTTTGTTTGAGACTTTGGAACTGCGCTTGCGACGATGTTTGATTCGGTGCCCTGGCCTCTCCAATAGTACATTAATGTCCATACCAAAAATACCGATTTCTGGATCATACTTTTGGTCAGGAAAATCAGTGTAATCAGATATTCCAAATGATAAATTACCTTGATTATCAAAATTATAGGATGGTAATGTATTTTCCCTTACCCAGAATGCGTCTTTCAGGAATGAGTTTATTTTTTGTTCTCCTCTGATTGTTACCTTACAACCAATTGGTGCCCCTTCTCTAGTGCCTAAATCTCTATTAGTTTGAGTGGAAAGAGTTCTGACTGGTTTAAGGCCAGTTAGAATTTCTAAAACTTGTTCAGCAAGTTGCAATCTTTGCCCTGCTTCACCTACGCCTATATTCACAGTAACCTTTGATGCACGAGGTTTTTGCATTGGATTTGTGTATTCACTCATTTTTCATCCTCCAATGGGAGATCTTTTTCGTTTTCTATAATGAAAACATACTCAGAAACAGTGCCGAAATTATCAAATATCGTCTCATTAGCTTTGGAGGAACGTTTTACAATTGATTCAACGACTTTTGCTGTTTCTCCTATGTGGCTTCCTCCAGTGAGGTATGCCAAAGCACCTTCTTTGATTGGTAGATGTTTTTTGATTTTTTGGTCTGGAAGAGAAATTACTATTGAATCACCAGTTTTGTAATCAGATTTAGCATCTAATAATATATTTCTACCATCATGTAAATGTAATTGAGTAATTCCTCCTTTCACTGTACTCTTACCTGCTACTCGGCATATTTTTGTGGCGGCGGATTTTTTAGCTATTTGCCTGTATCTGAGTTTACCATTAGTATCTATAATGCATCGATAATTATTCTCGCCTATTGTTAAAACATCCATCAACCCTACTCCTCTGCCGATGTCAGTTTCTATTTTACCATCAACCATAATTTTCCTGGAATGTAATATTCTTTTTGCTTCCCTCTTTGTATGGGCAATACCCATAACATCACGAAGAATTAAAGTCAAAGGCATACAGTTTTCTATGCTATGGCCGCATGGATTAGGTTTTTGTACCCAAACATTAGTTTTTCTCGGTAAAGGCCAACTCCTAGGCATCATTAGTCTCTTTATATGGCTGCTACTCATTCTGCTGAACCTCCTGATAATGATCTTTCTGTAATTCTTTTAATTCTCAATGGATCGCCCTCATACAACTTTGTAACTATTATGTTGGAAGAGCGTATTGGTACTGCTTCTTCTTTACCATCTGCAGTATTCTGTGTAAGGCCTTCAATGAAAAGACGATCGTTTTTCGAATCTATTCCCACTACTTTTGATTTAACGCCTGCCCTACCTCTAGCCTGACCAAGCCTTTTACCTCTTGATTCACTTTTTATACTATTAGGATGACTAAAGTCACCCCTTAGAACTTCTACTTCATCCCCCACCCTGACGGTAACGGTACGGACATAGATGAGATCTGGGTCATCTGAAACTAGCCTGGCCCTCATTCTTTTTCGTTTTATGTGAAGTGGAGATTTTCTCTGCTCTTGGCGTTGTTTTCCGGGTTTTTTACTTACCATATATTTACACCTCATACAATTTGCTTCGCCGTTGCGGCTATTCTTGGCCACCTTTCAGCCGCTTCACGGCTAACTGGACCTTTGATATCTGAACCTTGGATATCTCCTCTTTCATTAGTTAATACGCATGCATTGTCTTCAAAACGCACCCATGTGCCATCGACTCTTCGGAATGGTCTAGTCTGCCTTATGATAACCGCTGTAAATATTTGTCTTCGTGTCTCAGGAGTACCTCTACGAACTGTAACGCGTATCATATCACCAACTCCTGCTGCAGGATACCTGCTTGCTACGCCTCCTTTTTTTGGGACGTTTATTAATTGGACAATTTTTGCACCTGTGTTATCTGCACAATCTAACTTAGCTTGTGTTGGCAAACCAGCAGTTACCTTACCTGGTATTCCTTTCATTTGCTCTCCTCCGATTCAATAACGCAGAACTTGATGGTCTTTGATAATGGCCTACATTCCATAATACGCACCTTATCTCCAGGATTTAGATTACCTATACAAGAAGGAAGATGTGCGGAATAACGACGTGTACGTTTTTCGTACCTTTCGTATTTTTTCATATATCTCTCCATCCTCCTTTCGACCACAATTGCGTCGGTCATTGAGGAAGTAGAGACAATTCCTTCAATTATTTGACCTCTTAACCTTAGATTTCCATAGAATGGACAATTCATATTTCCATCCCATTCTCCTTTCGGAGGGTTTACATCTACTCCAATATCTCGCACATTAATTCCTCCTATATTTCTTGTTAATTCTATCTTCAGGACGTTGGGTAACTAGTTTACCATCTATTTCATAATTCTCATCATCAAGAGTGAAATGGATTATATTTTTGGCTAATAAAATATCCCTTCCTTTTGATTCTATCAATATTGTATTCTTTGTTTCATTCAGTATTAATCCGCTTAATCCTTCGATTGTTGGATCAGTCGAATTAGTCACATGTAAAGTTCGAGATATCCAAGGTAAATTAATAGTATTCATCATTTAACGCACCTCAACTCTGTAGCCATTATTTTCTAGAACTTTGGAAGCTCTTTTTTTATGATCTCCTTGTAATTCTATGGTACGATCTTTTACAGTTCCGCCGCTTGCACATGAGCTTTTCAGTATCTTTGCAAGTTGATTAATGTCAATAGCTGTGTCATCTATTCCTTCTATCATAGTAACCATTTTTCCATACCTCCTCTTAACTACTGATATTATTGCTTTTTGTTGTTCTTTTGCTATTTCTTGGCATATACATAATTCATCGGGCAATCCACATAGATTACATATACCTGCCATTTATTTCTACTCCTTTTGCCCGTTATTCATTTTTGTTATTAGGCGGGCTATAGATCTACGAGTTTGTTTATATGCACCAGAATCTGCTGAGGAGCCTCCTAGTGCTTGCTGAGCACGTAATTGTAACAATTCTTCTTTGAGTTCTACGAGGCGACGTTCTCGCTGTTCAAGGTTCATAGAATCGATATCTCTAGATTTAACATGCGACATCTTCATTCTTCCTCCCTAAATTCAGTGTTATCAGATAAATCTAAATCTTTTTCTGGTTTTATCATCGCAATTTGTTCTAATGCAGGCAGACCTGCTTCATGGCGTTCTAGTAACGTAACTTCATGTGGGAGTTTGATGCCTTTTCTCATTATCTTAACAGTACATCCTATTGTTCCAAGTTTCTTTACTGCAGTTGAGAATCCTGTATCCATGAACTCTAATGCGGTTTCACCACAGAATTTAATATGTCCTTGTTGGAATTTCTCAACCCTATGTCTAGCCCCTGTAATTTTACCACTCAGTATAACTAAGCAACCTCTCGCTCCAGCATCCATAATATTCTGTGCAGTACTATGTCCTGCACGGCGGAAAAACCAACCTCTTTCCAAAGAACTAGCTAGTCTACTAGCCATTACTTGTGCATTTAATCTTGATTCTGCTATTTCATCAACTTCCAATTGAGGCTCATGAAGATTGAAATCTTCTTGTAATCGGCGCTGTAATTCATGGATTACTTTCCCTCTGCGACCTATTACTCTACCAACTTGCTCTGCTTTTAGAGTGATTTTTGTTCCTTCAGGAGTGCGATTGAATGTTAACCCACCAAATCCAGCCTTTTCGGTTTCTTTGAGAAGATATTCTCGAACTAATTGTCGTTCCACATTTCTATTGAGTAATGTCCGAATAGTATTTTGTCCCATAATTTTCACCTCAGAATTCATCCTCTTCTTCTTCATCACCGAAATATTCTAAAAATATTTCCAGATTTACTTGATAATGATTACTAGGTGTTGCCCTTCCTTGGGCCCTTGGACGCCAATTAGTAGCAACTTGACCTCTGTGTGCAGCTACATGAGTTATTACCATATCATCTGGATCGATAGTATCGTATCTCTGACGGGCATTATCCATTGCACTTGATATTAATTTTGAAAACTCTTTTGATGCTTTGTTAGGATATTTGCCTGGTCCCATCTTGCCCTTTCTATGGCCAGCCATAGTATTTCCACCGCGACCTTTTCTTGAACGGCGAGTGTAGGGAATAGCTTTTTTCTTGTTAATGACATCATCCAGGTAAAGAAGGGCATTTGATGCATTCATACCTCTCAATGCCTTTGCTATGTGGTAACAGTGCTTGTGGTGGCAATTGATGTTGACAGCTCTGGCAGTAGCCAAATATGAACCATCCAAGAGTTGTGTGTATCCGGACTGGGGCTTACCTACTTCTCTACTCATATAATCAACCTCACTTTAATGAAACGTGCTGTGATGAACGGGTAGCACCTACGCCCGGGCCTGTGTGTGTAACTGAATTTCTTGTTCTTGCAAATTCCCCTAATGCATGACCAATCATCTCGGGTATTATTTCTACATTAACAAACATGCGGCCATTGTGTATACCTATGGTAGTACCAACCATTTCTGGGAGAATGTACATGCCTCTACAATGTGTCCTGATTATTTTCTGAGCTTTGTTTTCTCTAACCTTGAGTAGTAGTTTTTCGCATTCTGGACTTAATCCTCTTGCTAGTGAGCGTTTTGCACGGGAAGGCATTAGAGTCGCGATACTATCAGAATCTGGGTCTTCGAACGGAGGATATAACGGAAGATTCAGTAATTCTTGGAGCGTGTAACCTCTCCACAGGAATTCTTTCTTCCTGCGTTCGCTTATCTTTGATCTTCTTTTTCTGGCTTGACGCCTAGCGAGTTTAGGCGAACGGAACATTTTCTTGGATTTACGTGCCATAATAGTCTACTCCTTCCTTCTCCCTCTACCTGTTCTGCTAGGTGCAATATTACCAACTTTTTGTCCTGGCGGTGCGTTGCGGGAAACAGAATTAGGACCATGAACAGCCTGATGATTACCCCCTCCATGAGGATGATCTACTGGATTCATAGCAACTCCACTAACTGATGGGTATAATCTACCTCTAGCTTTAGCCCTATGATGAGCTGCACCTGCTTTCATCAGTGGTTTATCAGTCCTTCCATGGCCACCTAAAACTCCAATAGTAGCTCGGCATTTTGAAGGTAATTCCTTCAATCTCCCACTTGGGAGTCGAACTCTTACAGTCTCATCCATACGAGTTTCCAAGATGGCTGAGTTGCCGCCGGACCTTGCGAATTTACCACCATCTCCTGGCCTTGATTCCACATTGCAAACTGGTGTTCCTTCAGGAATTCTATCTAAGGTTGTTACGTTACCTGGCCTTAATGTAACATTTTCGCCAAAAGCTACACTTTGTCCGACTGAAACTCCTTCAGGAGCTGCAAAATGACTCACAGTGCCATCTTCGAACTTAATTTTTGCAAGAGGTGCTGTATGGGCCGCGCTGTGTATTAGGTCCACTATCTCACCTACTTCATCATATTTACGAGGAAGTTTGTTACTTGCAGGGAAACGATGAGAATTTACCTTATTCTTCGGACTAGATCCTTGGCGTTGTGAACGTGTTCTTTTTCCCATTAAATCACCCCATTAAAACGCTCCTAATTTGAGCGCAGCCTCTTCTGCATCATAACCTTCTGCTAAGCGTATGCTAGCATGTTTGCCTGAACGAGTTATTTTTGTATTCACCTTAGCTACTTTAACATCTAGTAGCTTCTCAACTGCTTCTCGAATCTGTGGCTTTGTTGCTTCACGCCTTACAATGAACTCTATCCGGTTATTATTTTCCCTGTATGGGCCGTCGAAATCTGCAACTCTACGAGCCTCCAATGTTTTCTCGGTAATCCATGGCATTAATATTATACTGTAAGGATCAACCATTAAAATCACTCCAACTCCATTATTGCGGACTCAGTCCAAACTGTGAGCCTTCCTATGTCCCCACCAGGAGCTAAATCTTCCGCACACAAATCTTTTGTTGCTATTACGTCTACTCCTGGAACATTTTTAGCCGCTTTATGTAATCCTTCTTTCTTTGAAACAATCAGTAGTATACTCTTAGGGGTCCTATATTTTCTTCCCCTCATTGTGGCTTTTCCTGCCCTGATTTTACGGCCTTCTTTTGCACGGATTAAGTCATCGCCTAATCCAAGTCCTTCCATCATGGCTACGAATTTTCTAGTTGAATATTGTAATGGTATGCTTTCTAAATCATACTTCTCGTCTGTGCCATTTCTTGATTCCTGATAATCTCCTAATACGATAGGAAATCGGACATCATCACTGAATTGGTGCCCTCTGGCGGAAACAAGTGATTTATCTGTGGATGCACTAATTGCTGAATTTCTTGCCATTATTTTTTGTTTAGAATTTAACTTTTGAGACCATTTTTTAGCCACCATTGGCCCATGGGCCCTTCTTCCCCCTCTTGTATGAGGATTTTGTGCTGCGGTCCTTTGCCCGGTTTTCCTCATTATACGTGAAACACCTCTTCCCTTGCCCCACCATTCTACAGAATGTTTCATTCCGGGTTGTGGGGCTTTCTTCCCATCGTGTTCACGGTGCCCATATGGTTGCCTCCTATTTGCCCTAGATGCCTGGACTGCAGATTTGACTAGGTCGTGACGAATTTCGGTATTGAATATTTCAGGAAGTGTGATGTTCTTACCATCTTTTACAGATACATCATATGATTCGGCCAATAATCCTGCATCTAATTCTTCTTGAATTACGGAATTAACTAGGTTGTATGATTTAATCTTCATAATATTCACACACCTTGTTTGCTTGAAGTACTGAGATATGTAATATCTATCTCAGGTTGATCTAGTTTTGGACGAATAGAATCTCGGAATCTTAGCATTCTTTTTGCAGGACCGGGTAGACTACCTTGGAATACTACGTATGGATTATTTACCTCTCCGTAATGTAAAAAACCTCCAGCAGGTGTAATCTCTGATTCTTCTGGATTGGAAATCCTAAGTATTCTCTTGTTCAATTCAGTTCTTTTGTGATATCCCACCTGTCCTGCTTGCCTGATTGTTTTTCGTACATACGCCGTACCGAAATCACCCATATTCCCGCCTTGTCTTCGGCGCTTACTATTTTTGTGACTGAGAAGTTTTATTCCCCATCTTTTGATCGATCCTTGCCATCCTTTACCTTTGGTTACTCCGACAACATCAACACCCTTTCCTACTTCAAAAACATCTTCAACGCCGATAAAATCTCCGAGTCTTCCTTTGGCCCAATTTAATTTATCATCAATATTTCCTCCAACTAGACCTACTTCCATTATTTCAGGAGTTTTGCTTGGAATACTTTTAACCAAAGCTGGTTGAGTTGCTACAATTAATCTAATTTCACAGAGATTATTGGATTCATTTTTTAATGCATTGAAAGATTTTTCTGGATCAACTCCATTTCTTAGAGGGATCCGACCTGCTCTTTTTTCTGGTTTCCTTCCTTCATCAATGTCCCTCTTGCCGCGAGTATCGTTTGCTAATCTTGGCATTAATCCGTCAGGCCCCGACTCTGAAGTGTTTGACCAAACTTCTCCAGCAGTCTGCATTCCATAAGGCGTATTTCTGTAACCGCGTACCGCAAGAACTTTCATTGGAGGAGTTTCCACTACAGTTACAGCTTTTCTTATTTCCTGTCCTGATGATGTAGAATTTGGATTATTATCCCTCATCAAAATATGTGTCATCCCAGCTTTCCACCCTGCGAAGCCTTGAACCTTAACTTCAGAAGTGTCTGAATCTGGCCAAGAGGATATGCGGGGAAACTGTCTAACCGCGCGTTTCCGAGGGCTATAGCCCATACTGCCTCTGCGCGGTTTACTCTTGTCTGCCATACTGCATTTCTCCTTTTTTTACCGATTTGACTCGCAAGGAGGCAAATGGGCCCAACACGTCAAGGAGATACCGTGACACTTTTGCCGGTTTTACGAGCGTAAAACCGACAATTGGGTTATTTAATAGAGCCCTTAGTGTCTGGTATCTCACGTTGTGAGCGGCCTTCCGACTAACATACCCTATTTGAACAAATCGGGAATCAAACATTATACTAATGTAATGTTTTTAGGAAATTACAAGTGCAAATATTTAGAACTATGCCCTTAACATATCAACTCATGAACTCCTGGGTGAAGCATGTCAACTTGACATCTGGGACTATAGAAGCCCGTGCTTATCAATTGGATGCTGTAAATGAATCCTTATCTGGATCAATGTTGTTAATCTTACCTACTGCGGCAGGGAAAACAGCGGTAGCATGGATGCTGATAGCAGAAAAATTAATTGAAAAAACTGGAAAAATCTTACTGATTGCACCAACGGTTGCACTTGTGAATCAACATCTAAATGGGATCAATAAAATCCTTGATCTTAAAACAATAGAGCCAATAACAATTACAGGACAAAATACGGTGAATAAAAGAATGGCCATGTGGTTGTCATCCAGATTAGTGATAGCAACACCCCAAGTTGTAAGAAATGATATAATGAACCAAAATCTCAATATTGAAGAATACTCATTAGTCATCTTAGATGAAGCTCATCATTGCACAGGAGAACATGCGATGGCCCAAGTTGGAAAATTATACAATTCGAGATCACAAAATCCTTTGATACTTGGTATGACGGCTAGTCCAGGTTCGAGTATATCTCAAGTAGAAGAAATATGTAATAATCTTGATCTAGCGAGGATACATCTTAGAATTCCGGACGATCCAATGATATCAAGATATTTATCCAATTTGGAGGTTCAAGATATAAAAGTCAATGTTCCTGATGAAATATTGCTACTTACTAATCCGTTGATACTCTGGCAAAAAGGAATTGTGGACCGGGAAAGAAGATTGGGGATATATATCATGCCCGGGGATATAAATCATTTAGGATTATCTAATGCTATGGAGAGGGCCAAAAAGGCAATTAATAGGGGAGAAAAAAGTGCATATTCATCAATATCACAAATTGGAATTGCAATGAGGTTACATCATTTGATTAATCATATGCTCTGTCAAGGGACCGCAGCCTCTAGGGAATTCCTGAAAAGACTTGAAAATGAAAATAGAAATAAATCTGTTAGAAATTTTATGAGAGATACTAGAATACAAAAACTTTTGACGGAAATAGAGAATAAGAATGAAATTCATTCAAAAGTGGGCGCGGTAAGAAGGTTAGTCAGAGAAAGATTGAGAAGAAATATAGATAGTAAAATAATAGTTTTTGCAAGTTTTAGAGATACCATTACGGTCCTAGAGGAAGCAATGAGAGATTTACAAAATGTACGGGCCATACAGTTCATAGGGCAGTCCAGTAGGGCTAGTAGTGAAGGCTTGAAACCCAGAGAACAAATAAAGAGGTTAGAAGAATTTAGGAATGGCGCCGCGAATGTTCTGCTTTCGACATCAGTAGGAGAAGAAGGGTTAGATATTCCAACAGCAGATTTAGTGATTTTTTATGAACCAGTTTCTAGTGAAACTAGGACCATACAAAGAAGAGGTAGGACTGGCAGGCAGAGAGAAGGAGAAATTGTCGTATTAATTGCTGAAGGAACCAGGGATGAGAATTCTAGATCCGCAGCACTAAAGAGAGAGAGGAACATGCACAGGGTTGTTCAGAGAGTTAAGCGTAAATTGTCCTTATCTAACCATATTGGTGATTATAAATTAAAGAATTTTAAAATTGAGATAGATAATGAGATAATTGAAGCATTAGAATTTATTCAGAATGAAAAAAATCTACATGAACCCAGAGTAGTTGAATTTGATGATAACAACATAATCGAAAAAAATACTGATGAAATTAGAACAAAACTAAAAAAATTCCGCTCTGCAGGGCAAAGAGGTTTAGATGAGTTTAATTGAATTAATTTCCAATCACAGCAATTCTTGTCTTTAATTGGGCGAGCCTAGTGTTATGATGGCCGAAAGCGAAATCTAACATTTCTGTCATATGAATTATTGGCATATTAATCGGATAATTAACCCGCCTGGATGCCTTCCCTTGATATACGTCGAGAACTGTATGCGAAAGGTTGCAAGCGGTAACAATTATCTCTGCTCCTTCATCTTTAGCATCCATGATTACATTCGCGGATTGTTTCAGTACCGTGGGCTCTTCTGAAAGTAGACCGGGGACGCCAACGCTTTGAGTACGACTGTCCCAAAATATAGGATTAGCTCCTATTGATTTAATCAACATCTCAAGATATTTGGGGTCAAAGGGATTATCACCTCCGCATGCTCCTAATTGTTGCATGTTAGGGCCATAATAACCCGCGATATTAAAATTGATAGGATTTTTTACTAAAGAAGATACTTTTTCTAGGCCTATTTCGTCCACTAATACATGTAGTAAATGATGGACTTTTAACGAACCATTTAGTTGTAAACCACAAGTCTTCTGCAGTATCTTATTTATTTCTGCGAGTAGTATTGCATCATTATTCAGAGTTTTTAAATCTTCATTTAAGTTTCCAGATGTAGTAGCGCATGGTGTAATTATATCCAAGCCTAAACTCTCGGCCATAGCAAATGTTCGTGCATTCAAAGTTAACTGCAGTTTTTTGTTAGCTTGACGTATTATTCCTGCTCCACAACTAGTTGCACCATCTAATGGTATTAATTCAATATTCAAAGACCTAGCTATTGGAAACATAGTATCACGAACCTCCGGCGCGCTACTGTGAGAAACATTACCAGGGTGATATGCGTATTTCAATGGCACTAAAATCTACCATCCAATTCATTAAATATAGCCACGACTTCATGATGATTGCCTACAGAAGAATTGAATTGCCGTGGCATTTTTCCTATTCCCGCGGGAGGCAGCACCATCCCTAAACCGTCATTTATCATGTTTCCACCTGTACGCGTGAATCCAAGTAACATCCTTGCTGTTACTCCTGAAAATAGATTACTAAGTAATCCTAGAGGGCCTAATACCTGTCTAAATATAACTGTATCATTCACCTTTCCACTACTTTTGACTGACCATGTATACCACCAGACATGCTTTCCATGTCTGCCATTAAATGAGTCTCTGTTTAATGATGAGGTTTTTGCATCCAATAATGCATCAGATATGGAATCAAAAACAACACTTTGACGGCGTATTGAGGATAAATCTGTTTCAGCCTTGATGCCTACCGAAGAAGACAAGTATGCATCTATTTCAGATTTTTTATTTATTGAAGTACGGGGATCATTTCTTCTTGCCCAAGCACTAACAACTAAAGAGGGCCCAATGTACTCTTCGGAAAAAGGAGTAGTATCGGAGCATGCATGTAAAAGAGGGAAACTGGAAAAATTCTTAATTGAATGTAAATCGGACGCCGTAGATTTTGCCATGACGCCTATGGGCCCCTGAGGTGTGTTTTTTCCTTCTCTAGTAGCAGCAACCATCCAAGGTTTACTGGATTCCCGTTTTCTTTCTAATTTCCAAGTATCAACAAGTAAATCCCTTACAACTTCAAAGCATGGCAAAGGTGCTAGTCTCAGCTGAATTATTCTATCATCGTTTAAAGGAAGTGTTTCTAAACGTACTGTACCAGGCAAAATTAATCTCCCATTTATCGAAATAGCTGTATTAGGATTTTCACAATGCCCATCTCTGAATGTCAGCGTTCCATCATGTGAAGATTTTAGAGTTCTGAGGGTATCTAATACGGACATGTGACCAGGCAAAGAGCAAAGCCAAGTGTCTTTACCTCTAGATTTAGTTTCGGGATCATATCTAAAAATTGAAACTTCCACTTGTAAATAATCTGATATTAAAGAGGGGATCTTAAAATCGTCATCTCCGGTTAATCCAACTGCATCCGAACCATCAGAATAATTTCGTATCAAATCTAACTTGTCTTCTTGGAAGTTACCAGTTCCATCTACTGCAGACATGTGTATCAGCGATTCCAGTGTCCATTGCGTAGCTAAAGAATCATAATCGACATCACAATCGATTCTTGAAACAAGTCTGTTACCTCCTAGCTCCTCGAACCTACGGTCCCAATCTTTTCCTGATTGGCAAAATAACTCATAACTGGAATCCCCTAGCGATAGAACAGAGAAATTGACTCCTTTTAATATGGGATTGGTCTCTGAATTTGCCTTTTTCCATAACTCTTCTGCATTATCTGGCATTTCACCTTCTCCCCATGTCGAACAGACTATTAACACTCTTTTATGATTCGGAAGTGTATTAAAATCAAAACCGTCCATATCGTATACTTTACCAAGAAGACCGTATTTAGAAGACTCTTTGACAATCTTTGAAGCTAATTCTTCTGAATTTCCAGATTGAGAACCAAATAATACAGATAAACTTCGGTCCCCTGATGTGAGGAAAGATTCTAAATCCGTAGCAGAACTATTTAGTATAATTTCTTCGGTGTGGGTATTTGATTCTTCATCTGTTGATGGTTCAGTCTTTGGCTCAGGACTAGAAGTGCTCGATGCGGTCAAACTATTTTCTACTGAAGCCATAATTGGTAATGTGGAGTCCATCCATGTTTTTGATAGCTCTTCGTAATCGACATCACAATCAACCCGCTGGTATATCCTGTTTGCACCCTTAGAGTCAAATAAATTATCCCACTCTTTTCCTGATTCACAAAATAAATCATACGAAGAATCCCCCAGAGCAAGTACGGAATAACTTACTCCTTCCAAAGAAATATTTTCATCAGCATTGAATGCCTCCCATAAATCTTCAGCGTTATCTGGTTGTTCTCCATCACCCCATGTACTACAGCAAATCAAAACTCTATTACTTGCAGAAATTTCTGAAGTAGAGGTTTCATCCATTGCCTTGACAGTAGCGGTTAGACCATGCGAAATGGCTGCTTTACCTGCTTGGACTGCTATCTCTTCAGAATTACCAGATTGTGACCCATATAAAATTAGAATTGGTAGAGCATCGGACATTTGAACACCTGTTAGTT
>Ga0315320_10003060_pt1 | contig 13772 bp, 9 predicted proteins | sample M140m21515metaG_FD_203458 | JGI IMG/M metagenome (GOLD analysis project Ga0315320, IMG submission 203458) | Ammonia-oxidizing marine archaeal communities from Monterey Bay, California, United States - M1 40m 21515 | ecosystem: Environmental > Aquatic > Marine > Coastal | place: USA: California...
CTTTCACGATAAGGACTTCCCTGTCCATTTTCTCTTAATTTCTTGAATTCTTCTGAGCTACATTTGCATACAAAACCAAATCCTTCTGAAATCATTTTTTCTGCATATTCCAAATATACTGGCATTCGCTCACTAGCCATAATGACGACGTCTGGTTTATTGCCTGTAATCCATTTATAATCTTCTTCAATCCATTTATAAGCTTCTAAAAGAGGGGGTTTTACTTTAGTATCAGTATCATCAAATCTTAAGATTACCTTTCCTTGGTATTCTTTAGCAAATCTAGAATTAATAACTACTCCTCTAGAATGGCCGATTGTTAAAGGGCCATTTGGATTAGGTGCAAATCTAAGGATAACTTCTCCCTTTTTTGCATTATTTAGTTCTGGGAGCCCTATTCTACGTTCTTGTTTTTTTCTTATTAATGCATCAGGATTTTCATTAGAAAGTAATTCGTGTATATATTCAATCCCATTTTCTTTGGCTAATTTATTAGCTTTTATGACCTCAATTTCAACATAATCTTTGAGCCTTTTTGCTTGTTTCCGCAAATCTTTTCTTTCGGCCATTATTCTGCCTAACACGCTCCCGGATTTCCCTTCTCCCTTATATTCAAGAGAATTTTGAAGAGCATATTTTCTTACAATATTTTCAATATCGTGATCCCATTTGTAATCTTCTGACATATTACATTACGCTCTCAACCGCATCACACATTTTATCATTCTCATTTTGTCCATTCTCCAAGCGTCTTTTGTACTATATTCTTTTCAAACTCGACTCTATTTGGAAAGGGCTTGTTACGCGCCCTCATCCATTCTTTTTTTACCGTTTTCCAACTCCATCTCAACTCCTTATGAGGGTATTCATCCAATATCATTTTTTTTATTGCTTTTTTCGTTATTAAATCCGATGGGTATCCTGAGCCTATTTCAAAATCTGTACAATTATTTAATTCCTCTATTGCAGAATCTCTTGTTACTTTCGCTACTATACTAGCCGCCGCAGTAATCAAATTAGTTTCGTCCATCTTGTGTTTTGATATTATTTTAACATGGTTCCATTTATCACTTAATGTTGTCCTGATATTATTACCAAACCTCACTTCATTAACATCACAAGCATCAACATTAATGTGTGTAATTTTTTTTGAAAAACCAATTTTTTCAATGGCTTCAGCAAATAACTTTACTTCTAACTTATTTAGATTACTTTTTTCTAACGTCTTATCTATTTCAGACGCTGAACAGATTACTTTACTAATATTCCATTTCCTTGCATAACAATTCTTCATTATTAGTTTAAAAATCTTCATTCTCTTTATCTTATTATATTTTTTCGAATCTTTCACTCCTATTTCTTCTAATATTCTAATATCACTATTCGGAATCATAACAGCAGATACTACCAAAGGTCCTATGGCCGGTCCTCTCCCGGCCTCATCGACTCCAATTATCATATTATTCACAATCGTGTGGAGAGGTGTTTATTATTGATTTATACCATTATTGGCTCAATACTCCGAAGGCTTAATGTTGTTTATTGTTTATGGACTAACATGACTCCCTTTTGGCCCTTTAAGAAAAAAACCCGCGAATCACGACTAAAAAATTATCATTATACAGAAAATATCGTTGAATATGAAAGAAAAAAATCTTCAAAAGAAGATTCTAAAAAAATTGACAATAGTCATTTAAATAATGAAAAATTTCTAAACGCACTTAAGATATTAGACCGTGAATCATAAAATTGACGATCATAATAATGGATCCGAAGCTACTTTATTTATTTCCTTGATATCGAATTCTCCTGCATGGATGGGTGTTTTCAATCCATATTTTTCACTCACAATGGGGTCTATTTCTCCAAACTGACCTATTTCAATTCCTTGAACTATTATCCTAGCCCCTCTGCCTGCCAGCCAAGGTCCAACTTCATTTTTTACAGGTTCAAATAAGATTTTATCTGTTGTTATCCCCAAATCTCTCATTATAGATTGCACATAACCTTTAGCCTCAGAAAATCCTCCTCCTACTTCTGCACACGACCAAGAAAATACATATTTATTCTTTGAATCACTGACTACATGCCCTAATTCGTAAATACGTTGTGGTAACTCTTGATGCCTGTTGGCAGATAATATTTGTAATAATGAAGGCAGTATGTACTGTCTAAGAATTGTATGTTCTTGACTAATTGGGTTAGCAATATTCGTTACTTCTCCCTTTTCCTTCCATCTGGTTCTTTCAAATTGATTACGAGAATTGGATAGGGTCAAACTTTGTATTTCCTGTAAGCCAAGTGCCCGCAAACTTGCCCTAATTCTCCTATTCAATTGAGCGGATTTTAATGGTAATGAGTCTAAATGAACTGAAGACATTTGTTCAGGTAAATTCTCATATCCGAAACCGATTGCTATATCTTCTACGATATCTATTGGATGCATTATGTCACTTCTCCACCTAGGCATAGAGACAATATGTTCTACCTCGCCAATTACGCAATCAGACCATCTTTCAGCCTTATTTGGGCCATCGGTGACAGTTCTAGATTCTAACAATTCTCCTCCCATTTTAGTTATTGAATTTCTTATTTGTGAATTCTGTAACTTCATGCCAAGTATTTTTTGAATCAATTCTTCCGGCACTCTATAATTAATTGGCTTACCATTGGGAGTAATAATATTATTTTTATTTGAAAATTCAAGTTCTAAATCTTCTACAGTTCCCCCTCTTTCTCCTAATGCCAGGCAGATTAACAATAGGCAGGCTTCACACGCCCGATTATCCCAACCAGTAACATCAATAAAAAAATCTTCTGTTTCTGTTGTAACTGTGGTCTGTTCCCCATTAATTATCGGAGGAAAGGAGACTACGTTATCTTCTGAATCTAATATTATTGGATAACTATCGGCACCTTTCACAAGATGAGCATATTCAATTCCCTTAGGATGCTTTTTTAGAATTTCTCCAATGCTCATCGGATTGATCTCAGAAAGTGGAATAAATTCGAAAGAGGAATCAACCGTCTCCATCCTGAATGGTGGTTTTATTTTTGATAAATCATGAACACCTATGGAGGATAATTTCCTTTTTCTGCCCAGAGTTAGGTGTAACTTTTCCTGATGATCCATCAATGATTGTATGAATTTTTCTTTATCAGCAATATTATTGCCTGTTTTTACTCCTCTAACTATTGCAGACATTATTACTGGGCGAACTTCTTCAAGACTCCTGTCTACATATACGATATTTTTTCCTTTTTTTATATCGATAGATGTCTTCTCTGTCTTCTGATTCAAGAAAGATCGCGCTGCTTTTGCCACAGTTTCATGACTCAATAAATCTGGTCTATCGGGGAATACTTCTATGTCTATACATTCATCATTATTGGCCTCTACAGGGCAACCAATTTCAGTTAGCCAATTATCCCATAATCCAGGTTCATGCTTAACTAAATTAATTTCTTGGATATACTTCAACACAGAATGAGTTAGAGTAATCGTTGGCATTCTATTACACCTCAGTTGCCAAGCCACATCGGTAAGGATTTATTATATCCTACCAACCTTAATCCGGATATTGCAGCAGTATCATAATTACTCGCTCTTAGATTTCTTCTACCTATTTTTTCTAAGCCATCAATACCAAGTTCATGCATCCATTCTTTCAATTCTATCTCATTCAGTTGTAAATTCTTGTCAACATCTCCTTTTTCCTCAGGTCCTACTATAGATATACATCCCGATGCGGTTGAGATAAGCATTTCTTTAACAGATGGTTGTTTATCAATTTTAATAAACACCTTTAGATTATTTTCTTTAAAATTCCAAGATTTGACTGCTAATCCGATTGTTGGTAAACATGCGGCAACTCTACTTCCTCCAGGTGCTGCTGCGTCAACTACTGCGCCATCCAGTTTCAATTCAACGACTAATCGGAATAAATCTTTTATTCTATTCACATGATTTTTTAAGAATATCATAGATGATTCTTTCATCCTGCTTGCCAATGAAACTATTATTCCTTCTATTTCTGCATCATTCATATCCGGCATTTCAGCCATATCAATGATTATTCCTGCACAATTTTTGATTTGATCGGTAGAATCAATTATTGTCTCTGAATTGATATTTACAAAATCTATTTCTCTAGGATTTTTTAAAACTAATGCTGGCTGTTTCGATGCAAAAGTACCTTTCCATTTTTCTGCAGTTTCACATTCTACGAGCCATGGTAATTTGAATAGGATTCCTTCCGAATCTGGGTCATTTGGTAGTATTAATGTATAATTATCCACGGTTTTATGTTCGGAAATCCTTTCATTATTATCCGGAACTAAAACTATATTTTCCATCCTCTCCGTAATCCTCGATTGTAGAATATCATCTATTTCTTTTGTATCTTTTTTTTCCAATGATTCAAGTACCAAGGCATCTTCGTTAATAGTTAATCCCAAGGGTTTTAATTCTTTGTTACAATATTCAATCTCTTCCTTTTCTATCGATCTCATCAAAACTTCGTCGCCTGGGGGCGGACAACTCCCAGCAATTATCAATTTTCCTCCAGTCATGCCAAGGCCTGGTTCAGATCCAGTCGAGCCCAGAATTATCACCACACCACCGCTCATTTTCGATCCTAACCTGTCTCCGGCATGGCCTCTAACAATCAAGTTCCCTCCACTCATTTTTCCTCCAGCCTCGTTTCCTACGGAGCCTTGTACTACAATTGTTCCTCCTTTCATGTGGTAGCCAATTTTGCCCCCCACATCTCTCTCGACTATTATTTTTCCAGAATCTTGGAATGCACCTAGCATTGAAGTTGCAGAGCCTTGTAGGGTAAATATTCCTCCTCTATTCATCGCACCAGCGCATTCTCCTAGATTGCCTAATAGTAAAACCTTAGATTTATCGGGAAGGTGTGTTATAGCTCCTATTTCTCCATTTCTCGGTTTCTCATCTTGGTCTCTGCCCCATCCTATTTTTACAAGTAAATCTTTCTTCATTGCTTCAATTAGTAACTTATCTAGTTGTCTATTAAGTTTAATACTTTTATTTGTGATATCACGCATTTATCAAATCCACCTCTCTCTTAATTGACTCCCATGAGCACTGCGGGAATAGTCATGGAAAAAAGGATATCCTATAATTAAATAATTTATTTGAGGTTATATTGATAGAGTAAGTTTATTTCGAATCTATTAACACACTCTCCGGGATGTATTGAAAAATGATTAAAGTCGCTATAAACGGTTATGGAACAATTGGTAAAAGAGTAGCAGATGCAGTCGATGCACAAGATGACATGGAAGTAATTGGAGTTACTAAAACTGGCCCCAGTTTTGGATGTCAACTTGCAGTCAAGAAAAAATATCCTATCTTTTGTACCAGTGATGATGAAGATAAAATAAATAAATTTTCTGAATATGGATACATATGCCATGGAGGAATATCTAAATTACTGGAAATTGCTGAGATTGTTATCGATTGTTCGCCCGGTAAAATGGGGGCCACGAATCTGGAAAAATATAAAAATTCTGGGATTAAATACATTTTCCAAGGAGGGGAGAAGCATGAGCTAACAGGCTTATCTTATACTTCTTGTGCAAATCATGAGTCCGCATTAAATGCCAATGGAGCACGTGTGGTGTCTTGTAATACAACCGGGCTTTCTCGAACACTTGTTCCGTTGTATGATGCTTGTGGTGATATCAGTGTAGAATGTACGATGATAAGAAGAGCAGCGGATCCAGGAGATTCTAGTAGAGGGCCTATTAATGCAATAAAACCTGTATTGAAAGTACCAAGCCATCATGGTATTGACGTTATGACAGTGAAGCCCGAAATAAAAATAAATAGCATGGCTGTAGCTGTTCCTACGACTTTAATGCATGTACATTCAATAGTTGTAGAGTTACCTCTTAATCATAACATGACTACGGAATCAATTATTAAACTTTGGAAAGAGCAACCTAGAGTTATAGTAATGAATGGTACAAAAAATCATATTCATACAACTGCAGAAGTAATGGAGTTGTCTAGAGATATCGGTAGAAAATGGGGAGATTTACATGAAATATTTGTTTGGGAAGAGGCAATTTCTTTGAATGGTAACAGGCTATACTATTTCCAGGCAATTCATCAGGAAAGCGATGTAATCCCCGAGAACATTGACTGTATCAGGGCTTTAATGGGCATCAATTCAGACTGGAGAGATTCTGTATCAATTACAGATACGGCGATTTCAAAATATAATGGGATATAATGAAGCATTTTAAGTCCAAAGAATGTTAATAGTCAAAAGGAAGACTATTCACGCATACATTGAATGACACTTTCGAAAACTACAATTTTGGTTGTCGCATTGTTCATGTTTACTCCGCTTTCAACGATTTCACAAGCCGATATTTCTATTCCAAACATTCCTCAAATAGACAAATCAGATATGTCTGAAGGAGAATGGCTCTTATTCCATAATGCTACAATCAATAATTACCCATTAAGGGAATCCTCTGGACATATCCATTCTCCTCTAGGTTCGTTTGATCCCAAAGATGGTTATGTCCCCCTAGGTCCTGAAAATTTTATTGATTTGAATTCTTTTTCAAAGACAGGAATGGCAATCGTTCAGTCAAAATCCTCCGATATGACGCTTTTAACAAATATATTACTTCAAGAAGATAGTATTTCAATATTAGATCATATCCCGGATGACTCTTTAATAATTAGAATAAGTGGGGAAGACAAGGTAAAGAAAATCACACAATTATCCGAACTAAATGAAGTCAGATGGATAGGAGAATTACCAATCGCATGGAAAATATCTAAAAGTTTAGTTATTCATTATTTCGAAAATACGAATTTAATTGATATCGATTTAATCCCAGCCAAAGATTTGTCTATTGAAGAATTAGTAGAGTTGAATCTTGATATGTCTTACTTATCTTCTAGCTCAAAAAATAAAATATGTGATAGTTCTTTATGCCAAATAAAGAATTTGAATCCATCTTTATTGCCTTTATTGGCCATGGATGGTAGAATATTAAAAATAGAATTTGCTTCTATATTAAATCCTCACAATAATAATGCACGTTTAATTTCGGGAATTGATGAAGCTTTATTTTTATCTGAAAATACTCTAAATGGTTCCGGTGAAGTACTTGCTATCTCGGACACTGGACTCGATTCCGATCATGGAGATTTTGAAGGTCGTCTTAGAAATCCAGTTTACAATGACTTTGGACCAGATAATTCTGGTGCGGATGCTCATAGCGGCCATGGAACTCACGTTACTGCTACCCTGTTAGGAGATGGTTCTGGAGATGCAAAAGCCACTGGGATGGTACCTGAATCAACATTTATATTTTATCAATTAGAAGTCGATAACTCTGGAACATTTGCTCGATGGGATTCTTTGTATTCAATGTTCTCGCATGCCTGGCAAAGAGATGTCAAGATTCAGACTAATAGTTGGGGCTCAACTAATCAATTAGGCCAATATACCTCCGATTCATATTCAGCCGATGCCTTTGCAAAAGATCACCCAAGATTTTTAGTTTTATTTTCAGCCGGAGATTCTGGATCAGGAGGGATTAGTTCTCCGGGTACTGCGAAAAATATCTTAACAGTCGGAGCGTCGACCACGGGTGCTTATTCTAGTCAAGAAGTAGGAGAAGTTTACGCCCAATCTTCTTCTGGTTATACTCTAGATGGACGTATAAAGCCAGATTTGGTTGCACCGGGAGTAATGATTTGTTCTGCAAGGTCCCAAGATGCACAATTCACGGAGGGAGAATCTTGCTCTGATAATTTTCATGATGATGGAACAACCCCTCTCTATATGGCTTTGAATGGTTCTTCTATGTCAACTCCTGTTGTTGCAGGAGCCGCGGCAATGGCTAGGCAATTCCTTAGAGAAGAAATAAATATTTCAGAACCCCGCTCAGATTTAATTAAAGCTATTCTAATTAATGGCGCTACGGACTTAGGAGAACCAAATATCCCCAATCCATTGGAAGGCTGGGGACAAATTAATATTTCTCAGAGTCTATATCCTAAATATGATGGTCAAGATTCAAACCTTCATTTTGATTACTCGCGCACACTAATGCCTGGGCATAGTTTTCTGTATACATTCGATATTTCTACTGAATCAAATTTAGATGCAACTTTAGTATGGAATGACGGAGAAGGGTCTGTGACAGGTGATCAAAACTCTTCGAGGCTTGTCAATGATCTAGATTTAAGAATAACTTCTCCAACCGGTCAAGTTTATTATGGTAATAACTTTATTTCAGGATATAGTATTTCTGGAGGTACTTCAGATATAAAAAATAACGTAGAGAGAGTAAAATTAGACTCTCTTGAAATTGGTACTTGGATAGTCGAGGTAGGGAATTCCAAAGGTAATGCTCAAGACTATTCTTTGGTGATATCAGCAATCGCAGAAGAAACATCAGAGTCCGACTTATCGATAATACCAGACTCAATATCTTCAATCAATCCCAACCCACTACAAGGTGATTTAATTTCAATCAATGCCAAGTGGTCTAATAGGGCATCTTTGTCAACAGGGACATATTCAATATCTATAAGAGATTTATCAGACAATTCAATAATAGAAACTAGGCAAAGAAATTCACTTGAGGGCGGACAAATAGATTCATTTTCATTCACACACTCTTTTACAACTACTGGTTTGCATGTCTTGCAACTTGAATTAGATTATCTATTAGAAGTAATTGAATTAAATGATGAATCTTTGGGAACTAATAATAATATATTCAATTTCTCTTTCAATGTCTCTCAGACTGGTGTTAGGTTAACTCCACTATTGCCCGACAGCTCGATCCCATCATCATATGAAGAATTACTATCTGCCAAGACTAGAGACTTTGATCCAAGAATTGAAACTTCAATAATTTATGAATTAGAACTTAAAAATGAAGGAACCTCCCAAATAACTGCTGAATTAACGATTTCTCCAATACAGGTTATCAGTGAACTAGGGATTTTAAACCAACCAGAGGATGAATGGACTAGGTCTCTCAGTGAAACTGGACCATGGATATTAAATCCAAGCGGTGATATTGGAGATAGTGTAATTATTTCATTAAACTTATCTAATGTAGACGCAGATCTGGCCAATGATGCTCTTATCCGTTATTCTTTACCCGGTAATTATGTAACAGATTTAATTTTATTTGATAAAAATTCGCCAACAACATCACATTCAATTAGACTTACTACTGCTGTAGATAGGGTTGAAGGATTATTTACGGTTGTTGCAGGTGAAGATGATTTAGGGGCAATTCCAGGGGATTTCGCTACATTTTCGTTATCCATAAGGAATATCGGTAACGGCCCAACACAATATATTATTAATTGTGAATCTCCAAACAGATGGATTATTCACGTAGGGGATTCTGAATCATCAGAGTTAACTCTTGACCCATTGAGTAGGTTGCAATATCTACCTCTTTTTATAAACGTAAAAGTTCCAAAATCATTAGATGAACAGCCAGCAGCAGGTGTAACTGAACAGGTAACCTGTGTCACAATCTCAATTTTAGATCCATCTATCAAAACTATAGAATTCGCCACAGTTGAGGTTTTAGAAAGTAAATTATTTTCTACAAAATTATTTGACTCTGAAGGCTATTCTCTCGGTCCATTGGCAATTTCTTCTGATCGACCTGTAATCAATGGCAATACAGTTTCTACTGATTTAGTAATAACCAATTTAGGAAACGTTCCTGTTGATTTTGATATTAGAGTATACTCGTCTCTGAATACTTGGCCAATACAAATTTATGAGAGCGGAGGAGATATTCCCGTCACAGTAACCGACTCTATATCTATATCTACACTTCCAGGAAGTAGTTCAACAATAATAATCAATACCATAGTCCCACTTTCTTCGGAAAAAGGTGAGTTGAATACTGTAACGATAAAAACTACTTCCGATGAGAATATTTTATTCAACAATGGGACCAGATTAATCGTAAGGGAAATAGCTAGTTTGGAATATTCTGAATCGGCCGAAATGGAGGTTGCGTTAGGTAATCCCGGAATTTCAGAAATAGATATAAAAAATACAGGGAATGTGCCTTTGGTAATTAGCCTTAGTATTGGTAGTATTTCTCCTAATTGGGAGGTTGGATTTTTATCTGGAAATTATTTTAATATGGATATGAATAGAGAAGCAGCCATTGTAGTTAGTGCAATACTTCCAGAGAACATCGATACAGGAATATTACGAGATAAAATCCCAATTATAATACAAGCCAATACTCCTAATCAAGATTTTATAACATATACGGTAGAAGTTACTGTCACCGTTCTCCCATCAATATGGTTAACATTGGAATCAGAGATAACTCAAGTTGAAGATATAAAATCTGATGGAAATTCAAATTTTGCGATAAAATTGTTTAACAAAGGAAACAGCCATGCAAACGTTAATATTAGTTTCACGGATTTAGAATATTGGAAAATCACTTCTGATAAAAATACAATTGACAACTTAAGTCCTGGTTCAGAAGTATCAATTTTAGTTAGTGCTTCCCCCACCTCTAGTTCCTCTACAGGTTTGATGGAATTCACTGTCACCGCAGATTCTCCTTCGTCAGATGAACTATTCGTTACTAGCACGCCATTAACTCTCAAAGTTAGCAAAGCAAGAGCCGATAACTCTGGAGGTATCAGCGGTCAATTAGAAAATTTAGGAATACCTTCTTGGCTGATGCCTTTATTGTTCCTATCTTTAGTGGGAACTATTATTTATGGTGGAATCAGTTTACGCAGCAATTCAATGCTACAACGTCTTGATGAAGAATTAATACCTCAAGGCTCTGCTTTATTGTCTGGATCTGACTCTGAGCGTAGGAATGCAGCTCTTGACACCTCATCAGCAGGAGAAGTTCTATCCGGAGGGGTTTCAGAAGATGAAATTAAAGCCGCACTTGCATCATCTATGCCAACCTTAGAAAAGTCTCCAGAAGGAGCTCCTCCTCTTCCTTTGAGCGGCCTACCAGATGGTTGGTCTATGGAACAATGGGAAGTTTATGGGCAGATGTGGTGGGACCAAAATAGCCCTTAACCTCCGGTTTACTTATTTCTAAAGTCTTTCCCGTTAATGCTATGCATACATCAATAATATTGTTTGGTCCTCCTGGCGCAGGTAAGGGGACACAGGCCGTAAAAATATCTGAAATCACAGGAAAGCCCCAAATTTCAACAGGAGATATGTTAAGAAAATCGGTTTCGGAAAAAACAAATTTAGGAATAGCAGCCCAATCTTACATGGAATCGGGACTATTGGTTCCTGATGAATTAATTATTCAATTAATCTCGGAGAGATTAAAAGAAAAAGATGCAATTAACGGTGTACTGTTCGATGGTTTCCCACGAACTTTAAGTCAGGCAGAAGAACTGTCTTCGATAGTCAAAATATCATCTGTTATCTCAATAGAAGTTCCTGATGAAGAAATAGTAGGACGAATTGTCGGGAGGAGAATGGATCCAGTAACTGGCAATATATTTCATGTCGATTACAATCCTCCTCCAATTGAAATAGAAGAAAGGCTTGTTCAGCGAAAAGACGATAATGAAGATACAGTTAGAAATCGGTTAGCAGCATATCACCAACAAACATCTCCTCTATCTAGGTGGTATTCTGATCAAGATATTTTGTTTGTTGTAGATGGGAATCGTACAATCGAAGAAGTTGGCAAAGATATAGAAATTTTTCTAAAAAATAATGGGGATTTTTAATGCCTAGGGCTATTTCCAGAAATAGGAGAAATAAGGATCGTAAAAAGAATGCTAATGAATCATTGTTGTTTCTGAGTAACATTATAGATGAAGGTAATTCAATGCGTCCCATAGTTTCAGATTCTGTGGCCAAATCTATCCTGAGATTAGGTAAAAAACATGGCGTTAGGACAAATAATATAGTTAATCAAAAAATTTGTCGAACATGCCAAAAGTATCTTAACCCTGGAATATCTTCTAGAATTAGAATTTCCAATGGCTTTATTCTAAATACCTGTATTACTTGCCACCGTACATACCGAATAAGGTTAGATAAAGAATAAGGTGAGGAAGAATGGTTAAAATTCCTCTAAATATCATAAAAAGTGCTAAAAATAACGATTTAACAGCCTCTATTCGAATAGGGAAAGAAGGCGTGACTGATTCATTAATTAAAGAATTAGACAGTCAGTTAAAAAGTAAAAATATTATTAAGTTAAAAGCCAATAAACAAATTTTAGGCTCATCCGAAGAAAGGAAAAAAGTTTTTTCCGATATAGCTAATTCTACTAATTCTTCATTAGTTTTTCATAGGGGAAATGTGGCAGTTTACTGGCGAATTAGGTAATTCAAACTAATTTGTTGAGTGATAGATTATGAGTGAGATATTTAGGGAGAATGTATCACGCAAGTATATGAATAAGAATGCCTACTACTCTTCCATTGGGAAAAAATTTACTTTTCATGCATTTTTATTTACCATAATCTCATGTTTGCCCATGACAGTTTCTGCTGCTAGCGGTTCTGTGGATAACTGGCAACCTCCTGTTATGCCCAATTGGACAGTACCTGTAGCATTTGGTATTTTGATTCTGATTTATGGTTTGATAGTTTTTGAAGTAGTTCATAGGGCACTTGCAGCATCTTTAGGTGGAATAGCTGCAGTAATCTCCCTTCATGTAGTGGGAGAGGGCCCCGATTTATCTGCAATTATGGCTTGGATTGATTGGGAAACCATCGGCCTTCTCATAGGTATGATGGTTATGGTAGACATACTGTCTAAGACTGGCTTGTTCGAATGGGCCGCAGTTCAGGCATATGCCAAATCTGGAGGTTCAATTTGGCGACTATCATTTATTTTATGTACAATAACGGCAATATTCTCCGCATTATTAGACAATGTCACAACTATATTATTGATAGTTCCTGTCACTATTCAGATATCTAAGGTTTTAGAGATAGATCCTGTATCTTTAATTATTGCGGAAGTGATGTTTTCAAATATCGGAGGTGCAGCCACACAAATTGGAGATCCTCCAAATATAATCATCGGCGCACAACTTTCTGCTCAAAGTCTTAGCGGTACTGAACTCGCATCGCAAAGTATTGGCTTTAGTGATTTTATAATTCACGTGGCTCCTGCCGTCATAATTACTCTAATACCAGCATTTTGGTTATTGAAAAAATTAGAGTCTGACGGCCTTTCCGGTAGCAGGATAAGGAATATAGAACTACTAAGAATTAAGTATGGAATAAAAGATATTAACCTTTTGAAAAAATCTGGAACTATATTGATATTTGTGATATTAGCCTTTTTCTTACATTCTGCATTCCCTCATCCACTATTCTCAGTTGCAACTATCGCAATAGCCGGTGCAGTGATAATGTTGCTAGTTACTTCCCCTCATAGAGTAGAAGAACAATTAGACTCTGTTGAGTGGACTACAATAATTTTCTTCGCTGGTTTATTCATAATGATACATGGACTAGAGTATATGGGCCTAATAGACAAAATAGCAGACTTAATATCTGGAACTATCGCTAAAGCTTCAGAGGAAAATAGATTAATGGTTGCAATACTGTTACTTCTTTGGGTTTCTGCTATTGCATCCGCTTTCATCGATAATATCCCTTACACGGCAACTATGGTGCCTGTAGTGATTGAACTCGCGCGTGATCCTGAACTTCTACTGCCACTGGGGCCACTTGCCTGGGCATTGGCATTGGGTGCTTGTTTGGG
>Ga0315320_10003061_pt1 | contig 13769 bp, 19 predicted proteins | sample M140m21515metaG_FD_203458 | JGI IMG/M metagenome (GOLD analysis project Ga0315320, IMG submission 203458) | Ammonia-oxidizing marine archaeal communities from Monterey Bay, California, United States - M1 40m 21515 | ecosystem: Environmental > Aquatic > Marine > Coastal | place: USA: California...
AATCTTCTCATGCCAAGGAGTACCAGAAGATCCTCGAACAAAATATCGTCAAATTGAACCATAAGTCGTTCCACCAAATAGTTGTTCTTGGCAGTAGCAGTTTTATTCCTTTCATGCAGTTGCCTGCACAGCACAGGCGTGACGTTATTGAGGATCTTCTGGACATTAATATATTTTCAAAGATGAATATGATTGTGAAAGATCGTAATACAGTTTTGAGAGAAACTCTAAAAGATATTGATTATAACTTAGGATTTACAAAAGAAAAGATAGAACTACAGCGTAAGTACATACGTGAGATCGGTGCTCTAAATCAAGAGAGCGCAAAGAACATTAATCAAAAGATCGATACATATCGTGCTCAGATAGCAGAGATGCAGTTGGCTAACTTTGATAATACTACATCGATAGAAGGTTTACAAGACGGACTAAGTGATAGATTAAATAAGCTACATGATAAGAAACAATCATTGGCACAATATCAACATCAGTTTAAAACACAGACATCTGCAATCGTAAAAGAAACTAAGTTTTATGAAGATAATACTCAGTGCCCTACATGCGATCAGGATATAGCAGAAGATGTACGTAATACTAAACTATCTGATGCAGCAGCTAAAGCAAAAGAACTACAGATCGCAATAGACAAAGCAGCCGAAGAAATGACTAGGGTGTCTGACGCTATTGAAGAACTAGACTTACAATCTAAAGATATCAGAGATCGTAATGCAGAGATCTTAGCTAATAATAAATCTATTGCTATGTTACAAAATCAGATGAATGATAGTGAAGCTGAGATGGTTAAGCTCAGTGATAAAACGTCTGATACAGCAAAAGCAAATAACGAGCTAGTCGAACTTATAGAAAAGAGAGATGCTTATACCGAAGAACGATTAACACATAACGAAGATTATTCATATAATAATGTAATGTCAGAGATGCTAAGAGATACAGGTATCAAGACAAAAGTAATCAAAGAGTACTTACCTATTATTAATAAACTTGTTAATCAATATCTGCAGACATTAGACTTCTTTGTACACTTTAATCTTGATGAAGCATTTGTTGAGACTATACGATCTCGTCATAGAGATTCATTCTCATATGATTCATTCTCTGAAGGTGAGAAGCAACGCATCGATCTAGCATTACTATTCGCATGGCGTCAGATTGCTAAGATGAAGAACAGTGTGGCCACAAACCTATTGGTACTTGATGAGACATTTGATTCGTCTCTTGATCATGATGGCGTAGAAAACCTAATGAAGATCTTGAATACACTTGACACGGATACAAATGTATTTGTTATATCACACAAAGGTGAGATACTCGATGGCAGATTCAAAGATAAAATAGAGTTTAGTAAACAAAAAAACTTCAGTACGGCTGTAATTAACAGTGTACAAGATGACTGAACTATGGTATAATAAAACGTATATATAAAGGAATGAGTATGAATATATCTGAAAATACAATGCAAATCTTAAAAAACTATGGCTCGATAAATCCTAATTTTATTGCTCGTAAAGGCAATACGATTACGACTGTATCAGAAGCTAAAAATATATTGTCTTCGTGTAATATAGAAGAACAGTTCGAACAAGACATGGGCATATATGATTTGAATGAATTCTTAAATGTATTATCTTTGGTAGATCAACCAAAGCTTGATATGGAAGAGAAATGGTGTACGGTTAAAGATGCTACTGGTCGATCAAAAGTAAAATATTTTTTTACTGACACTGATATGCTGACTGCGCCCACTGAAAAAATGATAGAGAATGCAAGTAATATGACTGACTTTGCTTTATCATTTACTCTTGATAATGATACATTGAGTAAAGTTAAACGTGCTGCTGGTGCTCTTAGCCACAGTAGTATGAAGATTGAATGGATAGATAATTCTATTCAATTAACAGTATTTGATACTGAAAATCCTACATCCAACACATTTACAATTGAAGTTCCTGGTCAAGGTCAAGAACAAGGATCGTGGGTAATCAATATCAATAACCTTAAAATCGTGCCAGGAGATTACGAAGTTAAGGTTTCTAATAAAAACATCTCTAACTTTGAACACAAAGAAAAGCCTATTCAGTATTGGATTGCACTTGAAAAGTGAAGAAAATACTCAACAACATAAAGAGGAAATTTATTATGGCAGATAACAAACCAAAGACTGTAAATGATACAGTAGAAGTAGGAGCTGCAGTACCCGCTGCACCTGCTGCAGAACCAGCACCTGCGCCAGTGGCTCCACCTGCTCCTGCACAGTTAGCACCTATCGTAGATCTTGCTAATAGAGCATCTCGTAGTACTATTGCAGTTATTGATACTGTTGTACAACGTGGTGGTTTTAGAGGCGAAGAACTATCTACTATTGGTCAACTACGCGATCAATGTGTACAAATCGTAGCACTCGCTGAAACGGAGATGCAGAATTTAGCTCAAGAATAATTGTACATTTGTTCCCAAATATTATATAATGACACTACTAACACTTGAAATGGAACACAATGAAAGATTTCTTATGGGTCGAAAAATATCGACCAGCCAAATTAAAAGACATTATTCTTCCGAATAGTCTTAAACAATCCTTTCAGAATATGCTTGATTCCGGTGAATTACAGAATATGTTGTTCACCGGCACAGCTGGCCTTGGTAAGACTACAGTCGCCAAAGCACTCTGCAATGAGATGGATCTTGATTACATAATAATCAATGGTTCTGAAGAAGGTAATATCGACACTCTTCGTGGTAAGATAAAACAGTTTGCATCTACAGTATCACTGTCAGGTGGCAAGAAAGTTATCATACTTGACGAAGCTGATTACTTAAATCCACAATCAACTCAACCTGCATTACGTGGGTTCATCGAACAATTCTCCAGTAATTGTCGATTTATTCTTACATGTAACTTTAAGAATCGTATAATAGAACCATTGCATTCACGATGTGGTGTGTATGAGTTCAATACTACTAAACAAGATCTAGCACAACTCTGTGGTCAATTTATGAATCGTGCTGGTGAAATACTATATGCCGAACAAGTATCCTTTACAAGTAAAGTACTTGCTGAAGTTATATCTAAGCATGCACCTGATTGGCGTCGTATACTTAATGAACTACAACGATGTAGTATCAATAATAAACTTGATGAAAGTATTATCAATGTCGGTGATTCCAATCAATATAATGAATTATTATCGCATTTAAAGCAAAAAGATTTCAAGAAAATGCGGTCTTGGGTGGTAAATAACATTGACGTAGATGCAGCTGCTATATTTCGTGGTATCTATGATCGCATGGTTGATAATGTAAAACCATCTAGTATTCCACAACTCGTGCTTATACTGGCTGATTATCAATATAAGAATGCGTTTGTAGCTGATCATGAACTTAATATAGTTGCCTGTATGACAGAAGTCATGGCAAACGTGGAGTTCGAATAATGCTAATACTTTATACACAAGACAGATGTAACTGGTGTGACAGACTCAAAGAAAAACTAAAAGAATGGGGTCACACATATACTGAAATTAATATTAAACATGATCAGGCAGCAAAAGACATGATGAGGAGAAACGGACATAGTACAGTTCCTCAGTTATATTATGATGGCAGAGATATGATGAAAGGTCATTCGACTGATCTTACAGAAGATATACTCATCGAACGTATGGACGAATCATGGGGAGAGAGACCGGAGTTATCGTTTTGAATCCATTCGAATTCCTTAACTCAATCAATATGACAAAGAAAGATATCATGGTAGATGACATTGCAGAGAAAGCATATCTACCTTATATGGTTAATCGATCTTTATCATACTTTAATGATACAGTTCTCATGGCAAATGAGATGAATACTAAACACCACCTTGACAATAAGTTACAATATTCATTTCTTATAAATATAGTACGGAAGCGAAAACGCTTTTCGAAATGGAACAAACCTGAACTAGAAAATGACATCGACGTGGTTAAAGAATATTATGGCTATAGCAATGACAAGGCTCGCCAAGTACTTCCTCTCCTATCATCTTCTCAGCTTTCAGAGTTAAAGATAAAGGTGAATAAAGGTGGAAGAACAAAATAATATAGAGTGGACTCCAGCTACGATGCTCGAGGTGACACTGAACGAACCTGATGATTTCCTAAAAGTTAGAGAAACACTTACACGAATAGGTGTTGCATCTCGCAGAGACAAAAAACTATTTCAATCTTGTCATATACTACATAAACAAGGTAGATATTTTATTGTTCATTTTAAAGAATTATTTTTATTAGATGGTAAGAAATCAAACTTCGAATCAAATGATTTAGAGAGACGTAATACAATTGCGACGCTGTTAAGTGATTGGGGTTTGATATCAATGGTTAAAAAAGAATCACTTAACTGTGCGCCATTGCGGCAGATAAAGATTATACCATTTAAAGAAAAAGATCAATGGGAACTTTGTCCTAAATATAATATTGGAAAAAAATCTACTTAATGGATACGATTGATATGAATCCTTCTTTTTGGAAGGATAACGTGAATAAAGCTACTTATTGGGAAAACTTTATAGCCGAATTTGGCAAAGAGTTTTTAAAGGAATATAGACTTCCAGAAGGTGACATAGTAGAATATGGTTCATATAAAGGGAACTTTATTAATACACTTAAGAATCTATATCCACTTCGTAAGATAACAGGCTTTGATCAAGATAATTTAGATAATCATAAAAACATCATAGAACTTGATATAAGAAACTTATCTTCTATGAGAGAATATGATTGCAACATTGCTTTCGCTATTAATGATATCCCTATATGGGAACATAGTGGATTATCTAAGATGGCAGCATATAATCATGCCATGACTAACTTAGTAGATGGTGGTTACTATTTAGAATCACGAAAAGAAATAGATAAACCAGAATTTATATCTGCTAATAAGAATTTAAAATTTATAAAATCAACAAAAAATATTGTTGTTTTTCAAAGAATATCAGAAACCTGATATAAATAAATGTGCATGCGGCAATCGTCGGTGCACATATAATCTTGCTTGCTATAAAGGAGATAAACATGACAGGCATACACACATACTTTCCCCGTAGTTCATTCGTAGGTTTCGACCATCTTTTTAAAGAACTCGAATATACAACCAGACATTCGAATGATCACTATCCTCCACATAATATTATAAAAGTAGATGACGAAAACTTTCTCATCGAACTTGCTGTGGCCGGATTTAGTCAAGATGAACTGGAGGTAGACGTCAAAGAACGTACACTGACAGTGAAAGGGGAACACGTCTCTAAAGGTAGAGAGTTCATTCATCGAGGTATATCCACGAAGAAGTTTAGACGCACCTTTAGGCTGTCCGAATATGTAGAAGTACATGGAGCAGATCTAGTGGACGGAGTTCTAGCAATAGACTTGAAGATCGTCGTCCCAGAAGAAATGCGTCCTCGTAAAATCAAAATTGGTAAAAACGAGGAATCCAAACATGACACACGTCAGCAACTCAATGAAAAACATCGGTAAGTTTTTCAAACGTTTCGGTCAATCAATTCAAGAAGGCAGACAACGAACAGCTAACTTAGAAGTCGCACGAATGCTACAGCATACTGAATACAGACGAGAATCTGTAGATACAGTATATAGAGCATTATGTGATCACGATCTATCTAGCTTACGAGGTTATCCGCTTAAATGATAAAACGATTGATCAAATGGTTAACGTTTCCATCAATCAACTTTCATGAAGAATACTTATCTGAATCAGTAGATATGTGTGATCTTGAAAGAAGATTAGAGAAACTAAGACACAGTCCACATATAGTGTGGTAATATAAATATCAGGGTAGACTGTAATGGTCTACCCATTTTTACGGAGCTCAATGCATTATTTCGACGTATATCCTAACGACGAGAACATAGGTCTATCACTTTCTGGTGGTGCAGATTCTGCTCTTTTATTATATCTTTTTGCAAAAATGGTAAGTGATAGAACATTTTATGGTATCAAACCAGTTGAAATACATTGTATACATGGTCATGATACTTCATATGTACATCAACAAAGTGATGCAGCAGCTAAACGAATTGTCGAATATGTACAAAAGAAATTTCCAAATATAGAGATCTCTCTTCATATAACACAATATCATTTAACAGATGATACGTCTAAAGAAATATATCATAGACCGTTTTATGATGAAATCAAAGAAAAATATAATATTCCGCATATAGTTCGTGGAACTACTCAAGGAATGCCAGATAATTATCGTCCGAGTAACATGTATCAACACACGATACCAAATGCAGATCCATCATCTGAAGAACTAATAGAGTTTTCTAAAACTACTCCTGTTGTACCACTTGGTGCAGTTGATAAGAGATGGGTCAAGTTACAATATCGATATCACGGTATTATGGATCTTGCTAATATTACGGCGTCATGTATAGCAGATATACCAGATGCACCATGTAGAGAATGCTGGTGGTGTAAAGAACGTTTCTGGGGATTTGGCAATTATGATGGCGGAATTCAATAAAAAACGTTTACATTCATTTCATTTTATAGTATAATAATCCTATAATAAAAGGATAATATATGAGCTTTTACACAAATGTATCGAAGCTGGGCAATTCTATTCTCTATCGAGGATATAATGACTACGGCGAAGCAATAACTCACAAATACAAATTTCAACCTACATTCTACGTACCTACACGTGAGAAGACAGATTGGAAAGCATTAGATGGTACGCCGCTTATGCCTATGGAATTTGATGATATGAAGTCTGCAAAAGATTTCTATGATCGTATGAAGAATACTGCTGGCACTAAAGTCTATGGCAACGAAAGATTTGTGCAGCAGTTCATTACAAATAAGTTTCCAGAAGAAATAAAGTTTAAAAAACGATTAGTTAATATTACTAATATAGATATCGAAGTTGCATCTGACGATGGCTTTCCAAGTCCTGATGTTGCAGAACATCCAATCATTTCAATCGCATTGAAAAGTAGTAAGTCTAGCATCTATCATGTATGGGGTCTAGGTGACTATATTCCAGCCGAAGGTGCACCAGTACAATATCGTAAATGTAATAGCGAAGAAGCATTACTTGTAAGTTTTCTTAAATATTGGACTAGTAACTATCCTGACATTATTACTGGTTGGAATGTAAAGTTCTTTGATATGCCATATCTTATTAATCGTATTGCTAAGATAGGTACATTCGCTGCTGCTAAAAACTTATCACCATGGAAATGGTTACGTGAAGGTCAAGCTAAAGCGATGATAGGTGGTACTCAACAGTTTTATGAAATATATGGTATGCAGATTGTCGATTATCTTCAGACATTTAAAAAGCTTGGCTATTCGTATGGTCCACAAGAATCATATAGACTAGATCATATTGCTTATGTAGTTGTTGGTGAACAGAAACTATCATACGAAGAACATGGTAATCTACATACACTATACAAAAATGATCATCAAAAGTTTATTGATTATAATATAAAAGATGTAGAACTTGTTGAACGTATTGACGAGAAGATGGGTCTCATCGAACTTGTTATGACTATGGCATACAAAGGTGGTGTTAACTATACTGATGTCATGGGTACGACTGCCATATGGGATTCAATAATATATCGTGACTTATACAATCGTAAGATTGCTCCACCTCCGAATGAAGAAAAGTTTAAAGGTCCATATCCTGGTGGTTATGTTAAAGATCCGCATGTAGGATCACATGATTGGGTAGTATCATTCGATCTGAATAGCCTATATCCAAATCTTATTGTACAATACAATATGTCACCAGAAACTTTACTACCTCCTGGTGATAGAGAGAATGCTTGTGTTGCTGCTAATGGTGCTACATTCACTAAGAAGTTTCAAGGTATGTTACCACGTATTATTATCAATTACTCTGATGAACGTAAAGCTATTAAGAAAGATATGCTCAAGGCAATGCAAGAGAATCAGCGCAATCCATCTGATAAGATAGAACGTGAAATCAATCGTCTTGAGAATAGACAGATGGCCATTAAGATCTTACTTAACTCTTTGTATGGTGCACTTGGCAATAAGTATTTCAGATACTTTAATCAAAACGTAGCCGAAGGTATTACTACTTCTGGTCAGTTATCTATTCTAACTGCAGAAAAAGCAATGAATGATGCTATGAACGATGTCATGAAGACAGATAAAGATTATGTTATTGCTATCGATACCGATTCATTGTATGTCAACTTTGGTCCACTTGTAGATAAACTCAAACCAAAAGATGTGGTCACAACTCTTGATACAATATGTAACGATCATTTCACCAAAGCATTGAATAAAGCATATGACGAACTGGCAACTGAAAAGAATGCCTATGTAAATCGTATGGTCATGGAACGTGAAGTGATTGCCGATAAAGGTATTTGGACTGCAAAGAAACGTTATATTCTCAATGTACATAACTCTGAAGGTGTACAGTATAAAGAACCAAAGCTTAAGATTATGGGCATTGAAGCTATTAAGTCATCTACTCCAGAAATATGTCGTGACAAGTTCAAAGAAATATTTAAGATGATTGTGACAGATACCGAAGAGAATACACAGAACTTTATTAAAACATTTAAAACAGAATTTAAAAATCTGCCACCTGAGAACGTATCGTTTCCTCGTGGTGTAACTAAACTATCAGAGTTCAGTGATCGTAAGACGATATATAAGAAGGCTACACCGATTCATGTACGTGGTGCTTTACTATATAATAAAGCAATCAAAGAAGCTGGTCTAACAAAGAAACATGAACTCATACGTAGAGGTGAAAAGATTAAGTTTTGTTATTTAAAAATGCCAAACATGATAAAAGAAAACGTTATATCATTTCCTCAATATCTACCGACAGAACTCAAGCTACATATGTATGTAGACTATGATAAACAATTTAGTAAAACCTTTATTGATCCTCTCGAAGATATATTTACTGCGGTTGGTTGGAGCATAGAACCAAGATTTAATTTAGAAGATATTTTTGGTTAATAACTGTTTACATATAATAACAAATGTTGTATAATATACGAAAGGAGATACAATGAAGAATCAATTAAATAAAGCTGTATTGATGCATGCGCATGGAGTACAGGAATTAGCTAAGACAAATATACTCGTATATATGAATCGACCAGTGGGTATTGGTGAACATAGCGATATAGTCGAAGCTATACAAGCAGAGCTAGATAAAATGGCTGAAGCACAAGATAGAATAGATATGATGAAATTAGTAATGGATCACGAAGATGTCATCTGATTGGGTAATGGATATAGCTGATATGCATCATAAGTTTGGTGTAAATGATTGGCAGTATGAGAATAAAAATAATAAAGAACTTATGAAAAAGTATATTGCTTTTCGTATGGCTATGATTCAAGAAGAAGTCGATGAAACGAATGCAGCTATCAAAGATGGCAATGCAGAAGAAATAGTTGATGGTCTTATTGATATGTGTGTATTCGCTATCGGTACTTTAAATGTATTTGGTATGGATTCTCAAAAAGCTTGGGATGCAGTACACAATGCTAATATGGCAAAAGAGCCAGGTGTGAAAGAGAGTAGACCGAATCCATTCGGTATGCCAGATTTGATTAAACCAGAAGGATGGCAAGGTCCATCTCATGAGGGCAACCATGGGGATCTCCCTAACATTATTTAATTCAGTCTTTGATAATAAGACGAATAAACGTATGGATCTAACAGACTGGCAACAGTTTGTTGATTTGTTGTTTCAATTATCGAAAGTTGAACGTAAAGGCAAGCGTGATGCACAGCTGATGTCACCTGCTATTTACAAACCAGATACAACAAGAGCTAATGTAAATGTTGACTCTTGGGCTGGGTGGGCAGCTGTAGATATAGATGATTATATAGTAGAAGGAGATTTACAAGATGATTTATTTAATCGGTGTGGCCATTTGGAGTACGTTTGCTATTCTACTGCTTCAAGTACACCTGAAGCGCCAAAGTTCCGAGTTATCTTCAAACTTGAAAGAAATATACCAGATAATGAAATTCGACATTTCTGGTTCGCCCTTAACACCGAACTTGAGAGCGTCGGCGATAAGCAATGTAAAGACCTGTCAAGAATGTATTATATACCTGCGAGGTATAAGGGTGCTCATAACTTCATTTTCCATAATGCTGGTAATAGTATTGATATTGATGGCTTACTCGCCAAACATAGTTATGTAGATAAAAAGCCAGGTAGTTCCTTTCTTGAAAGATTACCTGATGCACTACGAGATCAAGTATCAAATTATAGAAAAGAACAATTAACAAATACAGATATTCATTGGAGTGGATATAGAGATTGTCCATTCTTTCCAAAACAATTGGCAATGGAATATCAAACAATCAGTAATACTGGTTGGTATTATAAGATGTATCAAATCATGGTTGCTACTGCTGGTAATGCAACCTCAAAGAAATATCCAATTACTGCTCAAGAGATTGCAGCATTATGTAGAGAACTTGATTCAGAAACCGGTAATTGGTATGAAAATCGTCCTATCGAAAAAGAAGCAGATAGAGCGCTAGAGTATGTTTACAAAAACATGTAACAAAGGAGATTCTAATGAGAATCGAAAACGAAGTTAAACTTGACTATAGTGATGTCTTGATTAGGCCCAAGAGAAGTACATTAGGTAGTCGAAAAGAAGTACGTATGGAACGTAAGTTTCAGTTTAAGCATGGAAACACATACCAAGGTATTCCACTCATGACAAGTAATATGGACGGAGTTGGTACATTTGAAATGGCAGATGAATTGGGCGAACAAAAAGTTTTTACTTGTTTAGTTAAGACTTATAGTATTATGGATCTTGTCGGTTTTTTCGATGTCAGTGATGCACCAGGTGCACCTGATTGGAGACGTGAATATGTTGCCATGAGTATTGGTATTAAACATGCAGATCATCAGAAGTTTAGAGATGTATATGAACAAGTTGGCGATAAACTTAAATATGTTTGCATTGATGTTGCAAATGGTTATAGTCAAAGATTTATAGAATACGTAAAAGAATTCAGGGACTTTTATCCTGATATTGTTATTATTGCAGGCAACGTAGTGACTGCAGATCAGACACAGGAGTTGATTTTAAATGGAGCTGATATTGTTAAGGTTGGGATTGGCCCGGGCTCAGTTTGTACTACTCGGATTAAGACTGGCGTTGGTTATCCTCAGCTTAGTGCGGTTATTGAGTGTGCCGATGCGGCGCATGGTTTGGATGGACATATTATCGCTGACGGTGGTTGTACTTGCCCTGGTGATGTGGCTAAGGCATTTGCAGCTGGAGCAGATTATGTAATGTTAGGTGGTATGCTTGCTGGACACGATGAAGGTGGCGGTGATATAATTACTAAAAGATATTTCTCAAATGAAGTGGGTGTAACTCAAGAAAAAAAATTCATACAGTTCTATGGTATGAGTAGTCAAACAGCTAACGATAAACATTTTGAAGGACTCAAAGATTATCGTAGTAGTGAAGGACGTACAGTACTAGTACCATATAGAGGTCCTGTTACAGCAACATTACAAGATATATTAGGTGGTATAAGAAGTACACTTACATATGTTGGTGCTAATAAACTTAAACAACTTAATAAATGTACAACGTTTATTATGGTCAATAATCAATTCAATAAAACATATGAAGATACAACTACTGGCAATTAGATGTAACTTTTTTTAATATAAATAGTAATATGCCGTTTACATACTCTGTAAAACACGGTATAATATAAGCATCATCAAGTTAATATAATGTCTTTATGACCTATTAATAAGATGATTTAGTTAATTTATATAAGGAGAGCATTATGGCTCAATTAAACCCAAATATGGTAACAGCGCAACCATTACAAATATCAGGCGCTACTTTCGAAAATTATGAAGTAATATCTTGCAAGGACGTATACGTACCAACTGATAGTTCAGAAATGAATAATAATCCTACACGTGTAGAGTTATTATTATCTCATGTTTCAGCATTAGCACTATCTATTGATAAAGGTATTGATTATAACCAGCGACCACCTATGGTTGTTAGGTGTAATAATCTTTATAATGGTAAACGATATCATTGGAGGCTTATTGCTGGATTTCATAGAGCTGCAGCATTTCAAAATTTAAATATTAAACGATGGATATATGCGGTTTATAGTCCAATGCCGCTGATGGTTGAATATAAACTAAATCTAATGGAAAACGATCATGCACCTCAATTAATGCATAGCAAGCTAGGTATTGCTAATACATTACAAGCACTTCATGAGCAAGGTTTACCAAATACAGATGAAGCTTTTACTGCAGCATTAGAAGAAATGTTACCTAATATAGGCAAACCAATGAAGCGAGAAGCGACTAATGAAGCTCTTAAACAAACAGGTGGAGTAATTGATTATAAAACTTGGACTACTACTGAGATTAAACATTTTCTGAAAAATGATGCGAATGGTTATGAATTTGGCGGAGGATTAGTTCAAAATCCAGAAGGTGATTATGTTCATTCATTTACATTAGGCGAAGGTAAAGAAGAACGTATGATTTGGAATAGTTTAAAGCGTAACGCTAATGATAATCATGAATCTGAATTTATTGGACATACTAAAACTCCAAGTAATGGTGAAACTGCTAATGACAGGCGAAAAGGTGTAGCTAATAAATTAGATGAATTACATGAGGTTTTAGAACATGCTTATAATTATCGTAAAGAGAATGGTCGTTGGCCATATAAATTAAAGGCATTCTTGCCTCAAGACAATAAAGCTAAAGAAAAAGAACTAATTTTCGTTGCTTAATTTGTAACATTTATATCACACTAATAATAAAAAAGGGGCTTCGGCTCCTTTTTTTGTGTACATCTCATATGTTTAGCTGTATAGTAGTATCAAGATTAAAGAAAAGGAAATATCTTATGAAAGCATTTTACCAAAGAATATCTTATATGGACGCCGAAGAACTTAACGATGTTGCTCGTGCTATTAGAAGAAGAAGAAAAATTCTTGCTAAAGAAGCAGTCAGCTCTTTTGAAGTTGGTGATGTTGTTGAATTTGATACTGGCAAAAGAGCCGGTGTTATTCAAGGCAAAATCCTTAGGAAAAACATCAAAAATATAATTGTTCGAACACAGTTATCTGATTGGAATGTTACAGCTTCTTTATTAACAAAAGTAGCAGCGTAAATAACTGTTTACAAACCTTACTAAATATAGTATAATATGTTTATAGGAGTTACATATGAAAGAATCAATTAAAGTTCTGCAAGAATGTGCAGAAATACAAACTAAAAAAGGTACTGATTATCAGAATGAACATTCTCGTATCAAGCAAGCCGATTACTATCCAAATGGTGTATCTACGCTATTAGATATTAATCACGCTAAAATGCTTCGTATGCAATCAGTTGTTGCAGCAATGCAAGCAGATCCAACTTACGAACCTAACTTCGAATCAATCGAAGATAGCGCCAAAGATATGATTAACTATTGTACATTTATAGTTGCATATTGTCGTGGTAAAATGGATGGCCAAAATCCTGATCATGATTTCTTAAATCGACCAAAGAAGGTGTCAGATGTTTAGAGCTATTTGGTGGATGTTTATAGGTGCAATGTTGTTGTACATATATCAAAATCCATCGTCGTTAGAAAATGTAATTACTGCAATAAATAATTTTAAGGATTGACATGATAGCAGGTAAAGTATGGGGTAAGAC
>Ga0315320_10003062_pt1 | contig 13767 bp, 14 predicted proteins | sample M140m21515metaG_FD_203458 | JGI IMG/M metagenome (GOLD analysis project Ga0315320, IMG submission 203458) | Ammonia-oxidizing marine archaeal communities from Monterey Bay, California, United States - M1 40m 21515 | ecosystem: Environmental > Aquatic > Marine > Coastal | place: USA: California...
GAGGGGGTGTTAGAAGTGTTGAGGATATCAATAAACTACTGAACTGTGGTGCAGACAAAGTATCAATCAATACTGCTGCAGTTCAAAATCCAGAAGTAGTTGTAGAAAGTTCTAAAAAATTTGGGTCACAGTGCATAGTGGTAGCGATAGATGCTAAAAAAAATGAGGATAAATGGGAAATTTTCACTCATGGCGGAAGAAATAATACAGGTTTTGATGCAATTGAATTTGCAAAAAAAATGGAAGACAGTGGAGCAGGTGAACTCCTAGTTACTTCTATGGATCGAGATGGTACTCAAGTTGGTTATGATATTGAGCTTATGTCTAAGATATCTTCTATGGTAAATATTCCTGTAATAGCTTCAGGTGGAGTTGGAAATTTGAATCATTTAGTTGACGGAATTAAATTAGGAAATGCAAGTGCAGTTTTAGCTGCATCCATATTTCATTATGGAAAACATTCAGTAAAAGAGGCCAAGGAATATCTGGATTCTAAAGGAATACCTGTTAGAATTTAGTATGCTTACTACATTAGAAAATTTAATTAAGCTTGCGAGAGAAAGAAAATCAGTACCTCTAGAAGGATCTTATACAAATAAGTTACTTACAGATAAAGCACTGAGTAAAGCAAAAGTTTTAGAGGAAGTTAATGAATTAATAGAAGCTGTTGAAGAGGATACAAATAAAATACACGAAGCTGCAGATGTTTTTTATCATTTATTGATGTACTTAGAAGCCAATGACGTGAAAATTGAAGAAGTGATGCGAGAATTAGAAAAAAGAAAAAAATGAGTTATGATGATAGTAATATTTTTGCAAAAATTTTAAGAGGTGAGATACCCTGTAACAAAATTTATGAAGATGGCTTTGTTTTATCTTTTCATGATATCAATCCTCAAAAAAAAATTCATGCTTTAGTCATTCCAAAAGGAAAATATGTTGATCTGGATGATTTTAGCTTAAATGCGTCTCCAGAAGAGATGGTTGGGTTGCTTAAGGGTATAAATATAGTAGCCAAAAAGCTTGGTATTTCAACAGAAGTAGGCAAAGGTTATAGAGCACTCGCTAATATAAGTGATGATGGTGGCCAAGAGGTTCCACACTTACATTTTCATTTATTTGGAGGTGAAAAAGTTGGAAAAATGGTTGAGTGACAGAAGAAGTTCAAAGAAATTATTTAGAAATAAATTCAATTCAAGATCTTAATAAGGTTATTGATCCTGAAGGAGATTATTCTTTAGATTTATTAGACCCCATTAATTTTCAATTAAACAAATTTTTTTATAAAAATATTGGAAAAAAACATAAATGGACTGACCGATTAGTTTGGACCGAAGCTCAATGGATAGATTATGTTTCTAATAAAAATGTTAAAACATATGTATTTAAATTTAAAGATGATTTAGCGGGTTACTTTGAATTGATATCTCATGATGAAAAAAAAGAAGTTGAGATTGCTTACTTTGGTTTATTGGAAGAATTTCAAAACAAGAAATTGGGATCCTATTTATTATCTCAAGCAATTCAAAAATCTTTTAAGGGAGATATTGATAGAGTTTGGGTACATACTTGTTCCTTAGATCATAAAAACGCTTTAAATAATTATATTTCTAGAGGAATGAAAATATTTAAAACTTTAACTATAAGAATTTAGTTTTGTGTGGGTAGCTTAAATAAATTTTTATCAACTTCCTCATTCACCCGAATAGAGGAAAAATAAGTGACATTAGTATTTTGATAGATATCTTTAGTTTGCCAACCAACTAAATTAAATGTTTCATTATTAAAAAAGATATCAATTTCATTATCATTTTCTATAATTTTAAAATTTATATAAGCTGTTTCTAATTTTTCTTCTTCTAAATTATATAATTTATTAATTAAAAATTTTTTGTCTAAAATCAAGTTCAATGGAGTTTTTTTAAGAGGATATCTATAAAAGCTTGATATAGTTTTAATAACTAATGATTTACCGTTAGAAACTAAAATTTTATTATTTCTAAGATATTTACAATAAATTTTTTTTGGATATTCAATTATACAATTTCCATTTTCTATTTTTCCATTAATATTTTGTTCAAATTCGAAGACTAAACTTCTAGTATTTTTTAACTTTTCTATAATTTTTTCCTTATTATTTGCAAGTGTGTTTGAAAAAAAAATAAGAAAAAAAAAAATTACAAAATATTTAAGCATTATAAAACATCTCTTTTTCCAACATGATTAGCTTTACTAACTATTCCGTTAGCCTCCATCATATCTATAATTCTTGCTGCTCGATTGTATCCAATTTGAAGTTTTCTCTGTAAAAAAGAAGTAGAAGCTTTACCTTCAGATTTAATTATTTCCAAAGCTGACTGATAGAGTTCATCTTTATCTCCTTGAGACTGATTATCTCCAATTTCTTTTTCATCAGCAAAATTTAAAATTTCATCTATATAGTCAGGCTCGGCCTGAGATCTTAGAGAACTATTAATTTTTTCAATTTCGTTATCAGATACAAATGGCGCATGTATTCTTACTATTCTATTAGCGGACGACATATAAAGCATATCCCCTTTACCCAACAATTGTTCAGCACCTTGTTCTCCAAGAATAGTTCTGCTGTCTATTTTGGAGGTAACTTGAAAAGATATTCTTGTCGGAAAATTAGCTTTAATTGTACCAGTAATGACATCTACACTTGGTCTCTGGGTAGCCATTATTATGTGAATACCCGCAGCACGAGCCATTTGAGATAATTTTTGTATATAATTTTCAATTTCTTTTCCAGCAACCAACATTAAATCTGACATCTCATCAACTACAACAACTATATATGGCATTGGAAGTTTATGTTTGGCATTATAACCATCAATATTTCTCACACCTTCTTTGGTCATTAATCTATATCTATTTTCCATTTCTTTAACTACCCAACCAAGAACAGAAGCTGCTTTTTTAGCCTCAGTAATCACAGGACAAAGTAAATGAGGAATTCCTTCATAAGTTGATAGCTCTAACATTTTTGGGTCAATTAAAATAAATTTACATTTTTCTGGTGTGTGTCGATAGAGAAGAGATAATATGATAGTATTGATACATACGGATTTTCCTGATCCAGTAGTTCCAGCAATAAGAAGATGAGGCATAGAAGTTAAGTCACCAACAACTGGTTTTCCAGAGATGTTTTTACCTAGTGCTATAGGTAATTTAATTTCCTTTTTTTTAAAATCAGCGTTATTTAAAATTTCACTTAAATAAACACTTTCTCTTATTTTGTTTGGAAGTTCTATTCCAACAGTATTACTTCCAGGTATAGTTGCTATTCTAGCAGACTCCGAACTTGTATTTCTTGCTATATCATCAGACAAATTTATTATTTTTGAAACTTTTACACCAGCAGCCGGTTCAAACTCATTTAATGTAACAACAGGACCATGGCTAACTTTTTTTATATTTCCATTTACTCCAAAATCCATAAGTATTTTTTCTAAAAATTCTGGATCATGTGTTTCATTTTTTTCAAAATTTTCCCTCTCTTTTTTTGTTGGAATTTTTAATAAATCAAGCGCAGGTAATTTAAATTTTATTTTTATTTCAGACTTATTTTCACTTTTAATAAAAGGCAAATCTTCTTGAATAAGATTTTTTATTTCATCTTGTGGAATATATTCATTAATTATTTCACTTTTATCTGTATAATTTCTTTTATTTTTTTTAGTAATAAAATCAAAAGTCTTTTTAATAAATTCAATAAAATTCATAGGTGTAAAATTAATACTTAATAGAAAAAAAATAGTAGTAATTAAAATTAATATATAAAAAAAAATATTCTCATTAATTAATATAAAAGATTTGAGAAATGTTTGATTTAAATATTGTCCAACAAAGCCACTAGTTCCATTTATATATATAGAATAAACATCAGAGTTAAAATGTATGAAAAAAAGTGTACCTGATATTAAATATAAAATTGTAAAAAAATTATTTTCAACAATTAAAAAAAATTCTTTTGATTTTATGATATTAATACCTGTAATAAAAAGCGTGAATGGAATCAAATAAGCCATTAATCCAACTGATTGAAACAACAAATCAGATACAAAACTACCATGGAAACCTATCAAGTTTTCAATTTTTGTATTTTCGGGAAAAATAAAATTTGGATCATTAGGTGAATATGTTATTAATGCTAGTAACAACACTACACTAGCTAAAGAAATTAAAATTCCAAATATTTCAGCCAATCTTCTCATAGTGAAATTAAGTAATGAATTGGCTGTTTTTTTAATATTCATTTTAATGAATCCATTTAATAACTTTGTATCATCTAATTTTTATTGTTAAAATTAAAAATATTATGACAATTTGCATACTTGGTAATAGTTTAACAGCCTTAACTCTAGCTAAGGTATTAGTTAATTATGAAATTGATGTTGATGTAATTTTTAATAAAAAAAATTATAAAACAAGTGATTCCAGAACAATTGGAATATCAAAGAATAACGTTGATTTTTTAAATAATAATATAACTAATATTAAAAAATTAATTTGGAATATAAAAAAGATAGAAATTTTCTCAGAAAATTTAAAAAAAGAAAAATTAATAGATTTTAGATCAAATGAGGATCAACTTTTTTCAATAATTAAAAATAACCAACTACATCAATTGTTAGCTAAAGAGTTATCAAAAAATAAATTTTTTAGATCAAAATTTTCAACTGTAAAAAATCTCTCTTTTTTTAAAAAATATGAGCTTGTAATAAATTGTGATCCATTTAATTTTATCACAAAGCGTTATTTTAGTAAAAAAATATCTAAAGAATATAATAGTACTGCATACACGACCATTATTTCTCATGATAAAATTATAAATGATACTGCCGCTCAAATTTTTACAAAAAAAGGACCTTTGGCTTTTTTGCCAATTTCAAATAAAAAAACTTCTATCGTGTATTCTGTGCATAATTCTAATAAACGTGAAGAAGAAAATATTAAAGAATTAATAAAAAATAAAAATTTTAGATACAAAATTAGAGCTGTAGAAAAAATTAATAGTTTTGAGCTAAAATTTTTCAATCTAAGATCATACTATCATGAAAATATATTAGGATTTGGTGATTTATTACACAAAGTTCATCCTTTAGCAGGCCAAGGATTTAATATGACAATTAGAGATATTAAAGTTCTCTCACAAATAATTAAAAAAAGAATAGACCTTGGTTTATCTTTAGATAAGTCTGTGAATTTGGAATTTCAAAAAGAAATAAAACATAAAAATTTTATTTTTTCAAATGGAATAGATTTAATTCATGAATTTTTTAATCTTGAAAGAAAAACAAGAACTAATTTTTTAAGTAACTCAGTTAAGTTTGTTGGTAACAACCCGTCAATTAATAGAATTTTTACTAAAATTGCTGATAAAGGTGTTTTATTTTAATTTATTGAAGAGTTGTGTTATTGAAAACATCATATGTATAAGTTCTTAAAATATCTGCTATTTTATTTTTTCTTACATTAAGATTTTCTGCTTCTAATAAGACTTGTTTTTCTTCCAATGTAAATGGTGAGGCCATTGCTAAAGCATTTATAGTTTCATCTAAACTTTGTTTCTCAAGCTCTTTCCAATTAATTATGAATCCTCTATTTTTAAATAATTTTTTTAGGTTTTTAAAAATTAATTCTAAATCTGAAAATTTAAGTTGTTCTTTATTATCATTAAGATCATGATTAAAACGTTTAAAATCTATTTCACACTCTCTATATTTTTTTTGAGATATTACCTCATTAAGAATTTCAAATCTAATTATCCCTTTTAATTCAATCAAATAGTGCCCATTTTCTGTTTCCTTAAAACTAATTATTTTTCCTAGACAGCCTACTTGATGAAGACCTAGATCTGTTTGTTGAATATTATCTAGGTTTAATGGTTGTACCATGCCTATTAATTTATCAGATTTCATACTATCATTAATCATATCGATGTATCGTGGTTCAAAAATATTTAATGGCACTGTAGTTTTGGGAAATATAATAAAATTACCCAAAGGAAACACGGGTATTTTTTTTGGTAAATTATTTATTGTAATTAATTTAGTCATATAAAAACAATAATTTATATTTAAATTAATTTCTATTCAAAAATAAATTATTTTAATATTGTTTTATCTATTAGCAGTGCATAATTAATTTATGGATAAAAAAAATATTGAATTGGAACAATTAGTTAAGTCTTTTGATATAGCTATCAAAAATAAAGAATTAAAAAGGGCCAAACTATATTTTAAACAAATTACTGAAATAAATAAAAGTATAGCTGGTGTTTATTATAATTTAGGGAGATTGGAATTAAGTTTAGAAAATTATAATGCCAGTATTGGATTATTTCAAAAAACTTTAGAAATAAATCCAAACTTACCAGCTGTTGAGGTGAATCTTGGATTGGCATTTTCAAAATCTGGTAATGATAAATTAGCAATTAAGCATTATAAACATGCAATTAGTTTAGATCCCAAAAGTTATATTGCACATTTCAATCTTGGAAGTTTATATAAAAGAAAGGGTGACCTAGAAAATTCAGAAAAGTATTTAAATAATTCTATAAAAATTAAACCTAATATATTACATGCGTATAATAATTTATTTGAGTTATATGACAAATCTAACCAACTCAAGAAGCTTGATGCACTAATTAAAAAATTAAAAATTAATTTTAATGAAAGTCCCATTATAGACTTTTATTCTGGAATTCTTGAATATAAAAAAAAAAATTATTTTGATGTAATTGAAATCTTTGAAAAAATTAAACTTGATCATAGAGACCTCAAACGTTTGACAGTCAAAAATGAAATTTTAGCAAAAAGTTATGATTATATTGGGAATTATAAAAAAGCATTTACTTTTTTTGAGAATGCTAATGATAGTATTAGTAGAATTTATAATAATAAATTTGATAAAAAAATTTATTTAAATTTTATAGAAAAAAGAAGCAAATATTTTTCCAATAACAATTTAAATAAGTGGAAACCAATTAATTTTACAACAAAAATTAATGATCCAATTTTTTTGATTGGGTTTCCAAGATCTGGTACAACTTTATTAGACACAATTTTAAGAAGTCATCCTGATATTGAAGTTCTAGAAGAAGAGCCAATAGTTGATGAAATGGTTAATAGTCTTGAAAAAATAATTAATAATGACTTTTCTAAATTAGAAAATTTAGATGAAAATTTATTTAATCAAATACGGAAAATTTATTTTGAAAAAAGAAATCAATATGTAAATTATGATAAAGATAAAACTTTTATTGATAAATTGCCTTTAAACATTGTAATTGTTGGAGAAATAGCAAGGTTTTTCCCTAACGCAAAATTTATTTTAGCATTAAGAAATCCGTTCGATTCAGTTTTAAGTTGCTTTATGCAAACATTTTCTCTCAATCATGCAATGTCAAATTTTCTAAATATAGATGATGCTGCTAAATTATATAACTCTGTTATGAGCCTATGGTTAAATTATTCTGAAAATTTATCTATAAAATCACATACGGTTAAGTATGAAAATATTGTTAATAACTTTGATAAAACTATATATAATTTAATTAATTTTCTTGAGTTAGAATGGTCAGATAATGTAAAAAATTTTAACGAAACTGCAAAAAAAAGAGGAATTATTAATACGCCTAGTTTTGATCAGGTTAATATACCAATATACAATAAATCGATAAATAGATGGAAAAATTATGAACATAATTTTTCTAATGTAAAACATATTTTAGATAAGTGGGCCAAAAAATTTAATTACTCTTAATTATAGTTGAGTTTTATAATTTTATTTTTTTTAGATGTTGCTTAAATTTTAAAAACTACTATTTTTAAAAATAATTAAATATGCGGGCATAGCTCAGTGGTAGAGCGTCTCGTTGCCAACGAGAAGGTCGAGGGTTCGACCCCCTTTGCCCGCTCCAATAAATTTGAATATAAATTATGATTATTTGGATTGCTTCATATCCTAAGAGTGGCAATACTTACCTGAGATCATTTCTAGCAAGCTATTACTTTTCGGAAAATGGTAAATTTAGTTTTAATCTACTAATAAAGATGCACCAGTTTCCCAATATGAAATTATCAAAATTTAAACCTGAGACAAAAGTAGAAGCAAGTAAAAACTGGATTTTTAATCAAAATACTTTTTTTAATAAAAATGATTTAAATTTGGTAAAAACTCATAATTGTCTATTACCATTTGCGGGAAATAAATTTACTACAAAAAAAGAAACATTAGGTGCTATATATATAGTAAGAGATCCAAGAAATATTATTACGTCTATGACGCATCATTATTCTTTAGATTATGAAGAGGCTTTAAATTATATGTTAGATGAGAATTCTTCTATGTTAGAAGAATCTCACGAACAAGATCATAGTAATTTCACTTATTTAAATTCTTGGTCAAATCATTATAAGTCATGGAAAAATAATTATGATTTTGAAACCTTATTTATAAAATATGAAGATCTAGCAAAAAATAGAGAAGAAATTTTTAAAAAAATAATTTTGTTTGTTGATAGATTATCTAAAAAAAATTCAAAAATTGATGAAAAAAAATTCCAAAATTCAATTCAATCTACAAATTTTTCAAATTTAAAAAATAAAGAATTAAATGAAGGTTTTGAAGAAAGTGTGTTTTCAAATAAAACGGGCAAAAAAATCAATTTTTTTAATCTAGGATTTAATAATCGCTGGCAAAAAATATTACCACTTAAAATAAAAATTAAGACTAATGAAATATTTAGTGATAATTTAAAAGAACTTGGTTATAAAAATGAGTGATGATTTAATCAAAAAGAAATGTGTACCATGTGAAGGTGGTGTTTTACCATTTGATATATCTGAAATTCATAAGTATCAAAAAAAAGTTGATGGGTGGGACATTGTCAAAGATGAAAAAAAAAAATTTTTTTTAAGTAAAAAATTTAAGTTTAAAAACTTTTTAAACAGTCAAAATTTTATTAATAAAGTTGGAGAAATCTCAGAAAATGAGGGTCATCACCCAGACATATTATTTGGCTGGGGATATGCAGAAATAAAAATTACCACGCACGCAATAGAGGGACTATCAGAAAATGACTTTATTTTAGCAGCAAAAATAGATCAATTAATTAATGTCTAAAATGTCTAGTTTTAGAAAAAACTAAGATCGTGTTAGTTTCGTTTGCAAAATTAATAATTTCTTTATCCCTGATAGATCCAGAGGGTTGTATAACGGCAGTAACACCCGATTGAACCAACTTTTCAATTCCATCAACAAAAGGGAAAAATGCATCAGACGCGGCGACAATATCATCATTTGTATGTATAAATTTTTTCATTTTATCTATTGCTATTTGGCAACTATCCAAACGGCTTGGTTGACCCGATCCAATTCCTGCAGTAGTTTCATTTGACACAAGTACTATTGCATTAGATTTTACGTATCTACAAATATTAAATGCAAAAATTAGATTTTTCATTTGTTTGGAACTTGGTTTTTTTTTGGAAACAACTTTAAAGTCTTTATTGCTAAATTTTTTTAAGTCTTCTGTTTGCACTAATAATTCTTCGTTAGAAGATATAAACCTTAATATTTCTTTGAAAGAATAATTCGTTGCATCAATTAATCTTAAATTTTTTTTTTTCTTTAATAATTTAAGTGCATCTTTTTCAAAGCCATCTGCAATAATGACTTCAAGAAATAATTTATTTAATTCTAATGCCAGGTTTTTATTTATTTTAAAATTACAAGATACTATTCCTCCAAATGCACTTATGGGATCACTTGCTAGCGCTAATTTATAACTATTAAGATGATCCTTATTTATTGAAACTCCACATGGATTAGCATGTTTTACTATTACTGTTCCTCTGTTTTTAGGCAATGATTTTGAAATAGTCAAAGCTGAAAATATATCATTGTAATTATTATAACTTAATTGTTTTCCATGAATTTGATTTATTTTTAATGAATTATTTTTTGAATAAATTGCACTTTTTTGATGTGGATTTTCTCCATAACGTGGACTTTCAATAAGATTTGTGTGAAATATTTTTTTCTTAGGAAAAATTATATTATTTCTTTTATTAAAATAATCAGAGATAATGGAATCGTAATAAGCTGTTTCAGTAAATGCAATTCTGGATAATTTTTCTCTAAACTTTAGAGATGTTGAGCCTTTATTTTTTTTTAACTCATCAACAAGTTCTTTATATTGATCAGTCGAAGTAATAATTGTTACATCATGATAATTTTTAGCTGCTGACCTGACCATTGTTGGTCCACCCACATCAATGTTTTCAATTATTTTACTGTGGTTTTTAGTATTTTTTAAAGTTTCTACAAATGGATAAAAGTTTACGATAACTAAATCTATATTTTCATAATTATTTTTTTTTAAATCTTTTAAATGAATTTTATTTTTTCTCTTATTTAAAATTCCAGCGTGAATTTTTGGATGAAGGGTTTTTACTCTACCCTCTAAAATCTCAGGTGAATTTGTAAACTCTGAAACTTCCAAACATTTAAATTTTAATTTTCTTATTTCTTTATAAGTACCACCTGAACTAATAATTTTTATGTTATTTTTTTCTAATGAATTTAGGAGTAGTTTTAGATTTTTTTTGTCAGATACTGAAACTAGAGCTGTTTTTATTTTTTTCATTACAGTTTAGTAATTTCCCATTTTATAGTTTGGTTATTCTCTTTACTTATTCCCGATATACATATGTTTTGATTTTCAATATATGAATTTTTAATACCTAAATATAATCCATTATCAATATTTATATCGTAATTTTCACAATTAAATTTCCAACCTTCATCTTCTAACTCTATTAAGATTGATTTATTATCCCGTGTTTTCATTACTTTTGTATCAGGATGTAGATGGAATCTAATTTCAAACTTTATATCTTTAGAATTATTTTTTTTTTGTAATTTATCAAAACCAACAAATTTCATTTGTTCTGGATAAAATTCTACTTCTCTCTCATGTATAGTTTTAAATTTTTTTAGATAACCATCATGTGAGCCTGATATTTTCCAATAATTATCCTGAAATACAGTATTTTTTTTAATTATACGCACACCTTTTTTAACAATTAGATTAAATTTATCAAATTTTTTATAATCACAAGAAGAATGATCTTCAATCGATAAAGTGCTTTGAAGAGCTGTACTTTTTGAAAATTTATTTAATTTGTTTGTTTTGTCTTTAAAGTAACCAGAATTAGTGATCAGTTTTTTACCATTTGAAATAATTTCAAACGAAAGGGCACCAGATTGATAAAATTTTGAAAAATTATTGCTTGGGCTGTCTCCAATATCCATTGATAATATAATCTTCTTATTTTTAAGAATAGCATAACCCGCAAGTTCTCTATTTTTATTTTTAAATACATATCCAAATCTCTTTAGATATTGATCGAAATCATTATTATTTGAAATATAATTACCGTTAAACAGAAGATCTTGTTTAATATTTTGCCAAATAAAAGCATAACTTTGACCAAGATAATATATTGTTTCATCGATATATTCAGGAATGGTATTTTGAGATTCTTTAAACCACTCCCTAATTATGATAAAATATTTTAAGTAAAGGATTAATTGTTTTATATTTCTAGATTTTGGAAAACCTTGATTATTAATTGATGACTTTATGATCTTTTTTAAAAGATTTAGGCCATTATCAAGATACTTATTATCATCCTTATATGATAATCCTGTTAAAATAATTGCAGCACATCCAATAATTTTATTTTCAACTTCTGATAAATTTTTAATTTCATTTAAAAGATGATTCGTTTGTTTTTGAATACTTTGGTTAAATTTTTTTCGAAAATTTTCATCAGAATCCTCATAACTTAGTTGATGATTGGACAGCCAAGAAATTATTCTTTTAGACATAATGTCAAAATCCCAACTTTTTGGATTATAGCAATTGTTCCTGTTAATCCAATCATTGATGATGGATTGAGTAGTTTTTTTTGAGGACTTTAAATCTAAGCTAAAAAACCAAAAAAAATTATTTAATTTTTCAAACTCTTCGTATTTTAAATTATTTTTCCAAATAGACTCTAGAGCAAAGTCTTCAATTTTATATTTTTTTTTTTGATATTTTACAATTGAGGATAACAAGTAGGGGCTTGGTTTATAATCAAAAGTAATATCTTTTGTTTTGGATATTTTTTTATCATAAAAACTTGAGTTTTGATAAATTTTTTTTACTTTTTCTTTTAGATTAAAATAAAGTTGACTTAAGCTATCTATTAAATTTTTAAAGATCATTAATTTATTTTGATTTTAATAAATTAATATTTTTTTTTATATCTCCATTATTACTTTTAAATACAGTTGTGCCTGAAACGAGTATGTTGGCACCAGCTTCAATAGCTGATTGGCAGTTATCAAAATTAATTCCTCCATCAATTTCAATATCAAAACTTATATTTTTTTCAGATTGAATTTTTTTAAGTTGTTTAATTTTATCAAGAACTTCAGGCATAAATTTTTGACCTCCAAATCCTGGATTTACACTCATTATTAAAACCAAATCAATTTTTTCAAGGTGATCGATAATTAAATCAATTTTAGTCTCAGGATTAAGAGAAACACCAACTTCTTTATTCAAACTTTTGATTTTTAAAATAGATTTTTCTAAATCATCGGTTGCTTCAGGATGGATTGTAATTATATCAGCACCAGCATCTGAGTAGGCCTCAATATATTTATGAACAGGAGATATCATTAGGTGAACATCAAATTTAATTAAGCAGTTTTTTTTTAAGGCCTTAATGACTGGTGGTCCAATAGTTAGATTAGGAACAAAATGTCCATCCATAACATCTACATGAATCATATCTGCGCCACTTTCTTCTAGTCTTTTGATTTCATTCCCCAATTGACTAAAATCTGCAGATAATATTGATGGTGAAATTTTTATTTTTTTCATTGATAACTAGATCTACTAGTATCAATTTTTAAAATTTAATTGAATTAAATAATTGGTAAATTTGTCTAGAAATTTCACTTTCTAGCGGAAAGGACAGCATACCCATTACAGAATAGCCTAAGATCCAAGGCATAAAGTAAAATCTAATCATGTAAAAGAACCACGCAACATACAATGGAACTAGAGGTGCTATAATGAAAGATGGGGTTATAGGCTTAAAAATTTTAATTAGTGGATTAGTATATTTTACAAATATTTTCATAAAAAAGAATTCAGAGTCTTCTTTTTGAAAAATGTTCATCGCAACTCTCCCTATTAAAGTCCACATGATGACCCCAAAAAGGTAGTCTATAAAGTAAACTAATGGGTGAAAATTTGCTGACATTGAGAAATTTATATTGGAAAAGAGATTAAATTAAAAGGGGCGAAATTAATCGCCCCTAAATTAAGATTTGATTGTCCTATTTACCAGTAACGGTTCTACCGCTTGGTATACGAACTTCGTCAACCATTTTTTGAGTAGCTTTATCTGGTTCTTGAGTCAATAAACTCACGACAACCATAGCAACAAAACTTACAGCTGCCCCAAAGATACCAAAAGTTAACTGATTGATCTGAAATAATTCAGCTCCACCAGTTCTTACATGTATTAGGTACCAAATGGAAGAACCAAGACCTAAAGCCATACCAGCAATAGCACCTTGTCTGTTAGCTCTCTTCCACCATACACCTAGTACAAGTGGGAAGAACAATCCAGACATCGCAAAGTCAAAAGCCCAGATTACTGAACCTAAGAT
>Ga0315320_10003063_pt1 | contig 13767 bp, 7 predicted proteins | sample M140m21515metaG_FD_203458 | JGI IMG/M metagenome (GOLD analysis project Ga0315320, IMG submission 203458) | Ammonia-oxidizing marine archaeal communities from Monterey Bay, California, United States - M1 40m 21515 | ecosystem: Environmental > Aquatic > Marine > Coastal | place: USA: California...
TGAACCACCAAGTTGAACAGCTGGAATCCTTGGCTCGCCACTTCGAGGCGATGCAGGCGCGGCTGGCCGCAACGCCTGCCGTGCGGCCGACCAAAGGCTGGCTAACGAGCCGCTTTGGCGAGCGTCGCGACCCGATGACAGGGCGAAATGCGATGCATCGCGGGATTGATTTTGCGGCCTCGATTGGTACACCGATTATCAGCCCAGCTGATGGGTCGGTGGTCAAAGTTGAAGAACAAAAAGGTTATGGGCTGGTGGTGATGGTTGACCACGGCTTTGGCATGATGACGAAGTATGCACATCTCGCGGATGCTGCGGTACGCGCTGGAGATACAGTGCGCCGTGGGGACCGCATCGGCAGCGTTGGAATGTCAGGTCGGTCGACGGGTCCCCACCTACACTATGAGGTGTTGGTCGATGGTGTCGCTGCAGACCCAGAGTACTTCATCCTCGATTGAAGTTTGGCGCTAGCCATGCTTTCGGAGCGTCCGGGTCGTTCGGGCGAGGGGTTTTCGATGGTGAAGGCATATGTAGAAAAGGTCTTTGGGACGCGCTCTGATCGCGTGATCAAAGGACTTCGACCGGCGGTTAGCCGGATCAATCAACTCGAATCGCAGTTTGCGGCGTTGAGCGATGACGATTTGCGCGCTCAAACGGCGGTCTTTAAAGAGAAGATCGCAAACGGAGCGTCGGTTGATTCGTTGCTTGCCCCTGCCTTTGCCGTGGTTCGCGAGGCGGGTAAGCGTGTTCTTGATATGCGGCACTATGACGTCCAGCTCGCTGGCGGTATGGTTCTGCATGAAGGAAAAATTGCAGAGATGCGCACGGGTGAAGGTAAGACCTTAGTCGCCACGTTGCCGGTCTACCTCAACGCGCTGACTGGGCGCGGCGCGCACTTGGTGACGGTCAATGATTACCTCGCCCGGCGCGATGCCGAGTGGATGGGTAAGTTGTACGGCTGGCTCGGCTTAACGACCGGGATTATCACGGCGGATATTAGCGATGAGACTCGCCGTGATGCCTACGCCGCAGACATCACCTACGGAACCAACAACGAGTTCGGTTTTGACTACCTGCGTGACAACATGAAGTTTGCTCACGACGAGATGGTTCAAAGGCCGCTGGCTTACGGTATCGTCGATGAGGTCGATTCCATCTTGATTGACGAGGCGCGTACGCCCTTGATCATCTCGGGCCCCGCTGAACTCAGCGAAGAGATTTACCACAAGGCTGATCGGCTGATCCCGAAACTGCGTCGCGACGTTGAATACGTGGTCGAAGAGCGCAGCCGCTCGGTGACACTCACTGAGGCAGGCGTGCATCAGGTTGAGGGCGTTTTAGGTCTGAATAATCTGTACGACATGGAGCATATTGAGATGGTCCATCATCTCAACCAGGCTCTTCGTGCTCACGCGGTCTACCGCCGCGATGTCGACTATGTCGTCACGGGCGGCGAAGTGGTGATCGTTGATGAGTTTACGGGTCGTTTGATGGACGGTCGCCGCTGGAGTGATGGTTTGCATCAAGCCGTCGAGGCGAAAGAGGGCGTTCGTATTCAGCGCGAAAACCACACCCTCGCGACGATCACCTTCCAGAACTATTTCCGCATGTACGAAAAGCTCTCGGGTATGACCGGTACGGCTGAAACCGAGCGTGAAGAGTTCATGAGCGTCTATGGGATGGATGTGGTGGTCGTTCCGACGAACAAGCCGATCGCTCGTTTGGACGAGCCTGATCTGATCTTTCTGTCTGAGCGCGCGAAATTCGAAGCGATCTGTGATGATATCGAGCAACGCCAGACGAAAGGGCAGCCGGTGCTCGTCGGTACGGCTTCGGTTGAACGCTCAGAAGTGCTCAGTCGATTTTTAGCTCGGCGCAAAGTCGATCATACCGTCCTCAACGCCAAGCAGCACTCGAAGGAGAGCCAGATCGTGGCTCAGGCAGGGCGCTTAGGTGCCGTGACGATCGCCACCAACATGGCCGGTCGTGGTACCGATATTTTGCTCGGCGGAAACCCTGAGTTTCTGGCGCGTGAGCGCGTGATCCATGCCCGGAACCAAGACGCTTCAGGCGAGACGTTTAAGTGGATGAGCGGTCGACCTGAATTGATTGATCCGAAGGCCGTGGCCGAGGAGGATTATCCCGAATCTAAAGACTCTGCGCTGCACCAGCAGGCTGCCAATTTTGTGGCAGGATTGGTCAAGGAATACGCAGCGGAGCTTGAAAAGGCAGAGGTAGAAATGGGCGGCGAGAAAGAGCGCGTCCTTTCCGCCGGCGGGATGCATATTCTGGGCTCTGAACGTCACGAGAGCCGTCGAATCGATAATCAGCTTCGTGGTCGGTCTGGCCGTCAAGGTGACCCTGGGTCCTCCCAGTTCTTCCTCAGCCTAGAGGATGACTTGATGCGCCGTTTTGCAGGCGAGAAGCTTCAAGGGATGATGGAACGTTGGGGCGGCATGAAAGCTGATGATGTCATCGATTCCCGGTTGGTAAGCCGGCAGATCGAAGGCGCTCAAAAGCGCGTCGAGGCTTACAACTTTGGCATTCGTAAGAACGTCCTTGAGATGGACAACGTCATGAATCAGCAGCGCGGAACGCTCTATGCGCTCCGACGCGATATCCTTGCAGGTCAGGATTTTGATACCCGGATTAAAGACAGCGCAGAGCGCACTGTCATTGATGCCGTTACTCGCTTTTGCCCTGAAGCCCAGCCCTCCTCAGAGTGGGCGCTGGAGGGCTTGGAGGCTGAGTGCTTCAAGGTCTTTGATGTGCCGGTGAGTTTAGCCGCAATCCGCCGCGGTGATGTGCCGGACCGTCCCGCTTACCAGATGGAGATCGGCAACTACATCTACTCTGCGGTGAACCGCCAGCACGAGAAGCGCCGGTCAGAGTTTACCGTCGACACCTATGACGATCTCGCACAGACATTTTATCTGCGCAGTATTGATCACCACTGGAAAGCTCACCTCACGCAGATGGACCACCTCAAAGAGGGGATTTACCTTCGAGGTTATGGTCAGAAAGATCCTCGGCATGAGTATCGAAGGGAAGGGTTCATTCTCTTTACTGCAATGCTTGATCGAGTCAGCCGAGACGCGCTGATGCAGCTCTATCGCGTCGAGTTGATGGACGAAGAGGCTGTCGCTCGCGAGGAGGCTGAGCGTCGCGCTCGCGCACGGCGGTTGATGGACGAGCAGCGTCGAGCGTCAACGGCGGGTGAGCAGCGCAACAGCCGAAGGGCCCGTAAAGCGGCTGCCTTTACCGGTCGCGTCGCAGGCGGCACCGAAGAGGGAACCATCCGCCGAGATCAGCCCAAAGTGGGCCGCAATGCACCTTGTCCATGCGGTTCGGGGAAAAAGTACAAGCAATGCCACGGGCGCCGAGGCGCGAACCCGGCCGAGGTCTAGATGGATAAGCTCAAACGAATTTACGCGATCCCTGCATTTTTATTGGTTCTGATTACGGTCCTCGACCAGTGGAGTAAGCTCTGGGCGCTCGATCGGCTGAGCCGCGCCGAGCCATGGCTTCAGTACGGTTGGGCGCGAACGCCTGACAGTTTTATCAAGGTGGTCGATTCTTGGTTCTGGTTTCGCTACGCCGAGAATCGAGCCGCTGCGTTTAGCCTGACTCAGTCAATTCCTGAGTGGATTCGCATGCCCTTGCTGATCACCGTCAGTATTGGGGCCATTATTGGGGTTTTGATCTGGCTTAACCGGCTAGGCCCTAAAGCGCGCATCATGCAGATCAGCCTCGGGTTGATTTTAGGCGGCGCGCTTGGGAACCTCATCGACCGAGTGAGGCTCGGCTATGTTGTTGATTTTATTGACTGGCACCTGCGCGGTGTGAATCCTAGTTATACCTTTCCGACCTTCAATGTCGCTGATTCAGCGATTGTCTGCGGAGGTATTTTAGTGCTGCTTTTTGGGGGGCGAGAAGAGCGTCAAGCGAAAGCGGATCAACTGGCCCTAGAAGAGGCGCTGAAAGAACAAGAGTCTGGCGGCATCGAACGCTTGCAAGACGAGGGATAATTGAGTCACAGGTGGCGTGGACGACAGCAGATGCTGGAGTGGCGGAATTGGTAGACGCACCGGATTCAAAATCCGGCGTTGGAGACAACGTGTGGGTTCGAGTCCCACCTCCAGTACCAAGCGTTGAGTTGTCGGCGGGGGATCTGTGAGTTTAGAACATACCCAGCTACAGGTCCAAGAGGCGCTGGATGCTTTTGTCAGGGAGTCGCATGCGGTTGGTGTCCAGCTCTGCGAACGCTCGGGTGCATCACTGGCGATTAGCGGTGATCTATTCCGTGTAGATCCCAGTCGCTTCGCGGCCTCGCTGGCCGGTATGATGGCTAGCGCGCAGGGTATGATGCGGCCCTTAGGGAAGGATCAGGTGCGCAGTCTTCACATCGATGCTGGTGAGGTGAAACTGCTGACCGCGCTCGTAAAACCCGGTTTCTCGCTGGTCGTTGTCTTTGATGCTCGAAGTAGCCTTGGGGTGGTCCGCTGGCGGCTTGCATCCCTCGTGGATCGGTTGAGTGGTCTTTTGGGTGCTGGTGAGCGTCAGCGAATAGGCTCTCCGATTACCGACGAGGAAATCGAGAATCTGTTCTCGTGAGTGTATCGCCGCTATACATGTTTGACGGGCTATAATAGGCTTTGTTACCTGCGCGGCGTGACCGTGAGAGGCTTGGAGATTGCGATGAATCCGATGGTTCGAGCAGTACTGATTATTGCTGCGCTTGGGATGCCTGTTTCGGCGTCGGCCCAGGCACCTGGTGAAGACGCTCCCAACGAGGGCGCGGCGAGTGCTGAAGCTGAAGGCGGAGAGCCCGGCGAAGACAAAGACGTTCCGGCGCCCCAGGCCGCTCCTCAGGCGGTGGCGGAAGACGACAATGAAGAAGACGAGACTGAAGACGAGGCTGAGGACGACGGCGACGCCTACGACGTCCGAGTTCGAGACCTTGAGGAGCGCGTCAACCAACTCAAGATGCGCATCTATCAGAGCAAGGCTCGCCTGGTCCGACTCCAAGAGGCTGTGATGCATGGTGTGGTCAGCGGCGCCAGGGCGCGGCTGGTTCATCGTAATGAGATGGGCTCGACGTTCAAGCTGCAAGAGGCTCACTACTTCTTGGATGGAGCGCCGCTCAAGCAGATGTCGAATATTGACGGCAGCCTGGCGAACCAAAAGGAAATTGAGTTGTTTCAGGGGCAGATCGTCCCTGGCAATCACCAGCTGTCGGTGAACCTGGTTTACGCTGGTAACGGCTTCGGTATCTTCTCGTATCTCAAGGGGTACCGCTTCAAAATTCGTTCAAGTTACACCTTCTCCGCTGAGGAGGGAAAGTTCACTGAGATCAAGGTCGTTGGCTTCGAGCGGGGTGGGATCACCACTGATCTTCGTGAGCGCCCGACGGTTCGTTATGATGTCGATGTCATGAAGGACACGGCTCGTTCGAAAAAGAAAGAGCAGGCTGATACGCCTGTCGCCAAGGGGAACTGACCCATAATGCTGCGTTTGGCGGGGCTTTCGCTCCTGATCTCAATCATCGCTTTCGGCGTTGAGGCCGAGGCCGAGCCATCGGTCAAGGATGGTCTGCGCACCGTCTCCGGTATGGCTGATGATGTGAGCGGCCGGGCGCAGTTCATCGAGCAGCAGTTTCGCAAGAAATCCATGGGGGTCGAAGAGCGCGGCCGGAAGGCGCGGTTAGAGAACGGCGAGGTTTTGTTCTTGCTCAAGGACTACCGAAACGCCGCCGTGGTTCTCTTCGACCTTGTTGAAGACCCCAACTTGAAGTCGGACCCACGCTTCAAAGACGCTGTATATTTCCTCGCAGAGTCACTGTTTCAAGACGGGAACGGTTCGGCTGCTCGTATTTACTTCCAGCGTTTAGTGGATGGCGGTGCATCTCGACACCTAACGCCCTCGATTCTGCGCTTGATTGAGATTGCAGGCAGCCGGGCAGAGTTTGATGAGGTTGGAAAAGCCTTTAAGGCATATCAAGCCGCTAGCGGTGGGCGAATCCCTCCCCAGGTAGACTATTTCTACGGCAAATCACTGATTCACGGTGGTGATTACGCCGGCGCGATCAATCGCTTGAAACGCTCAGCATCTGAGGGTCCTTATCGGCATCATTCGACCTATGCCACCGGCGTAGCGCTTGCTGCTTTGGGTAAACTCAAGGCGTCAGCTGAGGCTTTTGACTCGCTGCTCAAGTTTGTCCCTTCCACTGACGCTCAAAAAGCGATCCGAGAGCTGACCCACCTCGCTCGAGGTCGTGTCTATTACGAGATCGGTGAGATCGGCGCGAGCATCGACGCCTATCAAAGCATTGATCACCGTTCGAAGTATTTCGATGAAATGCTCTTCGAGATCACCTGGGCTTACGTCAAGAGCGCTGAGGAGAAAGAGGACGCAGAAGAGAAGACGCTTCAGTACAAGAAGGCTGTCCGCGCCGTAGAGATTCTGCTGGCGAGTAACCCTCACTCGGCGGTCGTCCCTGAGGCTAAGGTCTTACTGGGCAACCTTCACCTGCGTCTCAAGCAGTATGGCTTGGCGGTCAAAGCCTTCGACCAGGTGGTCAAGGATTACGAGCCCGGGCATGAAGAGCTGCGCCGAATCATTCGTGAGCGTGGTGACCCGATGCGTTACTTCCGCGAGATCATCGCCACTGGATTAGACAAGCTGTCGGCCGAGAGCCTTTTGCCGCCGGTCGCGCTGGACTGGGCTCGTGAGGACGGAGACCTCAATGGTGCCGTCCGACTGTTCTCAGAGCTCGAGCGTGGCGAGCGTGATCTCGCCGAAGCGGACCAGCTCATTGAGAAGATCCTTAGCCGCATCGATGGCGAGCGCCGTATCAACATGTTTCCGACCTTGGCAGATCAGCAGGGCCGAGCCGTTGAGGTGGGCGCACTCGCTGCTGATTGTGAGCGGCGCTTGTTGGATTTAGAAACTCAGATCCTGCAAGGTCAGGGCTTGAACACCGAGCAACTCACCGCGCTGCGTGCCGAGCGCCTGCGTTTGCAGGCTGAGGTCGATAAGCTCCCTCCGACGCTCAAGGTGCGGACCGAGAGGGTCTCGACCCTGTCTCGACGTCTTGGAGACCTAAAGCAGCGGTTGTTCCGTTTGACCCTTGAGCTCAAGGGATTCAAAAAGACGATCGCCGCTGTTGATCAGTATGTCGCCGGTCGCCGGCAAAAGGGTAACTTGAGCCGTGAGGAGCTTGGATTCTTCCAGGTCAACGTGCCGGTTATCCGTGACATGATCGTCGACATGGAGCGTATTGCTGCTCGACTCAAATCCGAGATCGAAAGCGAGGAGTCTGGGGTTGGAGCGGGCGCAGGCAGCGATGAGTTCGCGCTGCGCGCAGAGTTTCGACAAGCGCTGATGAAAGAGCGAGCCGCTGCCACCCAGCTTCGGTCTCGGTTGAGCGGTGAGAGCCTGACGGACATTCGCAGCCTTGACGCCGTGCGTCAGCGCGTCGGGCGCGCCCAGGATCAGGTCGATAAAGTCCTCCGCGAGCTAGAGGCTGTGGTCGCTAACGAGGCGGGCAGTCTTCGTGGTCGAGTGATGGTTGAGCAAGCCCGCCTGCGCGGCCTTCGTGCTGAAGAGGAAGCGCTCGCGAAGCAGGCTGAACGCGGCGCTGTGGGTGCGGTAACTGCAACGCTGAGTAACGTGAGCAAGAAGTTCTACAACATCATCCGGAACGCGGATGTGGGTAAGATCGACGTCGCTTGGGAACAAAAAGAGACTCAAACCAAAGGCATCACCAAACTTGGGCGAGCGAAAGAGCGCGAAATGGGGCGCATCAGCGAGCAGTTTGACGAGGCTTTAGGCGATGAGGGGGCGAGTCGGTGATGCGCATGTTCGCACTGGCTCTAGCTCTGTTTGCTGCAGCGCAAGTTGTAGCTCAAGACGAGTCAGCCCAAACCCCTGCTGCTCCTGCCGCTGCTGCTCCTGAAAAAGCAGAGTCTAAGCCTGCAGAGCCGAGTCTTGATGACCCGCCTGAGGCCGGCGCAGCCGTTGCGAAAGCCCAGGAAAAGACGCCTGAGCAGCTCGCGAAAGAGAAGGCTAAAAAAGAGTTCGAAGAGACGGTCGCTCGGTTCAAAAAAACCTCTGACGACTTCAACTCTGAGATCATGGCGACGATCAAGCGCAAGCGTGACGCTCGGATGCGTCGGATCGACATCGATTTTGAACAGCGTATTGGCGATTTAGAGCGCCGAGAGGCGGAGAAGCGCAAATCGGCGATCAAGGCGTTTGAGCGCTTCGTGAGCCGGTATGCTTACGACGCTGAATACTCACCACAAGCGATGTTCCGTCTTGCTGAGTTGTACTTTGAGCAAGCGAAATACGATTACAATGACGCGGACGAAGAGTTTTCTCGTCAGCTTGAACTTTTTGAAGCGAAGAAGATCGGTAAAGAGCCAGAGGCGCCGATGCTCGAGTTGGCGAAGAGCATCAAGCTCTACGAAACGATCCTGAAGCGATTTCCGAAGTTCGAACAAAACGACGGTGTGCAGTATCTGCTTGCTTTTTGTTTGGAAGAGACCGGTGAGTTTGAGCGCAGCCTGAGTAACTACGAGGGCTTGGTGACGAACTACCCCGAAAGCAAGTTTGTCCCCGAGGTTTGGCTTCGGATTGGTGAGAATCACTTCACCGAGGACCGGCTTTGCGAGGCGCTCGATGCGTATCAGCGGGTGTTGTCTAATCGAGACTCTGCCTGGTTTGATAAGGCGCTCTATAAGGTCGCTTGGACCCATTATCGGCTCGATCGCTTTGATGCGGCGTACAAACGGTTCGTCGAGCTCGTCGATTTCTCGGATAAAAAAGCTGAGGAAACCGGCGAGAGTGGTTCAGATCTTCGCAAAGAAGCGATCCAGTACATTGCGGTCGCTGCGGTCGAGCAGGGTTGGGGCCGACCTGCGACGGGCGAAGCGCTCGATCAATGCAAGTCCGTCGTTGCGCTCGATGAGCTGTACGACGAAAAACAAGCCGAGTTGATGGATGAGTACGATGAAAAGGGGATAACACCGCCAGAGGTGGCAGCTGGAGATCGACTCGAGCAAATGTTCGCTGCCGTAGGTGGTCGCGAGTATCAACGTGAGGTGTATTTAGAGGTCGCCAAAGTTCTGTTTGATCAGGCTGCTTGGCAGAAATATGTCCCGGTCGCCCAGCGGGTTATCGAGCTCGACCCATTGCATGCAGATAATCCCAACGTGGCGATGAACATCATCGCCGCTTACGACCAGCTCGGACGTGAAAAGCTCGCCGAGGGAGCTGCCGCCCGTGAGGCGTTGTTCACCACCTACGGTCCGGGCACCGAATGGCAAGAAGCGAACAAGAACCGTCCGTCGGTTATTCGTAAAGCGATGAAGCTGGCTCAAGACGCCTTGATCTCTTCTGCTTTGTTCCGTCTGGAGTTGGCTCAGAAGTACTTCCAAGAAGAGAAGGTAGCGCTCGCTTCAGAAGAAGCTCGCGTCGCTGCGCAGATGCTGTCTGACTACATCCAGCGCTTCCCTTACGACCCGAATCTTTACGAGTATAACTACTACCTTGGTATCGGCTACACGATGTCTGTGCAGTTTCTTAAGGCTGCCGATGTTTTCGAGCTCGTGCGCGACGACAAGAAAAACTCGAAGTTCCGAGAAGATGCTGCCTATCGAGCGTTCTTGAATCTTCAAGCCGAGGTCGACTCGCAGACCCAAAAGGGTACCCTGCCTGAGCCTCCACCGCTGGCAGAAACGCCTCAAGAGATCCCTCGCTTGCTGGTGCGTTTGATCGACGCTTCGATGCGTTACATCAAATCGAGCCCAGACACCGAGGATACCCCGCGGTTCTACTTTAATGCCGCGACCATTTACGCGCAGTATTCGCACAAGACTAAAGCCGATAAATGGTATCGTAAGTTGATTGACACCTTCCCGCTGTCAGAGGGCGCTGTCGATGCTGCTCGTTGGGTGCTCAACCAGTACTCCGAGAAAGAGGACTGGAAGAACGTCGAGGCTTGGTGTCGGCGTATGCTTAAGATTGGCGTGGGCAAGGACAACGAAGAATTTAAGACCCAGATGAGTAAGAGCGCCGCGGGCGCTGTGTACAAACAAGCTGTCGCAGCGTTTGGGAAAAAAGAGTTCCAACTCGCGCATGATGAGTTCTTACGTTTGGTCAAAGAGGACCCCAAGAACCCCTTCGCTGCGAAAGCGCTCTACTCGGCAGCTCAGTCGATGGCTGAGCTCAAGCGTTTCATGTCCGCTGGTTTGCTCTACGAGCGCGTGTTTCGTGAGTACCCGGAAGATAAAGAGCTGGCGGCGAAGGCTCTATTTAACGTGGCATCGACGGCCTACGAAGGCTTCGAGTTTGATCGTGCGATCTCGTTGTATTTGAAGCTCGTCTCCGACTATAAAGATTTCCCCGACCGTGCAGACGCCCTTTATAATGCTGGTGTCGCATTGCAGAGCACCGAGCAGTTCAAGCGAGCTGCTTTGACGTTCCAGAAATACACAAAACTCTTCAGGGATCGCCCGGATGTGCCCGAGGTGTTCTTCAACTCGGCTTTGGTTTGGGAGCAGGCTAAGAACAGCCGCCGCATGAAACGGACGTTCGATGAGTTCATCCGCAAGTACGGCGGCAAGAAAGAACAGGGGGGTCGCGTCGTTCAGATTTACAGCAAGCTGAGTGACCAGCTCTGGGACGATCTGATCACGCTCAAGGCGAAGCCGCCAAAGCGCCGTAATCAACTTCGGCGCTGGCAAAAGTCAGTTAAGAGTGCTCGTAAAAAAGTCGACAAGTACGTCGACAAGACGCTCGCTGAATATCGTAAGCGCGGCTTTGCTCCACAGAGCCTAGAGGCAGCGTATGCAGCCAAAGCGCACTTCCGCCAACTCGAAGCAGAGTTTGAGGAGTATGCGGCGCTCGATTTCGGCGTGCAGGCGCGTAAAGACATCGAACTTGCCAAGAAGCTTCAAAAGCGAATCAAAGAGAAGTTTGAGTGGGCGAATAAGCTCGAGAAAAAATACCTCGACATCTTCCAGTACCAGCATTTCGATTGGACGCTTGCGGCGTCGTATCGCATCGGCTCGATCTGGGAAAACTTTGCTGATAAGCTCTACAATGCACCTGTACCTCGTCAGTTCCGTAATGACGATATGATGATGGATGAGTGGAAAGTGCTTCTTGAGCAACAGGCTGAACCTTTTGAGCAGCGTGCGGTCAAAAAGTATGGAGAGCTGGTGACTTCGGCTCGTAAGCGTAAGTTCCGGAACAACTGGACCAAGCAAGCGCTCCAGAGTTTGAATCGGTACGCCCGAGAAGAGTGGCCGATCGAGAAAGAAGCGATCACGAGCAGTCTCGAGGCCTTGCTCCCGGGTGATTTGCTGGCTCAGCCATTTGAGTACCGTCGTCCCCCTGCGCCGCCTCCTGAGCCTGAGCAGCCAGCGGCTGAAGAGGGAGAAGCGAAGTCTGAGGATAAGGGCGAAGAGAAGCCTGAGGATAAGGGTGAAGCGAAGTCTGAAGACAAGGGCGAAGAGAAGCCTGAGGATAAGGGTGAAGCGAAGTCTGAAGACAAGGGCGAAGAGAAGCCTGAGGATAAGGGTGAAGCGAAGTCTGAAGACAAACCAGAAGCCAAGCCTGAGTCTGCCGAGACACAACCTGCGGTTGACGTGACGCCGTCCGATGTTCCGACGCCTGATCAAGTAGAGGCTGACCAAAAATCAGCTGAAGAAAAATCAGAAAAACCTGCACCGGATGCCGATGAGGAGGAGGACAAGTGAAGCGCCTTCTGCCATGGTTTATGTTGATTGCGTCATGCGCCTCGCCGAAACCGGCTGCGCCTGAACCGATGAGTTTCGACGATGCGCCGGTCATGGAAGCTGAAGCAGGCCCCGTGGTCGCACCGGACTCGGGTCCGATCGAGCAGGCTGCTTTGGAAGCGCCCGATGCCGGAGTCGCTCCAGACGTGGCGGAAGTTCCTGACGCCGGCCCGGCGCGAGCTGATATCGGCCGTGTCGACGCGGGCAAGCTGGTCGAGCCCTTGTTGCCCGACGAGGCGGCTAAGACTCGATTTGAAGCGGCGCTCAAAAAGGCTCTGGATGACCCTGCGGGTGCCGAGACTGAATTTGAATCGATTGCAGCGGCGAATCCAACCTTCTATTTTGCTCACTACAACGCTGCCCTTTGCCGCATGCGCCGTGGTGATAAAGCCGGTGGCATGAACCGCCTTCAGCAGGTTCATGATCAGTTCGGTTCGGTCTTTCATGGCGCCACCGAGGCGCTCGCATGGGCTAAGTTTAGAGGCGGCGATAAAGAGGGCGCCGAGCAGCTGCTCAAGGGCGCCATGGATCAGCACGATCGAGTGCTCGATTTGCGCAACGCCTACGGCCGCATGTTGCTTGAGTTGGGCCGCTATGAACAAGCTGCCGATCTTTCGATGAAGACCCTTAAGAAAGACGAGGTCAACGTTGCTGCGATGCAGGTGTTGGGTTGGTCATTTTGTAAGCGTGAAAAGATGGGCCTTTGCCTTCTTGTGTTGGGTAATGCGCTGAAGGTTCCTGGTGAAGAAACCAACGGCATGACCAACTATCTGGCAGCGCTAGCGTATCTAAAATACGCCAAAGGCGCCCAGAAGCTCACGGCAGAGGCGCGGGTGCGTCGCGCTCAAGGATACCTCGAAAAAGCTGCCGCTGGATTGCCGGATAAGCCAGAGGTTCTCATCAACTATGCGCGCGTCTTGCTGGATCGCGGTAACGCTCAAAAAGCTTTGGTGTTGAGTAAGCGAGCCACAGTGCTTCGGCCTGACCTTATTGAGGGTTGGGTTCTCAAGGCGGTGTCTGAGCGGGATTCAGGTGACTACGCATCGAGCCGCTCAACCTTCCTCAAAATTCTCGAAGAAAACCCGGATCGTCATTCGACGCTCTATAATCTGGGTATTTTGTATCTAGATCATGACTTCAAGCGGATTGAGGGCAAGGAGCTTTGCCCGGACGTCAGTATCGACGATATGAAGCAGGAGGTTGGCTCTGACCTGTTTGACGGGATTGCGATCAAGCACCTCGACAAAGCGATGATCGACCCACTGCAGCGCCTTCGTCAGGCTTCAATATACCTCGAGCGGTTCCGTAAGAGTTCTGAGTTGGACACCGAGCGCGCCACCGAGGTCGAAAAGCAGCTTCGAGCGGCGAACAAAGCGATCCGAAGTGAGACGAAGAAGCGCGGGCGTCAGATCAAGCGCGCTGCTCGTCAAAAGAAAAAAGAAGCCCGCCGCAAAAAACGGATGGAGCGTGAAGCCAAAAAGAAAAAAGAGGCTGCTGAAGAAGCCGCCGCCGCCGCAGAGGCTGGCGGCCAAGCACCATCAGACGGTGCCGTCCCCGTAGAGGCTGGCGAACAGGTGAATCCTGAAGCCGCTGACACAGAAGGTGCACCAGCAGCTGCTGATCCTGCAGTTGTAGACCCTGGCGCTCTGCCCTCGGACGATCCCGCTGCTCCGCCCGCTGTGGAAGACCCTGCGCCTGCCGCAGCTGATCCCGCCCAAGTCGCCTCAGAAAAGGGCGAAGAAAAGGGCGAAGAAAAGGGCGAAGAAAAGGGCGAAGAAAAGGGCGAAGAAAAGGGCAGTGAAAAAGGCGATAGCAAAGACAAGCCCAAAGAGGACGGGAAGCCTGACGCTGATCAAGCTGAAGCCCCGGTTGCTGAGCCTGCTGAAGAGTCGTCTGATGGATCAGAGCGAGAAGAGAAATGATCGCTAACCACCCCCGACATTCGACCCCTTGCGCTCATCAG
>Ga0315320_10003064_pt1 | contig 13759 bp, 15 predicted proteins | sample M140m21515metaG_FD_203458 | JGI IMG/M metagenome (GOLD analysis project Ga0315320, IMG submission 203458) | Ammonia-oxidizing marine archaeal communities from Monterey Bay, California, United States - M1 40m 21515 | ecosystem: Environmental > Aquatic > Marine > Coastal | place: USA: California...
AAAAGAAGCAAATAAAATGTTCCCTTCTGTGATCTCACTGATTGATAAGCTAGCAAAGAAAAACATCATACACGCAAACAAAGCGGCAAACTTAAAGTCCAAGTTAGCGGGCCATGTTGCTTCTCTTTAGGAATAGTTAGAATCATCTAGATTTAAGGCATCCGTTTGGATGCCTTTTTTTATATAGAATTAAATTTGCCTCAAATCGGTATCCTGTCCAATCAATATTTTGCCCTAATGAGCATTCAGGATCCAGGATTAATTTTTTGAATACTTTTTTAAAAATATAAAAAGTATATTTTTAAAATGAGCGTCCTCATCGTTTTGGAGTATTCGAAAAAACACAAGGGGACTTCAAAAACAGTTCATACAGTACTTACTTTAAAATGAACCAAGTACTCAGCTAGTAATTGAGAAGAATTATTAAGCCAAGTATATTGAAACCATCTATTGTGGTAAGTGTGGACAAAAAAAAAGCTCCTCAATGGAGCTTCATTTTTAATGTATAATTGTAATTAAGAATTCATTGAAATTAAAAACTCCTCATTGCTTTGTGTTCTTTGGAATCGATCATTAATGAATTCCATGGCTTCAACTGGGTTCATATCTGCTAAATACTTTCTCATGATCCACATTCGTTTAATGGTATTTTCGTCCAATAGAAGATCATCTCTTCGCGTACTTGAAGAAACGAGATCAATAGCTGGGAAAATACGTCTGTTCGCAATACGTCGATCTAACTGAAGTTCCATATTTCCTGTTCCTTTAAATTCTTCAAAGATCACTTCATCCATCTTAGAACCAGTTTCAGTTAGAGCGGTTGCAATAATTGATAAAGATCCTCCATTTTCAATGTTTCTCGCTGCTCCAAAGAAACGCTTGGGCTTGTGTAATGCGTTGGCATCTACACCACCACTTAAAATCTTACCAGAGGCGGGCTGAACTGTGTTATACGCTCTAGCAAGACGTGTGATTGAGTCTAAAAGGATCACAACGTCGTGACCACATTCGACTAATCGTTTTGCTTTTTCCAATACTATGTTTGCAACTTTGACATGACGATCTGCGGGTTCGTCAAAGGTGGAAGCAACAACTTCTCCATCAACATTACGCTGCATATCTGTAACTTCTTCCGGTCGTTCGTCAATCAACAGGATTAATTGATAGACCTCTGGATGGTTTGCTGAAATGGCGTTAGCAATGTCTTTAAGAAGCATTGTTTTACCTGTTTTAGGTTGGGAAACTATCATTCCTCGTTGACCTTTTCCGATAGGAGAGAACAAATCCATAATTCGAGTAGAAATGGTACTTTGCTTATCAGCTAAGTTGAATTTTTCTTGAGGGAAAAGGGGGGTGAGGTGCTCAAAGGATACTCTATCACGGACCACTTTTGGGTCTAAACCGTTGATTTTATCAACCTTGATAAGTGGGAAATATTTTTCACCTTCTTTTGGTGGGCGCACTGAACCAAGAACAGTATCACCAGTTTTTAATCCAAATAAACGAATTTGTGATTGTGATACGTAAACATCGTCTGGAGAGGAGAGGTAATTGTAGTCAGAAGATCTAAGGAAACCGTAGCCTTCAGACATCATTTCTAAAACTCCCTCGGTTTCTACAATTCCATCAAATTCAAAATCGGGTTGTCTGTAACGACTTCTGTTATCCTTGTTGTGATTGTGATCGTAACGATTTTTATTTTGATTATCGTTTCGTTTGTTAGAGCCGTTTTTATTTGGGTTATTATTATTCTGGTTTTGCCCTGATTTTTTTTGATTTGGATTGTTGTTTTTTTGTTGGTGCTGATTGTCCTTTTGAGGTTTTGGCTTCGATTTTTGAACAGGAAGCACTTTAATCGGCGCTTTCTTTTCTGAGTCAGAAGCTTTCTTTTCTATTTTAGGCTTACTTTTTTCTTCTTCGTCTGGTTTGGATGCAATAAAGTCAACAATTTGGTAAATGAGATCTAGTTTTTTTAGACCTGCGATCCGTTTAATACCAATTTTTTTTGCGATTTCTTGTAATTCGGGTAATTTCTTTGTTTTAAGAGTAGCTATTTCGTACATGAAGTTTGTGATTGATGCTCTGATGTATAGTATTTATGGTCGAGCAGTAGTATATTTGTAGAGGAACAATATTACAAATTTTATTTTAAAAAAAGTGCTTTTAAAATCAACTTAATTTTTACGAAAACTAATTATGATACAACGTATTCAGTCTGTTTATTTAATTTTTACATTACTACTGTGTGGATTGAGCTTTTATTTCACTTTAGGCAAGCCTTATCCAATGATAATTAATGTTGGTTTTAATCCAAGCTATTGTTTCTTAGCTGTAGCTATCATTACGTTTATGACGTTTTTGTTGTTTAAAAAAAGAATTCTTCAGGCTAAATTATGTTTTTTAAATATACTGCTCTTGATCTTAATGTTTTTCGTTTATATTACGAGTTTAAATTTCTCAAAAAGTTTCGGTTTTAATGAATCAGTTTCTATCCTTTCGATAATTAGCATCGTATTGCTCTGGCTCGCAAGAAGAGCCATTCTAAAAGACGAGGCTTTGGTTCGTTCAGTTGACCGCATTCGATAGAGCTCCTCTAAGTCCTAATTCAATGGCCTCTAAATTTTTTATTTGTCCTGATTCAAGTTCAAACCGTAAAAGGGTTCTAATCTTGTGAAACCCTGATATACCTGCTGCTCCTGGATTCATATGTAAATGTTCAAAATGTTTATCCTGCATTACCTTAAGAATATGTGAATGACCACAGACAACAAGTTTGGGTTGATGTGAACGGATCAATTGTTTAACTTTTGAATTGTAGCGCCCTGGATAGCCTGCGATGTGAATCATTAGTATTTCGATATTTTCACAATTAAAACTCAGCACTTCTGGAGCTATTTGGCGAATATTATTACTGTCAATATTACCAAAGACCGCACGAACAGGATTAATTGATTGAAGCTCATCTAAAACGCTTAGTTTTCCGATATCTCCAGCATGCCAAATTTCATCTACATGTTCAGCATAGTTTTTGATTTTCTGGTCTAAAAAACCATGAGTATCCGAGAGTAAAAGAATTTTTTTCAAAAAAAGTTATATTTTATTGTTAAAAATATAAAATCCTTAATGATTTTAGACACGATGAACTAACCTACTCATCGTTTAAATAATTAGAAAAAATAATGAAATACTGGATTTCTGCAAAGAATAAATCATTCAGATATTAGAAAACAAACGTATTCCAAGAAAAGTATTTTATTATTAGGTTGAAAAAGGAATACTCAAAAAAGAGGGGTGTATTTACCAGTCACTAAGATTGTTTATTAAACGCCAGTCTAAGGATTGTATCAAAGAATAATTCCAAGTATCTTTGTTGTAAATGAATTCCAAACGCTATTTTTTAGAATTTTCTTATACTGGCATGGCTTATCATGGTTGGCAGCGTCAACCAAATGCAGTAAGTGTTCAGGAGGTGATGGAGAAAGCGTTTAACACCTTATTAAAACAGGACGTACCTCTAACAGCAGCAGGTCGAACAGATACTGGTGTTCATGCGAGACAGATGTTTGCTCATTTTGATGGAGTTATTTCGAAAACCAAACAGGATCAATTTGTTTTTAGGCTTAATCAATTATTGCCCAAAGATATAGCAATTCAAAGTATGCATGAGGTTCAGCCCAAAGCTCATGCGAGGTTTGATGCGTTGAGTCGAACCTATGAATATCATATAAATAATGTGAAAACCCCCTTTAAACAAGGATTGAGTTACAGCCTCTACCAGCCATTAGATCTAAAAGCCATGAATACAGCGGCCTCAATTCTCCTCAAATATGATGACTTTGAATGTTTTTCAAAATCGAATACAGACGTAAAAACGTTCTTATGTAAGATTACTCACGCAGAATGGATAAAAAAAGGGGACCAACTTATTTTTACCATACGTGCGAATCGATTTTTAAGGAATATGGTTAGGGCCATTGTAGGTACTCTTATCGAAGTCGGTTTAGCAAAAAAAAATATTGACCATATTCACCAAATAATTCAAAGTAAAAACCGTTCTTTGGCTGGTTATTCAGTTCCAGCAGAAGGGCTTTTTTTAACCCAAATTGACTATCCAAATTCGATATATTTAGAGCATGGCGAAGGTTAGTGGTAAAATTTTTGATTTAAAGCTGTTTTCCAAGTTGATGGCTTTTGTAAAGCCTTTTAAGAGCACTTATTATTTTGTCTTAATTGCTGCAATTTTACTCTCAATTTTTTCCACTTTGACCCCCTATTTACTCAAAGTCACAGTAGACGATTACATCAGACTCAAAGATTATGAGGGGATGATTTTGTTTGTAGGATTGATGCTTGGAGCATTAGTGCTTGAGGTTGTGTTTCAATTTCTTTTTGTTTTTTACGCAAATTGGCTTGGACAAAAAGTGATCAAGGATTTACGAGTTGAGCTTTTTGAAAAGATTGTTTTTTTTAAAATGAGTTATTTTGATAAAACAGCTGTTGGAAGATTAGTCACCAGGGCGGTAAGCGATATTGAAACCATTGCCAGTATATTTTCTCAAGGACTCTTTATGATTATTGCAGATTTACTAAAAATGATTTTGGTTATTGGAGTGATGTTCTACGTGGATTGGAGACTTACTCTTATTGTTTTTTCTATTCTTCCAATCATCTTATATGCAACACGATTGTTTCAAAAATCAATGAAAAAGGCATTTGAGGAAGTACGACTACAAGTTGCAAATTTGAATTCTTTTGTTCAGGAACGGTTAAGTGGGATGAAGATTGTTCAAATTTTTCATCGAGAACAAATAGAGTATGATCAATTTGTAGCCATTAATGAAAAACACAAAAAAGCTTGGCTTAAAACGGTATGGTTTAACTCCATATTTTTTCCAATAGCTGAAATATCTTCTTCAGTAACGATTGGTTTATTAGTTTGGTACGGAGGTTTTAATGTCATTTCTGGAGGAGGGGTATCGTTGGGAACTATTTTCTTGTTTATTCAAATGTCCCAAATGTTATTCAGACCTCTTCGACAGATTGCAGACAAGTTTAATACGCTTCAAATGGGTATGGTTGCTGCAGACCGGATCTTTAAAATATTAGAAACTGAAAGCAGTATAGAAAATAATGGAACCTCCAACCCCGCTGCTCTTCAAGGTGCTATTACTTTTAACAAATTACATTTCTCATATATCCCAGGAGAAGAAGTATTACATGGCATTTCTTTAGCAATTAATGCGGGAGAGACAATCGCTATCGTGGGAGCAACAGGGGCTGGTAAATCGACTATAATTAATCTACTTTCAAGATTTTATGAATACGAATCAGGAGACATTACAATAGATTCTATTTCGATAAAAGACTTTGAACTCAATGCACTTAGAAAACACGTTGCGGTTGTGTTACAAGATGTCTTTTTGTTCGCTGACAGTTTGTATAACAATATCACTTTGTTTGATCCTGAAATTACAAGAGAAGATGTAGCAAAAGCAGCAAAAAAAATTGGAGTTCATGATTTTATTGAATCTCTGCCAGGTGGATATGATTATAATGTGAAAGAACGAGGAGTGATGTTATCATCTGGACAGCGTCAATTAATCGCATTTTTAAGAGCTTATATAACGCAACCAGCAATATTGGTTTTAGATGAAGCTACTTCTTCTGTAGATAGTTATACCGAAGAAATTATTCAAAAAGCAATTGACACGCTTACCCAGGGAAAGACTTCAATTGTAATTGCGCATCGACTTGCCACAGTTAAAAATGCAGATCGAATCATTGTCATGGATCAAGGAAAAATTGTAGAGCAGGGAACCCACAAGGAATTACTTGAAGTATCCAACGGATTTTATGCAAAGCTCTATGAAGTTCAATTTGCTGAAACGGAAATTGTGTAAATCTAATCGTCTAAGTCTTGAGATAAGGTTTCTTTTAACGCCGCAAAAGAATCAATAGAATAAAACTCTCCATCTTTTATATAAACAATTTCACCTGTTTGCTCTGAAATTACCAAAACCAACGCATCAGTTTTTTCAGAAATACCCAATCCTGCACGATGTCTAAGACCATATTTTGCAGGAAGTTTTGCTTTTTCAGACAAAGGTAATACAACTCTAGTTGCAATAATTCTATTATTTTTTAGAACAACTGCTCCGTCATGTAAAGGACTATTTTTAAAGAAGATGCTTTGTAATACTAAAGGATCTAACTTCATGTCAGTTTGATTAATATTTGAATAAGTGAATTCAAGACTGTTATTCTTTTGGATCACAATAAGTGCTCCCATTTTATTTTTCGCCATTTCTTCGCACGCATCTACCAGAACATCAAAGTTAAGATTGGACACCCTTTTTTCTTGATTTAAAAATCGGAAATAACGCAGCAAATTACGTCGAGTAGCAAAATTTGTTGATCCTAATAAAAGTAAAAACTTTCGTATTTCCTGCTGAAACACAACGATTAATGCAAAAAATCCAACACTTATAAATTTTCCTAGAAGATTACTCAAAACATCCATATTGAGTAAGTCGGTTAGTCTCCAGATTAGATAGATAATAACAATCCCTACAAAAATATTGATGGCAACCGTACCTTTAAGAAGCTTGTATAGATAGAATAGGAGCAGGGCAACTAAGAGTATGTCTATAACATCGATAAAAGAAAAATCTATAAAATCTGTTAAATTCAAAGGTGATGTTTTTGTAAAATTAAGAAAACTATTGAAGCGCTATAAATAAGTCTACACATTCTTTAGCTTCTTTTACATCGTGTACTCTCAAAATTGAGCTTCCTCGATCTAAGGCCCAAGCATGGAGAGCAGTGGAACCGTTGAGTGCTGTTTCAGGATTTAAGTTTAAAGTTTTGTAAATCATAGACTTTCTAGATACCCCAACTAAAAGGGGATACCTTAAGTCTCTTAGAACACTCATTTCATTTAGTAACTGGAAATTTTGGGCTACAGTTTTACCAAATCCAAAACCTGGGTCAATGATAATATCACTAATTCCAACAGCTTCAGCTAATTGAATTTTTTCAATAAATTGAGATTTGATTTCACTGGTAATGTCAGCATAGTGGGGTTTTTGGTTCATATATTTAGGAATACCTTTCATATGCATCATGACGTAGGGTACTTTAAAGGCTGCTACAGTTTTTAGCATTTTGCGGTCTATTTCCCCACCTGAAATATCATTGATCATACTTACTCCTCTAATCAAAGATTCTTTTGCTATCTCACTGTTATAGGTATCCACTGAAAAATGAACTTCAGGGAAAGTTTTGAGAAGTACTTCCAAGATAGGGATCAAATTTTTATACTCTTCTGCAGCTGAAATCAATTTACTTCCTGGTTTACTACTTGCCGCCCCAACATCAATAAAAAAAGCCCCTTCGTTAAGCATTTTTTCAACCTGCTTTAAGGCTAGATTAGTATTTGTGTACTTTCCCCCATCAAAAAAGGAATCTTCAGTTAAATTCAGTATTCCCATTACTTTAGGATGTTGGAGGTCAATCAATTCTCCTCTGATATTGAGAGATAAAGTTGTGGCTTTCTTTTTGATAACTTTTTTTTAAATTAAAGTTTAAAATTAAATTTAAGTTCGAAATTTAGGCAAATTTAGTTGAAATGGAAGTGACCAAAAAACAGTACCAAACAGTAACCGTTCAATGTCGGTCTTTATTTAAAAATAAAATGTCAGATTATGGTGCTGCATGGCGAATTTTAAGACTTCCGTCTCTTACAGACCAAATCTTCATTAAAGCTCAAAGAATCAGAAGTTTACAAATAAACAAAGAACAGATGGTAGCTGAAGGACAAGAATCTGAATTCATAGGAATTGTCAATTACAGTATCATGGCTTTGATTCAAATTGATAAGGGTATCGCTGAACAACCTGATCTAAATGTTGATGATGCTTTATTACTTTATGATGCACAATTCCAAATCATTTTTGATCTAATGATGAAAAAAAATCATGACTATGGCGAAGCTTGGCGAGACATGAGAGTGAGTTCACTTACAGACCTTATTTTACAAAAACTACTTCGAGTAAAACAAATAGAAGAGAATTCAGGAAAGACATTGGTTAGTGAAGGAATTGATGCCAACTATCATGATATGGTCAACTATGCAGTTTTTGCATTGATTCACTTGCAACAGCCAGTCACATAATGATCCGTTATATTGGGCAAAAATTTGGAACAACTTTAATGGCACTTTGGGGTGTCGCAAGTTTAGTTTTTTTTCTTTTTACCGTTTTGCCAGGTGATCCTGCTCAAATGATGATGGATCAAAACGAGGATAGCGCTCAATTGGAGATCATAAAAGCAAAGTTTGGTTTTGATCTGCCCTTAACAACCCAATACTTTAATTACCTCAATGATTTACTTCCGGTTTCTATTCATTCGAATGATCCAGAACAATTTGGGTACTATGATCCAGAGGTATACGGTGGATGGATAATTTCGAATTTTGATCAAAGTGTTTTAGTCATTAAGGCACCTTATTTTAGGACTTCCTATCAAAAAAGAGGTAAACCCATTGCAGAAATTATCAAAGAAACCTTGCCTAATACTGCTTTACTTGCTGTTTCGTCAATGAGTATTGCCATAGTTTTAGGTGTTTTTTTTGGAATTGTAGCAACATTAAATAAAGATACTTGGCTCGATCGGTTTTTACTATTGTTCAGTACTTTGGGAATGAGTGTTCCCTCTTTTTTTAGTGCGATATTATTTTCTTGGTTTTTTGGATATGTACTCCATGAATTTACTGGGTTGAATATGACAGGAAGTCTTTACGAATTAGATGATTTAGGAGAAGGTAATAAATTACAATGGAAAAATTTAGTCCTACCTTCCTTTGTTTTAGGAATTAGACCTTTGGCAGTCATAATTCAACTCTTGAGAAGTAATTTATTAGAAGTAATGACAGAAGACTATATACGTACAGCTTATGCTAAAGGACTTTCTCATTATCAAGTCCTATTTAAACACGCAATTAAAAACGCTTTAAATCCAGTGATAACTGCAATATCAGGCTGGTTTGCATCACTATTAGCTGGAGCAATATTCGTAGAATACATCTTTGGATGGAAAGGTTTAGGTAAAGAGATTGTAGAAGCTTTAAATCAATTGGACATTCCAGTTGTAATGGGAGCAGTATTAACCATTGCCTTCTTCTTTATTATCATTAATATTGTGGTCGATTTTATATACGCTTATTTAGATCCAAGAATTAAAACATTTTAAACATGAGAAATCAAATTGTAGCAGGAAATTGGAAGATGAACAACAATACGCCTGAAACAGAACTTTTATTAGATAATTTAATGCAACACGTAATTCGCGATGATGTGTCTGTTTATGTTGCACCTGCTTTTACTCAACTATCCCAATCCGTTGGAAAACTTAAAGGTCATGCTATTACTGTTGCTGCTCAAAACATGAATGCAGCTGCTTCGGGTGCCCACACGGGAGAAATTTCTTCGTCCATGCTTATAGGTACAGAAGTGCATACAGTTATTTTGGGTCATTCTGAGCGTCGTTCGCTCTACGGAGAAACAAATGATTCTCTTAAATTAAAAGTCTCCTCAGCAATTGATGCAGGAATGAAAATTATTTTTTGTTTTGGAGAAGAGTTGAGTGAACGAAAAGAAAACAAGCATTTTGATTTGGTAAAAAAACAACTAGCCTCTGCATTATTTGAATTGCCCAGTGACGCTTGGAATCAAATTATCTTAGCCTATGAGCCAGTTTGGGCAATCGGAACAGGGGAGACTGCTAGTCCTGAACAAGCTCAAGAAATGCATGCATTTATTCGGCAACAAATTGAAAATCAATATGATAAATCACTAGCAGACCATGTTTCAATTCTTTACGGAGGAAGTGTTAAGCCTAGTAATGCAAAAGAAATTTTCTCCATGACCGATGTGGATGGCGGACTCATTGGTGGAGCTTCTTTAAAGGCCGAAGACTTTATGGACATAGTAAATGCTTTTTAATGGCGAAAGCTTATGTAGAGTACCGCTTTTCTATACATCCTAAGTCTCCATGGGAGGAGATTTTGTTGGCAGAATTACAAGAGTTACCCTTCGAAAGTTTTTTAGAAACAGAAAATGGCTTTAATGCCTATGTGTCTCTGGATGATCACAAAGAAAATTTTCTAGAATCAATAGATCTTCTCCATAGTAATGAAGTTGAAGTTAGGTTTACCACTTCTGAAATAGCACCTGAAAACTGGAATGCAAAGTGGGAATCGAATTTTCATCCCATTTTTGTGGGAGATACTTGTGTGATACGAGCAGAATTTCATGAAAAACATGGAAAATTATATGAAGTGATCATCAATCCAAAAATGAGCTTTGGAACGGGTCACCACCCCACAACTCATATGATGATGGAATTCGTTTTAGAAGAAACTTTAGTTGACAAAACAATTTTAGATATGGGTTGTGGAACTGGCGTTTTAGGTATCTTGGCTTCAAAGAAAGGTGCTCTTCAAGTAGATGCTATTGACAATGACCCGTGGTGTGTAGAGAATAGTATAGAAAATGCACAGACCAATAATTGTAAGAATTTTCTCGCAAAAAGAGCGGACTCCCTAAAAACAAATAATTCGACCTATGATTTTATTTTTGCAAACATAAATCGAAATATTTTGTTAGAGCAAGTAGCTAGTTATGCTGATGGATTAATTGTTGGAGGAAGTTTGTTTTTGTCTGGCTTTTACAAAGATGATGTTGAAGTATTACGCGAGAGTTGTCAAAACTTAAACCTAACTTTGGTTAGTATAAAAGAAAGAGAATCATGGTGTGCTCTAAAATTCATAAAATAGTAGCTACCAAGCCCAAAGAAAGTCCTGAAGGGATAGAACAAGTTCTTGTAGAACCAGACAAGGAGCATGAAATCATCTTGTATAATGATGATGTAAATACTTTTGATCACGTTATTCAATGTTTAATCAAAATTTGCGATCACACGTTTATGCAGGCAGAACAATGTGCCTACTTGGTTCATTTTACAGGAAAATGCTCGGTTAAAACAGGTTCATTAAAAGATTTAATCCCTCGCTGTACAGCACTTTTGGACGAAGGATTGAGTGCTGAAGTTGTTTGATTTTCAGCATTGGTTTTTTAGAACCAAAAAAAACAGCGACATTTGAAAAAAAAAACAATGAAATTAAAATTAATACTAATTGTCTTTATGATAGCTACACAGGCCTCCTTGTCACAGGATAATAGTGGCGAAACTATTTATCAGTTTATCGTGAAAAATTTGGAGGGAAATGACTTTGACTTTAATTCCCTCAAAGGAAAAAAAGTAATGATAGTCAATACCGCTTCTAAGTGCGGACTTACTCCTCAGTACAAAAAGCTTCAAGCTTTATATGAAAAATATGGTGAAGATGACTTTGTAATTATAGGTTTTCCAGCTAATGATTTTTTAAGACAAGAGCCAGGTACAGACGAAGAAATTGCAGTTTTTTGCGAACAAAATTATGGTGTAACCTTTCCCATGATGAGTAAGATTTCGGTTAAGGGAAAAAACATGCATCCTGTTTACGAGTTTTTAACTCAAGAAGCAAAAAATGGGACAGTAAATTCAAGTGTTTCCTGGAATTTTCAGAAGTATCTAATCAATCCAGACGGAAGATTAGCACGTGTTGTTTCTCCAAGAACACAACCTGATGATCCTAGTGTAATTTCTTGGATTGAATCAAATGAATAAATCGGCTGATTTTAGAACCTTGTGTGTTCATGCAGGTGAACTAAAAGACACCCAACACGGAGGTGCTACCTCACCAATTTTCACTTCAACTTCTTATGCATTTAATGACGTTGAGATAAAACAATACCCTCGTTATTTTAATACTCCAAACCAGAGGGGTTTGTGCGAAAAAATTGCTGCTTTGGAAGGAGCTGAAGCAGGTTTGATTTTTGGATCAGGTATGGCTGCAGTAAGTACAGCCTTACTTTCTCATTTAAGCTCTGGTGATCACGTAATTTTTCAAGACGATATCTACGGGGGCACGCGTAATTTTATAAAAAGAGAATTTCCAAAATACGGGATAGAGTTCAGTTTTGCAAAAGGTTTAGATTCCAGTGACTTTGAAGTAGAAATCAAGTCAAATACAAAAGGTTTATATGTTGAGACTCCAAGTAATCCAACACTTAAAATCACCAATTTAAGAGAGATAAGTAGACTAGCTAAAAGTAAATCACTCTGGACTATGATTGACAACACTTTTGCAAGTCCAGTAAATCAGAAGCCCATTGCTCATGGTATTGATATCGTAATCCATAGTGCAACTAAATATCTTGGAGGGCATAGTGATATTTCAGCAGGAGTTGTACTCTCAAAAAAATCAATTATTGAGCACGTTTTTGAGTCGGCTAAAAATTTAGGAGGTAACTTAAGTGAATACACTGTTTGGCTTTTAGAACGAAGTATAAAAACTCTATATCTAAGAGTACAAGCTCAAAATAACAACGCTCTCCTGTTGTCTAAATTTTTGCAAGAACAAGATTGGACTGAGCAAGTTTATTATCCTGGTCTGGAAGATCATGCGGGCCATCATGTTGCTAAGGAGCAAATGAGTGGTTTTGGAGGAATGTTGTCTTTTGATTTAGCACCTAATTTGGATGCAAAAAAGTTTTTATTGGGACTAGAACTGGTTAAGCCCACAATGAGTTTAGCAGGTATAGAGAGTACGGCCTTAAGTCCACGACTCACATCTCATGCATTATTGAGTGAAGATGAACGACAAGCGCAAGGAATTACCGAGCAAATGGTTCGTTTTTCAGCAGGTATCGAAGCTATTGATGACATTCAACGGGACCTTCTTCAATCTATATCTAAGATTAAATGACCAAACCTGTAGATGTATTGGCAATAGGGGCCCATCCAGATGACGTTGAGTTGGGGTGCGCAGGAAGTATAGCTCTGTCAAAAGCTCAAGGTAAATCGGTTGCTATTATTGATTTGACACAGGGTGAACTAGGCACAAGAGGTTCGGTTGACTCAAGAAGAATAGAATCACAAAAAGCAGCTGAAATTTTAGGAGTTATTCAACGTGAGAATATGAATTTTCGAGATGGTTTTTTTCAAAACGATGAGACACATCAATTGGCAATGATAGCAAAAATACGTTTGCTTAAGCCTCAATTGGTACTTTGTAACGCTGTGTATGATAGACATATCGATCACGGTAAAGGGAATGCCCTAGTAAATGACGCTTGTTTTCTCAGTGGATTAGAAAAGATAGAAACACGGGATGAAAATGGAAATAAACAAGAACCATGGCGACCTAAATTGGTCCTAGAGTATATTCAATGGATGGATATTAAACCTGATATAATCATCGATATTTCTGCTCACTTAAAAATTAAGATGGATGCTGTAAAGGCATACAGTACTCAGTTTTATAATCCTGATTCTAACGAATCTGAAACACCCATTTCGAGTAAAAATTTTATAGAAAGTGTAAGTTATAGGGCTAAAAATTTTGGTCGCTTAATTGGTGTTGATGCAGGCGAGGGCTTTACGTCAAGAAGTCTGTTGTCAACTTCTAATCTTTTTGATTTAGTCCGTTAAAACGCATCAATGAAACCAATACGCTGGGGAATAGTAGGTTTAGGAAATATTGCACATAAATTTGCAGCAGATTTAGCTCTAGTTCCCGGTTCTATCCTTCATGCAGTTGCCTCATCAGAGTTAGATCGTGCTCTAAAATTTTCTAAAAAATTTGGTGCTGTCCACC
>Ga0315320_10003067_pt1 | contig 13754 bp, 18 predicted proteins | sample M140m21515metaG_FD_203458 | JGI IMG/M metagenome (GOLD analysis project Ga0315320, IMG submission 203458) | Ammonia-oxidizing marine archaeal communities from Monterey Bay, California, United States - M1 40m 21515 | ecosystem: Environmental > Aquatic > Marine > Coastal | place: USA: California...
AAAAAAAGAAAAGTTTTTTGAAAAAAATGGAATATACAATTTTGAAAATCGAATATTCCTTTTTTTATTATATATAACAAAATTCAATAAAAATTGATTATAATATTTATATAAAAATATGAATATTATATAGGTTATCTAATGTCATCAAATAAATCAACGGGTTTAAAAAGAAATACCATTGATAAATTTTATACATCACTCGACACTGTTCAAACTTGTATTCAGTGTATAAAAGATACAATTGCCATACAACCAGGCGATTTATGCATTGAACCAAGCGCTGGTAATGGAGCATTTATACCAGAAATTAAATTATTAAGTAATCATTCTATGTTTTATGATTTGGAACCTGGTCACGACGAAATCAAAAAACAAGATTATTTAACATTAGAAGACCATGTAATAAATGGACAAAAAATTCACATAATAGGGAATCCACCGTTTGGTCGTCAATCTTCACTGGCGATTCGATTTATCAAAAAATCGGCAATGTTTTGTCATAGTATCTGCTTTATACTTCCAAAAAGTTTTAAAAAGGATAGTTTGAAAAAACACTTTCCTTTATCGTTTCATCTAGTTCATGAATACGAAATTCCTGAAAAATCATTTACCATAGATAACAAACCACATGACGTTCCGTGTGTGTTTCAAATATGGATTAGGAAAGATATTCCAAGAAGTATAATAAAAAAACTAACTCCGAATAAATATAAATTTGTAAAAAAAGACGAAGAACATCATATATCATTTAGACGAGTTGGTATTCACGCTGGTGATATAGATAGAGAAACAAATGAAAAATCGATACAATCGCATTATTTTATAAAATTTGATAATGCACCAACCGACAAATTGATTAAATCATTGTCTAGTATAACTTATGATTGTAAACACAATACCTGTGGACCCAAGTCTATTTCAAAACAAGAATTAATTAAAGAATTCAACAACATTATTTAATGGAATTTTCCCATTTGGATATCTTATCATTAAATCGGTTCCTTTTACAAATTTTATTTTTATGGTTGGAAAATCAATATTAGAAACAATACAAAAGATGAGTTTTTGACAATGGGATTGAAAACGTTCATTGTCGAACGATCTTCCTTGACCTAACATATTAGATGGACAAAACGCACATCCTCTGTTCGTAAATGTTTTTTCATCATATAAAATGGATTCATTATTTTCATCCACAAAATCATGTGATTTGCATCCTGGAACATGAATAACTGGATAATGTTGTGCAATAAAATGTTCAATAAAATGTGAAAATGGACGTCCGTCTTTCCAAATTTGTATACATGTTTCGTCTGGTAAATCTCCAAATCTATAATTTTTTATTTCATGAATAAACGTTTTATTTAATTCTACACTAGGTTGATTCTCTTGTGATGCCATATTTTAGATACAATAATAATCCTTGTTTTTATTTCAATTTTTTAAATTGCATAACAATTGGTGTAAATAGAATCCATATATTCCTTTATAATTATTCATTTCTGTTTTTGTAAAAAATCATAACGTTATTATGATTCATTATATATGTTTAAAGAAATTTATTATATACAAATATACTATATGTTTTTGAAATCCTTGTTGTTATTTATACAGTTGATCGTAACACAAAGTAGCGATTGTGTGTGCACGACCGTCGATTGTCCGGCGGAGGGACATAATAAAATAATTATGGGAAATGGAGGAGCAATTATAGATTATATCTATAGTTCTCATAATAATCATGAAGTCGTTGTTTCTGCAAGTGGTATAGTTGCTCCCAGTTCATTAGATCATGGTTCGGGAACAACCAGTTGCACCCAAAAATATTCTCGCATGCTGGAAGACGACGGCGATCAAGACTGTGATGCGGGTCATATATTAGCAAACCGTTTAGGTGGTTATGGTAATATACCAACAAATATTTTCCCACAAAATGCGGCAATCAATCGAGGAGTATATTCCCAGTTTGAAGGATATATTTATGATTATATAACAAACAATAATATAAATGGAACATTGTCTTGGAACTTTTTTTATTACAATGAATCGCATACAATGCCATACGCCGTAAATTATAGTGCATTATTTCAAGACGGATATATGATACAATCTTTATTTAAGAATTAAATATTATAAAATAGTAGATAATATTCTAGTGTCAACAAAATAATCAAACTCTTTATATATATGATTTAATATATGAACCCATAAATATATTAACCCATAACCAGTTATCCATCCTCTAATCCATGAAATAATCCAGAGCATTATATAGTATTTAGTATATTTTTTGTTTTTTTCTAGATTTATTTTTTCTTGTTTTTTTCCTAGGTTTTTTTGTTTTTTTTCTAGGTTTATTTTTTTTTGTTTTCCTACCACCAGTCGTATACGTTTCTGCATTATACATTGCTGCATTATTCATTGGGTTTATATACGGTCTGTTAATTTGTTGACTAACACTATGTTTTGCAGCAATACGTGGGTCAATCAACCCATGTTTATTCCAGTTTGTTATTTTATTTAAAGATGTTTCAGTTAAAGAATTAACGTTATTTTCATTAAAATACTCATCGGGCAACTGTCCATTTTCATCAAGATTACTATACAAATCTTTGATATCTGTTATATTTTGATTTTCTAGAATTTTTTTTTTTTTTAAAATTGCATCATGAGAATAAGTCTTTCTATCATTTAAATATTGTGTAATCAACTCATAAATTGTTTGAATTTTTTCATCATTATGATCTCCGCAAAAAATAACATAATTTCCTTCATTTAAAAATTCTTTTAGTTCTGTTAAATGTATAAGTCTTAACATCTCAGCAAAATGATAACGTGGTTTTTGAAGTGGGAATTTTGTTTCATCCAATTTATCTATAGGTGATTCTTTTGCTACTAAATGAATGTTGTATACCCTAAATAATTTACCAGTCTTTCTAATTTCAAAATCTATATATAAAATTGGTCTTATATCGGGTTTTGGTATTCCGTCAATAAGTTTAGGTTTCGGAACAGTAAAAAAACGACAAGATTTAAAAAATATAGCACCCGTATAACCATCCGATTTATACTTCCATTTGTTTCCTTTCTCGTGGCGATTTAAATATTTTTTAATTTTATTTAATCTAGTAGTGTAAATATCTTTATCTAAATCTGCTTTAAGAATTACTTCTTGAATACAAATAATATCAGCATCTAAATTTTTTAAAACAGAACATACATAGTGTTCAATCTCTTCCGACCTATTATAACTACTAGCGCAACAACCTTCGATATTCCATCCTACAATTTTTATTGATGAATCCTTCATACTTAAAGTAGCATAATGTGGATTATGATCGGGTAAAAAATCACATTCTTTCTCGTCAACCCCACATTCACCCGTAATCGTTTTTTTGGGTAAAGATTCAACTGTTGGTTTGGTTAATAACATTGTATCGTCATCGGAATTTTTTATTAAAACAGTCGCGTCAATTATTCGTGCATTAAGTAGATAAGGTGCTCTTTTTGCAAAAAACGCAACCGCATTATGACCAGTATCCTCGCACTTAGACATTCGTTGTGGATAATGAGTAGGTTCTGTTAATCCTTCCCTTGGCATGTAAATAAAGTTAGACATTCTTATATAATAATAGTATAAAATTACCTAAATTAATATATGGTGTTTTTTACAAATGTATGAAACGTTTTAATTGTTTTTACTATGTCTTTTTGAATACTATAATGATCTTTATTGTTTACTATAATTAAATGTGGAATACTATATTCCTCAAATAGTTCAACCGGAACCTGAATATCTTTTTTACCAATTATAATTAATGTTTGATTGTCAATTGTATTATAGATTTTTCGAACACATGGAGTGTTTTGAATGAGTTGTTGTATAATAGGTGTTTTTTTCGAACTAGGTAATTTTTCTAATAAATCTTTTCTATAATTCGGATTTAATACTGGCGCAATTCCAATACAAAAATTTAATTTATAAAAAAGTTTTTTTAATCGTAAAGCAAAGTAACCTCCACTTGAAATACCCAAAATACCTATAATAGGGTCCTTATATTTTTCAATACATTTGTGAATAAATTCCTTACATTCTTTTTGTAAAATATTTAGATTTGCATGTGTCGAATTTTGAACGATATAATTTTTTTTTAGTTCTTGTATCCAACCTCGATTATAAGGAATATTTGGATTAAAACCGGACCCATTTATAAAAAAAATACATATCATTATTATATAATCTTTTTATAAAATTTGTCATGAAAATAGTATATATAAAATTATATAAACATGAATCAATTATATTATCTAAATATGCGCGAAGACGATATAAAAATATATCATCTAATCGCCGACTATAAAAAGTCCACGTATCAAACAGAACAATGGAATAATACATTATCGAATGGAAAACCAGTTAGGTTTGAAATAACTAGTTACTTTTATTGGGGCACGTTTGAAATCGAATTAACAGACAAAGAAAAAGAAGAAATATTAAAAAAAGATAGTATTATATTAAATAATTATACAGGAGTTTCAGTCGAAAGTTTAGACGATTGTTGTGATTATTCATATGAAATTTACAATAAAGAGAGTTTTACACATAAAGAGTTGAAGGAAATAGACCAACTTCTTTATTTAGACCAAGAATATGGACCCGATGAAAATATATTAGAAAAAAATGGTTGGTCAATGGACGATACTATTTATGGTATCAATACTGGTTGTGAATTGGAATGTATAAGTGGTAACGATGAAATAAATATGAAATCATAAATTTTAATGTATTTTTCACTTAACAATTCCATTTAAAAAATACCAGCGAACATGTATTTATATGGTATGTGTAAAAAAATTATTTTGTCAGTGTCTTTTTATTTGATTTATTTATATATAAATGACAGAGTTAGGCGACACAGCATCTCTGAAAGCAGAAATTGCAACATATGACAAAGATGAAATAGATCAATACATTAGTGCAATTAAAAATGAAATTAAAATGTTAAATGACCATACAGAACAATTGGAATCCGAAAATACAGAAAAAGATATTAATTATGTAGAAAGTTTTATACGTATTTATGAATCTAAAATTATTGAACAAAGTGATGAAATGGAACGATTGTTTAGTGAAGTTCAATAATTAAAATTTACCCATGATTATTTACATGGAAAAAAGAACGAATATGGTGAGATATTGACTTCTGAAAAATTTATTAATTTGATTCATAAAATAAGAAGAATTCGAGAAATCAAAAGCGAAATATATCATTTTTTAGAACAAAAGGGGATTCCGTCCCCCTCCAAATGATTATATCGGAATTAAATATGGAACATGACTACAAAGATGACGCCAAAATGATTACACAATGTTGTGGTGATTTCTTTTTTTGTAATAATAAAAAATGAAATTAAATGATTATTAAGTATAATAATTAGATCATGAATATTATACTTAAATTATCTCTTCCAAGAGAGATTTGTAATAAAATTTTCCAATACGCGTGCAAATCTCCTCACAATGATTTGGGTATACAAACATTGAAGCATTTTGCATATATTGATGATGAAGACGTAAATTTACCGAATAAAGATGACTCTTTTCTTCATTTCAAATCATCAAAATATTTGTTTATAAATCATTTAAAACCATTTGATTTATTTAAAATAGGACGTTTTATAAATCTAACGAAACTGACTATAACACCATCTAATATTGGTGATTCTTCGGGTATTGTTGGGGATATTCAAGTATTGCGTTTTATGCCTAAATTAGTAGAAATATATATAAAAGATTCTTCTATATATGGCGACATTCGACATTTAGAATACCTGTATCATTTACAATATTTATATTTATTAAGAACTCACATAAGCGGAAATATAAAAGATCTTTCTAATTTGAATAAATTATTCATCATCAATTTAAATGACGCAAATATTGAAGGAGATATAAGAAGCATGAAGTCAATTAAGTGTTTAATTTGCGCACATATACATAAAACAAAAATAAACACCGAATATTATAATGAATTTAAAGCATATCGTATTCAGCATAAATTACCAGGATGTTCGGTCATAATCTAGTCTTTTTTTTCGCAGTTATTTTTGAAATTATATATAAATAAGTTAGTAATAATGTATACCATACAAAAATAACCATCATCACACGCACCAATGCATTATGATAATAGATTCGATGTAGTTGAATTTGATTTATATGTAATCTATATCTTGGTATGTTTAATTTACTTCTACAAAATACACATAATTGACTTGTGAGAATATGCGTTCTATAACATTCATTGCAAATTTTTTTATCACATTGAGTACAAATATATTCTGTAGGCGGTGCACAAGATTCATTACAACAAATAACACAATCAAAATCAGGTTGTTCATATTGAGGATGTATTTTCAAATTAAAATTCATTTTATACTATACTATACTATAGTGATATGTATTCTTCAAATAAAAATAATAATTTTAGATTAAAAGAATTAGTTTCACCTTAATATAATATCAATACAAATCAATCTTTTTTCCCTTTTTAGTTTTTTTTTCAATTTACTTCCAAATGTTGAAGTAGTACTACGTCCATATAGACCTTCTGGTGTTTTATTCTTTTTTATATTACGCGCCATTGTTCTTGCTTCTCTTCTTGTTATAAATTTTCCATCATATTTATAACAATTGGAAGGTTTTTTTCTTTGTTCTAAAATCCATTTTAATGTAGTTTTATCCATTTATTTATAATCATCTTCAAATTAAATTTCAATTTTATAATGATTATAATAAAAATATAAATATATCATTTATTATAAATATATAATTATGTCGGATAATTTAGAAGAATTCGAATTAAAACATAAATCACCAGAAGCAAATTTACTTGTTATGAAAGTATTATTGGATAAATACAATAAAAATGAGAAACCAAGAAGCGACGAACTATCTGATTTTATGAAACAATATGCGGAAACAACGTATAATTTATTTCAAATTCAACAAAAAAGAATAGACGACTTGGAAAAAATGTTGAAATAATATATTGTATAATAAATCTGTTTAAAATTATCATGATATATGCATGTATATGAACGATATTGTAACCTCAATCATAACCGCTTCTTTTATTTTTATTTGTAGTCATTATTTATTTCAACAAATAAGATTCCAACAATTTAAAGGTCCGTTGTCTTTACCGTTGATAGGTAATCTATATGACCCAAAAGCTCCTTTTGTAATTCAATATTTAAAATCATGCATTGAAAAATATGGTTCACTATTTACATTTTGGGTTGGAATGAAACCAATGTTAGTTATTGCAGAACCACAATTGGTGCGAAGAATATTAACAGATACAAAAACATTTGTAAAAGGACCAGACTATACCGAAAAATTTGCAGTTGTATTTGGCGAAGGATTAGTAACGTCAAATGGGGAAAAACATAAAATAGATAAAAAATGTTTGGGTCGTTTTTTTACGAAAACTCATATAGAAAAATATCATGAAATGATTTGTCAAGAAACTGATAAAATGATTGAAGAAGAACTTGTTCCAAATGTAGGAACAATTATGAATATTCAAGATTTTTTTCATTTATTAAGTTTGCGTATTTTTGGTCAATTTTCAATGGGAAAAGACTATTCTCTTCCCGAGAATCAAGAAATTTCGAAAAAAATAAACAATGGTGTAAAAACGGGTTCAAATATCATAGGTTCTCATATTATCATGAATATTCCCATGTTTTCGTTTCTTCCGTCCATTCAAAAAGTAAATAAAATTGTTGAATATGTAGACGGACATATAAATGAAATTATAAATGATAAAATTAAAAAAATGAATGAAACAAACATAACAGAAGATGATATACTAAGCACATTAATAGTTCGTCATTTAGATGAACGTTCAGAAGATGAAATAAAACCAATTTATGATCATATTCGAACAACATTAGCAGCGGGTCATGACACTACTGCATTTTTTGGATGTTATATGGCGTATTTGTTAGCAAATCATCCAGAAGTTCAAGATAAAATACGAAAGGAAACAAAGGTTCATGTAACAGATTATAAATATATACTTGACACCGAAATTTCTAAATTGACTTATTGTCGATGTGTCTTACAAGAAGTATTAAGATTATATACAATTATTCCATTTATAAATAGAACAAACACAAAACCATATACAATCGAAGAAACAGGACAAGTCATACCATCAAATACAACTATATTGATTCCATTGTCCATTATGAATCGTTCTGATAAAATATGGGAAAACCCTTCATCATTTAATCCAGAACGATTTACGGATACATTGGGACATAATAGTGCAAAACATGGATATTTTCCGTTTGGATATGGTTCGCGAACATGCATTGGTTCAAATTTAGCAATATCTGAAGGAATGATTATGATGATTAAACTATTGCATCAATTTGATTTATATCCGGATCCGAATTTTAAACCCGATATCATCGCAGGTATTAGTCTTATATCTAAAAATGGAATAAATGTGCGATTAGAAAAAAGAACAAATGAAAGTAAATTATAATTACTCACAAGACGAATAAATATATTGTGTAATCGATTTTAAAATAGTATATATTAGAATAGCGTTTAAAAGTATAATGAACTTTTCACGTATCGTCAATGATGGATATTCTGTTCTATAAAAACGCAATCTCCAAAATCGAAATTGTTCTATTTCGTAATTTGTATCTTTTATTCCATATATTGTTTTTATTTTACATTTTTTTGCATTTGGTAAAGAATATTCCGGATTAGACAAACGAGTTAGACAAACACTACGAATTGTTCCACACGGAACAATTTCATAGTCTGCTTCAGGTATATTTTCCATAAATCTATCTAGTAAATCATTATATTAATTTAAAAATAATATAATGTTTAAAACGTGATTATACATATTTATTTTAATGCCTATTCTATTTAAGAAGAAAGAATAATTATGAATTAGACCATCCATCAATGCCTGCCGAACTTTCAATCACGTCAATTATATTACTAGAACCACTTTCCAATCCATAAAATGTTTCATAGTTTGCGATTGCTTTTAATTGTTGTTCGTTGTATGAAATATCTGTTTTTGAAAAAGCACCACCTATTGGTATTTGTTTATGTATAAATTGGATAAATAATTCCACATCGCAATCAGTTTTAGTTGAATCGATTACAAATGAATGATTTAGATTCGATTTTTTAATAATTATAGAGAAATCTTTTGTAAATTTATTCCATTGAATTGAATCAATTGGCGTATCATCACTATGAACAAAATTAAAATTACTTGATGTTATACGGTAATAATTTTCTGTGAAATTTTTTATAATGGTCATATATATTTTATTATGACGCACATTAATAAACATCAGATAATCTGTTTTCCACGGAGATTGTCCTAATATATAATGTTCGTTTAATTGATAGAGACCGCGTTTATTTGGTGATACAGAAACATATATTTTAAATGATTTTTTATGAATCTGAAATATATTTTGACGAATTGTGACTTTTATATTAGATAAACAACATAGGCGATATATAAATAACTTTATTGATTCGAGTTTATCTTGTTTTGATAATTTACAAAAATAACTCCACTTACTTTTATCCCAATTAGTTTTGTGTTTTTCATACATATCATTTGTTATATTTTCAAATAATTGAGAAATCGTTTTACCCGAATTGTTGTCTAATGCGGACATTTTAAAGAAAACGCTGGTTCATCCACGAAATCAATTTTATAAGAAATCATTAGAATTTAATGTTTGTTTTACATAATAGAATATAATGAAACGTTTGTTTCTTTTTTTATTATTTCCCAGTATAGTTAATTCATTTTCATTACCAATACCAAAACAAACTAAAATAGATCAGCGAATATTTAAAGTTCTTAAACCCGCAACATTAAATCATGTGATGGTTCCAATTGTTGGAATGGTAGATACCTTTTGGGTTTCAAAAAAAGGGACGATAAACGATTTGGCGGCGGTGGGTGCAGCGGACCAAATTTTTTTTGTCTTTTTTTCATTTTTGTCGTTTCTCCCGATTTTACTAACCCCGAAAATAAGTGAGTTACATGTGCAACGAGATAAAAAAGAACTTTCAAATATCATAAATATTTCACTATGTTTATCAGTATTATTAAGTAGTGTTACCTTTTTATTATTTTTTAAAACACAAATGATTGTAAAGTATTTTGTAGATCCAACGTCGTTGATTTATGATAAAACCATTTCGTTTTTAAAATATAGAAGTATAGGTATTCCGTTTTGTTTATTAAACAGTGTGATTTTTAGTATTATGCGCGGAATGTTTGATTTTAATTCGGCAATTAAAATAAATGGTATTTCTCAAATAGTTAATTTAATATTAGATCCCCTATTTATAGATAAATATGGAATAAATGGTGCAGCGCATGCAACTGTTTTATCTGAATTATTTTGTACGATTGGGTATAGTATTATGTTATATCGAAAACAAATAATACAACCGGTTTTCAATCATGTTTCAAAAATTATAGGATCATTTCTTCGGTTAGGAGCAACCATTCAAGTGCGTTTTATTTTTTTACAGTTTTTACATATTTCGATGACAAAACAAATCATGTCATTTGACTCATGTGGATATGCATTTGCATCTCATGTGATTATTCATAAATTTATGAATATTGCTAATATAATATTTAAAGGATTGTCGTCTACGTCATCTACTTTAATTCCACGTGAGTTTTTGTATGACAATGATATAGAAACCAGAAAACGATTATTTCACTGGATGAATGTAGTTGGATGTATACAATTTATCTGTGTATTGAATTTATCCAGCGTAATTCAATATATGACAAATAGTCCGGAAGTAATTCAAATGATTAAATCGTTGTTATTATTAACCGGGATATATCAATATTTAGATGGTAATCATTGTGTTCTAGAAGGACTTCTTCAAGGATATCAACAGTTTACTTTACCATCTATTGTTAGTTTTATCATGTATATTCCAATGTTTTATATGGTTAAACAAACAAAATCATTATATGATATTTGGTTATATACAGTTGGATTTATGGTAATAAAAAATGGTATATATTATAAAATTATGAAAAAGGCGAAACTAAAAGAAAATTAATTATGAATGAATAGGTCCCCAAGTTTTTTTGTATATTTCCTTTTCTTTTGGCGTTAGATGTTTGTCAATCAAAACATCTAGTTTTGGAGTTTTTTTAAAAATAAAAGAACCATAATATAAATGAAACACAATACAACAAATAAATGCGTTAATCAAATACAAATAATTGTATTTTTTTATTGATTCGACTATTTTATATTTTAATATAAATACAATAATAAATATTGATAAAACTATAAAAAAATAGTAAAGAGAAAATGAAGTTAATAAAAAAAAGTGAGGATATAATTCTTTACGAGTCAATGAATAAAACTTACAATGTTTGAATAATTCATAGTAATTATTTAATAAATTGTTTTTATATATTGATTTGTTTTGAGTAAAATTACTATAAAATATATATAATAACAAATCAACCAAACAATAAATAAAAACAACAATTATACTATAAAACATATATTTTAATACATTTGTATTATAAATAGTATTCATATATATATATGAACATTTTTTCAAATGAATTAAAATTAAGTTTGTTATTATCATTAAATGGAGTATTATTACAATTTATATTACTAAAAAATGGTCTAAAAGAACAAAAAAACTTGAATTGTAATTTATGGAATGTTATATTATCGAGAGAATTATATCATAAACAAGGTGGATATACAACATTATTTTTATTTGCATTAGCAGATTTTTATATTACTTTAGTGTTACTTTTGTATTTTGTTTTTATGATAATGAAATTTATTGGATTTCATTTTTTAAAAAATAAAAAGGAAGATAATCATCATTGGAATGATATTTATTTAATAATATCGCTATGTCTGTTTATAAGATTGTATTCATTAATTAAATCTTATGTAAATATATAGTATATATAGTATGAAAAAAGTTCACATTATAGGAGGTGGACCAACCGGATTATTTATAGGATTATTATGTAAACAATTGAATATTGATTGTGAAATTTATGAAAAAAATAGTTATATTGGTGGTCATCACCATATAGAACTAGAAACAATGCACGCGCCTCGTTGTATATGGTTAAACGAAATGATTAATTTTAGAAACATTTTAAATGAACTTGATGTGGAAAAAAAAATGATAACTCAATATAAAAATATTAATTATGATAGTCTTTCGTATAAAGAACATTTAAAATTATGGTATTCGCTTTTTTTTGATTTACCTATAAATTATAATAAATTGAAAAAGACACGTTCATGTGAATATTTGACATTTTTTGATAACAAAACAAGATCTATGTTACTTCATATTAATACTTATATTGCAGCTGAATCAAAAAATTCACCGATTACAAAACTTTTGGTAGCTGCAACATTTCTAAATATTCAATCAACAATGATTGAAAGATTTCATAATAATTCTTTTTTAAATTTAAATAATGACTGGATAAAAAGCATTGAACGCATACTTCATAGAAACAACGTGAACATACATAAATCAACTATTGTAACAGATTTAAAGGTGCGGAATAATAAAGTTATATCTTTTAATGCAAATGGTATATTTCATAATGTAAAAAATGACGATGAAGTTGTTTTGGCAATGGATCCCCAAGGAATAATAAAGTTATTGTCAAACTCAGATAAAATGGTCAAATATAATTGGGGAGATTTTATTGATTTTAAAAATAAACTTATGATGAGTACATATAAGTCAATTGGATTAACACTTATCACAAATACTTACTATAAGCATGACAACACTTGGTTTTTTGATAAAATAACAGATTTAAATCTCACACTTTATTATCAATCAAATGGTAGATACTATATATCTCTTTGTGATTTAGATAAAATAATTGAAGGTAAAAAATTAGAACAAATGAAACCAAAAGAACTGAAATTAGAGATAATAAAAGATATGAATAAAACTTATCCGGAAATTAACATTCAAGATATTAAAATACATAATGATGCTTGGTATGATGGTGAAAAATGGCAATGCTCGCATACTGCTTGCGCTCAAGATGCACGTGTTGGTTTATTTGAACCAAAAGGAAACATTGAAAATCTTCAATTTCGTAATTCACTTACCAAAGGAAGAACATTTATAATGACAACATTAGAAACTTGTTCCGAATCAGCTATTTCTTATGTTAATTCAATCAGTGATACAAAAGTAGAACATTATAAACATGACTATAGTAGTTTACCTAAAAGATTATTGTTACTTTTAATAGGAATTAGCATTCCTTTGCTTATTTTATATATTTTATATAAATCGGTTTATTTCATTATAACAAGTAATAAGTTTTTGACTTTCATAAATTCATGGGTATTATTCAAAGAAATAAAAAAACGGAAAAAGAAAAAAAAGTTATAAATGAAATTACAAACAATGAAAGATTAAATATAAACTTGGGATTTAAATTAGTATAGTGGTTGTGAATATTGCGTGCTCCAATTTGCAATTGCTGGTTTTCCTTTTACTTCGAATTGAATATCGTATTTATCTACTAAATCATGATGATAAAAATGTTTTAAAATTTTATTTGTTTGTAATGTTCCAGGAGAAGGATTTGCAATATAAGACCATTTTGCCAATGTGCTCCATGGTTCAT
>Ga0315320_10003070_pt1 | contig 13743 bp, 10 predicted proteins | sample M140m21515metaG_FD_203458 | JGI IMG/M metagenome (GOLD analysis project Ga0315320, IMG submission 203458) | Ammonia-oxidizing marine archaeal communities from Monterey Bay, California, United States - M1 40m 21515 | ecosystem: Environmental > Aquatic > Marine > Coastal | place: USA: California...
ATCCGTATAGTATTCCAGTCGATTCTCGTAAGGAAAGATGTTAATCCAGTTGAGATAACGGTGGACTGGGGAATAGGCGATCGGGGTGAGGAATCGCTTGAGGCGTCGGGAAAAACCTTTGTAGTTGGTGCCGTGAGGCAATAGCCCCGCGATGCCACTCCCAAGAAGATATTTGAGTGGGGGGATGCGATCGATTTTATGCGCAAGATCAATCGCTTTGTATCGAGAATAACCAGCAAATAATTCGTCTCCTCCGTCTCCAGAGATCGCAACCGTTACATGTTGTCGCGTGAATTGAGCGAGGTACCACGTTGGAATGACGCTGCTATCCGAAAATGGCTCGTCGTAGTGTCGAACCAGAGATGGTAATACTTCAACAGCACTTGGTTCAATAATCAATTCGTGATGGTCTGTCTTTAGGTGCTTTGCCACTTGTCGGGCATAGGATGATTCATCGTATTGCTTCTCAGGAAAACCGACTGAAAATGTTTTGATCCGCTGACTGGCATGTTGTTGCATCAAAGCAACCATGATTGATGAGTCCACTCCACCGGAGAGGAACGCTCCTAATGGTACATCACTTTGCAGTCGTAGTTTCACGCTGTCATTAAGCAATTCGTCGATGCAATTTTGAATTTCTATTGGGCTAAACGATGTTGTTTTGGTCAAATCTGGTTGCCAATAATTTTCAACCTTCAGTTCGCCCCGCTTAAAAATGGCATAGTGTCCAGGAGCCAGTTTTTGCACGCCTTGATAGATACAAAGTGGATGGGGTACGTATTGGTAGATGAGATAATGGTCGAGTGCTCGAGGATCGATCGTCTGTTCAACTTCGCCACTTGCTATCAGACTTTTCAGTTCGCTGGCAAATAGCAGACGATCCGATTGGTTACTATAGTACAATGGTTTTTGTCCCAGGCGATCACGCCCAAGCACCAGTTGCTTTTCTCGGTTATCCCAAATCGCTAAACTGAACATCCCGTTAAGATGCTGAAACATTTCCGTGCCGTACTTTTCATAGAGATGTACGATGACCTCAGAATCACTCGAGGTACGGAATTGATGACCGTCGGCCAGTAATTCAGCCTTCAGCTCTTGATAATTGTAAATTTCACCATTGAAAACCAACCAGATGGATTCCTCCTCATTGGCGATTGGTTGATGTCCCGTGGTTAAGTCGATGATTGAGAGCCGTCGAAATCCAAGCGCGACCGCTGGAGAGGCCTTGGTAGCGTCCTGTTCAAGATAGTAGTTGCCTACGTCATCAGGTCCGCGATGAGACAAACTGGTGGTCATTCTCTCGAGTTGATTTCGAGAGATCAGGCGAGAATTGTTTGTCCAAACGGAGCCGGTTATACCACACATGGTTCTTTTGATTTCGAAGTCATAAACGGTTACTACTATGTATATCGCTGATAGATGTCGTTGGGTTCATACTAACGTTCTATTTTTATCGTTTGGATCAGGCAGGCGAAGTGAGTAATCTATTCCAAGTGTCCCAACATTGTTTATGGGATTGATTTTGTGCAGAATCTCTGACGGGAAATAGATTGGATTCGGTAATCAACTGATGGATGTACTTGGCGAGACCACCTCCTGCCGGTCCTCCTATAAATCCATTCTCTTTATGCGTGATGCATTCCAGATTTCCATCACTACGACTGGCTACCACAGGTATGTTTAAGTGCACAGCTTGCTGGCTTCCCCAGTCCTGTCCGGAGTGGTCAGCAGTGACGAGCAGGCAGTCCGCTTGATGTATGACAGAAGTCGGTTCGCACCAGGGCTCGAGAAAATGGATTCGGGGGCGTAATGCCATTTGATCGCGATAGCTTTTCAGGATTTCCGCCTGTTCACCCGTACCGAAAAGTACAAGGTGGATATCTTGGTGTAAGTGTTCAAGAATACCCATGATCCAGATTGTTTCTTTAAATCGGGAGAACGAATCGAACCTTCCAACACCTACAACGACCGTGGCGGACTCAGGGAGCCCATATTCTTTCTTGAGGTCGATACAGTGTTGTTCCGCGAAAGCATCTTCAACAAGAGGAGAGAGCACTTCACTGTTCGGAAAATGCTCAACCTTTAAATATTCCGAAGAGACATAAAGATGCCTACTGTTCTTAAGTGCGTAGTTACCAGCGAAATAAGGATAAGTTAATTCACGTTTCGACGGTGTAGTGATGATGCTGTTCCAGGATTTTAATTGTGTGAGGAGCGGCAGGGCAGAGATTGAGAACCGTCCTGGATTCCAACAAAGATTCGAAGGATGTGAAACACGAAGTGTCTTGCCGATACGACATAGTTGGGAAGCCTGCATCCAGAGAGAGCGAGAGGTCGGTGTCTGGATGCGGACATTAGCCCCCATCCACTGCTGTAACTGTGCATGGTTAGCAGTCGGGTCTTGGAGACATACACAGGTATGTTTTGTGGGGGAGTGGCGAGCGAGGATGCGGATTTGCGCTAACGCTTCAAAGTCATTGGTGGACGGCAGTATATGTAGGGTTTCAGACATTATATACCGCTGCGTAGTGTGTCTTCAAAAACCTGTAAATGCTTACGTGCCATTGACTCAAGTGAGAACGTCTGACGGACTCGTTGGTAAGCCGCTGCTACCATCTCCGAGTTATCTGAAGCATGTGCTGTCAAGATGGCTTCGGCAAGAGGAGTGGCTTGTTTGACGGGGACTAACCGACCATGTACGCCACTCTCGATCAATTGGCGATTCGCTGCAATATCGCTCGCAATCACATGGACATTGCTTGCCATAGCTTCGAGTAACGCTAAGGAAAGCCCTTCCATGTATGAAGGTAGAATAAACGTATTAGCGGCCTGTAGCAGATCAGCAACATCATCGAATGCTCCAGGCATTAGTACATGCCCGGTCAATTCTAGTTCGCGAATCCGGTTATAAAGCGTTTCGCGATCAGGGCCTTCCCCAATAAGCCAGAGTTGGCTGGGAGGGCTTTGGTTGACAACCAATTTCCAGGCATCGAGCAGTTCAAAAAGTCCTTTGTTTCTAGTAAGCCGGCCGGTATAGACACTTACTTTATGATCAGGATGAGACGTAAAGTCGCGATGATTCTGGGCTAATGTTTGTCGCGCCGACACGATTGCTTCGATCGTTCGTGGTAGTGTTCCTAAGGCCACGCCGTTTGGGATGTGGTGAATTTTGTTTAATGGAAATTGAGCATCGACCAATTCATCATGAGTGGCTTGGCTCGGAGCAATCACAGCATCTGCTAATTTGCACCGGCGGCGAATTCGACTTCCAAAGCGTGCTGTATTATGCCAATTGCAGTCCCCGGTATCTCCTCCACCCTCGACTCTTAGTACCACACTTTGACGCTGTTTTCGACATGCGGTAACCGCCGAGTAAGCTGAGTGTTTTAACATGGAAACAAATGCGATATCGTAGACATCGCGGTTTTTTCGTAACCACTGGGACAGAGCATCCATGTACATAAACGTACCCCATCCCCGTCTATCAGGATTGGGTAATCGCTGGACCTCGACATCGCGATGTTTGAAATGCATGGGCCAAGTCGTATCCCACTGTGCGGTCAACAGGGTTGGCTTGACTCCCAGTCGCTGGAATTCTGTTGCAAGATTAGCCATGACCACTTCTGCACCGCCTACGAGAGGCCAAAAGCGTCGCGTGATCATTGCGATTCTCATTTCCGACATGACTATTCCTGCTCGTGAGATGTTTTATGACTCGTCCTGAGCCAGATCATGTGATTCCATCACGCCAACATAGGGTAAGTTACGATAGCTCCCTTGATAATCGAGTCCATAACCGACAACGAATTCGTCAGGGATTTCAAAGCCAATGAAATTGACCTGAAAATCCAATTCTTCTCGCCCGTGTTTATATAAGAGCACGGCTGTTTCAACGCAGGTAGCTCCTAAGGATTCGATGTGTTGATGAACCGCGGTCAATGTGTGACCAGTATCAAAAATGTCATCGACGATGAGTACGTTAGAACCCTCTAGGTTCGGGAGCATGGATGCGTCGAGTTCGAGTTCACTTCGACTTGTTCCTCCGCGATAGCTACAGGCATGTACAGAACCAAGTTTGACCGGCATCACTAATTGCCGAATCAAGTCTGCCACCAAAATAATACTCCCCGTCATTACGCAAATTACAGTTAAGGGTTCATGCCCAAAACGCTGGTTGATTTCGGTCGCCATCCGCGAAATGCCCTGTTGAAGTTGCTCTTCGGAAAAAAGTATTTTCACTATCAATCCTGTCATTTGTTGGGCGGAAGCTCTATTAGGTCACGAAAGTGTTCAGGCCATTGTACTCATTGTGCCTAATCAATTAAACTTCAGTGTTTCCACTCCCAATGATCAATAAGCTCATTGAGTTCAACAAGATTAACCTCCAAGTAAGAGTATTTATCGATGTGGTCAACGATTGAAGTGGACGGCCATCCATGTGAAATCTATGAACCCTCTCAGCCCTCTGAGCATGGATATGTATTGATATATCTGCATGGAGTGAGCGGTGAATGGCTAAATGACAAAGCTGAATTTACGGAGCAGTTCGAAAAACATGGCATTCGAGTGATTGGTCCTCGTACAAAGCGAAGTTGGTGGTCCAATAAAATTTGTCCGGAATTTGACTCAGAACGTTCGGCGGAAACTTACGTACGGGATAATATTCTCACGTATGTCGAAAATCAATGGGGAGTATCTGCCCCTCGAGTCGGTCTGCTTGGCACCAGCATGGGGGGCCAGGGCGCTTTAAGATTCAGCTACAAGTATCCGGGTGTCTTCCCCATCGTGGCAGCAATATCTCCAGCGATTGATTATCACCTACGGATGAAGCGGGGAATTGATGAAACGTTGCCATTGATGTATGACGATCCGGAAGTGGCCCGACAGGATTCAGCACTGCTTCATATCCACCCACTCAACTGGCCTCGCCATCAGTTTTTTTGCTGTGATCCGGTTGACCACGATTGGTTTGAAGGTGTCGACCGGTTACAAATGAAACTCTATTCACTTGGCGTGCCTCACGAGTTTGATTTCGAGACAACCGCCGGGGGCCATGGTTTTGAATATTATCGAACGCAGGCTCAAAAAGCGGTCGATTTTTTAATGGAGCGGTTTGAGCAGGAACGACTTCGTTTACCGTTGGCTTGATTATCGCCCGGAGTCGAGAAAACTTGGTGAGTGCACGTCGACTTTGCCTGTCTTTAGATCATAGATGATCTGTCTAGCGGCGGCATTGGGTGTTGGTGTTTTATTTGTGTTGAGCCAAAGTCGGGCTTCCCCTCGCCCACCTTCCATCACAATGTGATTTTTCAATTGTGAAAAGGAAATCCGATGAGCCAACGCTGTATAGTCAGCCCAAAAGATATAGGTATTCCCGGTCGCTGAAAGTACATAGGATGGTATTTCGGCCTGACTGACGTCAGCAATGGAAAGGGTATTGCAATTGAGTTCGACCCCTTTTGCTTCTTGAACCGCTTCAGAACTTATAACGCTGTCCCAACGCGGCACAGAACTCATTAGTGCCTGGACCTTCCCCTTAAAGGTTAAATTGAGTTTAGTTAAGTTCCCCGTTAGCCCTTCATTAAATTCAACCGAAAGACTCTGAATCTTGGAACCATCATCGATTGGTTTGCCGATGGTGGGTAGACTCCCGTCTTTCAACGAGGTGTGACGAATGATTCCCTGTCCCAATGCTGCAATTCGATTTTCTATCGGATAGTAACTAAGACTTTCGACCGTGAGATTCTGCAGATTTTTGTGTTGTTTGTTCTTGTCAATGGTTTTTCTGTTTAGCTTGACACCATCGACCGCTTTAAACTCGCGGATGTGTACAGGAGAGTTGAGTTGTGGATCTTGGAAGTTTAAACGCTGGTTAAGATATAACTCTAACGCTTTACACGACAAATCGATCTCTTCAAGATCAGCGGAGTTTGTTTGCGTACGAAAGCGGGATTGCACGTTTCCGAATAACTGAATCTTGGACCCTGTAAACGCCATTTGCTCATCCCACGTTATCCGTTTGGCATTTTCAGGGTTCGGATCATCCGTAGCAAGATAGACCAGTTCCCCCTCACCCTGAATCCAAACCAGATTCATTTGCTGATTGAGTTGGATGGTATTTCCGGATAACTGGAAGCCTTCGTAAGAAATCCAGGCGGGTTGTCCTTGTCGTTCTTTCCCATCAATCCTTAATTCAGCCAGCCCAGTAAGTCCTCGTGATAATTTAATGCGTTCACCATGTAGCACCAGTGGTGAACGAGATTGGCCTGGCATTGGTTCCTGATGAAAGGAAAGGTCACCCTCCATCATGGCTCCGTTGACTTGAATACCATCTGTTGTTTGTCGCAGGTCGAGTTGCAAAAGTTCTCCCTGAACGATGTACCGTTTGAGCTGGGAGGGGTTCTGTGATTTGTTCGAATCTTCAAGCAGATCAATAGGCCTAGAAAGGTTTAGCGGATTAGAAGTATCCTCCCCAGCGTTTTTTGTGTCACGGGTGATCCACATATGAGCCTGCTGAGATTTTGCTTGCAATTCCGGCAATTCAATTTCTACATGGCCTTGAGCAGCGAGTTTGTAGGGTGAAATTTCATACTGGGGTGTCTTTGCATCTTGCGAGGTAGGAGATTCGATTTCTTCGAGCCAAATATGCAGGCGATCACTAGCGATAGACTCGGTTTCGGATAGTTGGATTCGAGCGTCTTTATCTAGCTCGAGTATCTTTTCCTGCTTTTCGTTTACCGTTAAAGCACTTTGCGCTTTCCATTGCACAAAGAACTCTTTATTGGTTGGATTGTTGGTACTCGGTTTCATTCGTAACTCACCAGCACCGTCCGCCTGATAGGTTCCCAATCGTCCGGGATCGTCCGCAAACGCGTAAAGCAGCTTGGGCACCTTAATATGGAAGTCCTTGAATTGAATCGTACTTTCCACAGAATCCTGAATAGAGAATATAAGTTTTTCCAGATCGATCGCAACTCCCTGCCCTTTGATCAGCAGATCTTTTGTCTTCGATTGAATCAAGACAGGGTTACCGTCTGCGATGATGCTTTGTGGATTAATTTGAGTCGAAGTATCGAGCAGTGGATTGTCAGAGTTGGGCTCTGAGGAATAGGGTGCGCTAAATGTGACGTGTAGCTTGTCACAGAGCATAGTGTCATCCACGAGACCATTATCTCGAAAAGCAACCTGAACATTATCTTCGATCGACATACGGTAATTGGCGATATCAATCCGAAATGTTCCATCACATTCAATTATCATCTCGGATGATTGATTCTGAGGCAGGGCCGAGAGGGCGCTTGAATCAGCAGACACTAGATTTGGAATTAATTTCTTTTCCATTTGTAGCACTAGCTGATCGACATGGATTAGTTCGACCGAATCAAGTCGTGAGAACAACGTCGGGTTCATGACTTTGGTGCGGGATTTTTCTTGTTCCCCCAAGGTAATGATTAAATCGCGACCTTTACCATGATGCCCGGCATATTCAAATTCAACATCGTGTGTTGTCCAAATTCTGTTCTTTTCAAACTGGACGTTTCTAGTGATGAATTGAATGGCATCGTTTGCCCCGGGTATTGTCTCGGCACTATGAATGACAACATCACCGATTAGCCGACCTGAGAAATCGGCATCTTGTTTATTACTTGAGAGTGCATCCTGAGAGATCACCGCCCCGTTTGGAGCGTGCATCGTGATTAAACGCTGGTTTTTTTCTCCAGACTGGAAGAGGACGCAAGTGCAAGGTTTAATAATCAGTTCGTTTTCGGCCTGCTCATAGTCCTGAAATAAGAGGAGTCCCTGAGGCCACTCAATTATCTTGGGCGATGCAAGTTGCCAGGAACCGTCTTTGAATAGATTACTCAATTGTTGGCGGTTTTGGGAAGGGGCCGATTCCCAGTAGACCGCAGATCCCTTTTGACTTGCATGTTCCCTGACATTGTAGGCCGGCTCAATTCTCGGAGCCGCGGCCAATGCATAGACCGAGTAGGCAATCATAACAATTGCGAAGCAGCCAATCGTACCTAGAAGACGTTTAAACATTATTGTGCTACGGTGTCTTTAATTTGAGTAGTATTGTTGAACCAAGTCGTCCCAACGACCGGTGGAACGGAGGATTTTCTCGATTAATTCCCGGACGGCACCATGCCCACCAGCTTTTTCTGTAACCAGATCGGCGGTTACTAATAATTCGGGTACTGCATCGGACACAGCGACTCCTAGGCCGACTGAACGGATGACAGGTAAGTCAGTCAGATCGTCACCGATATAACAGATTTCATCTAATCCGAGATTCATAGTTTTTGCTAGGTTCTCTGCCGTGGGAAGCTTGGATTCAAAACCCTGACGAACAATGTCGATACCTAATTCTGCGCTACGAACTTTAACAATGTGGGAAGTTCTTGCTGTTAAAATTCCAAATTGGAAACCGGCTCGCTGCCACATTTTGATTCCCAGCCCATCTTTGATATAGAATTGTTTTGATTCAATACCGTTATTATCAAAAGAGATACCACCATCGGTTAGTACGCCATCGACGTCTGAGAGGATGAGCTTTATTTTTGCAAAACTAGTAGATTCTGACATTAGTGCTTATCAAGCCCGGTTGTTTGGAAATGGAATCGTGGAGTCTGCTTCGGGTTCACTGGCAGGGGCCAGAGCGACCGTGTCTGTGATATCAATCATACCGACAGGCTGATGTAATTCGTTAACGACAGGCAATTCACTAATTCGACGTTGAGCAAGAATCTCAACGGCATCAGTCAGTATTTGATGACTCTGAATAGAGATCGGATCACTCGTCATGGACAGACAAATCGCGGTATCAAAACAAGACTCTTTGTTTTGTTCTAGCAGCCGGGCAAGATCGCTATCGGTGAAGAGGCCCGTTAGACATTGGTTGTCATCGATCAGCATGACTGCTCCAGTGCGTCGCCCAGGGAGCTGACTTTCAATAAAGACTTCTCGAATCGTACGATCCTGATGGGCGACTCGGCATTGCCTTAGTGGGCGCATGCATTCGGAAACACGAGCTAGTTTCCTACCAAGTGATCCAGCAGGATGAAAGCGTGCGAAATCGAGCGATGTGAAAGACTTTAGCTTACTGACAACCAGTGCCAGAGCGTCGCCAAGCGCCAGCATGACTGTTGTACTTGTGCTTGGGGCCAGCTGAAGTGCTCCAGCTTCAGTCATTTGCCCAAGTTCCAATACGATATGAGATTGGGATGCCAGAGTACTTGTTGATGTAGACGTCATTGCAATAGTTGTGACATCCAGTTCAGCCAGAGATGAAAGTAGTCTGGTGACTTCTTCGGTTTCTCCACTGTACGACATTAGCAACACAACATCGCAAGATTGTACTCGTCCTAAGTCTCCATGAACGGCTTCGGCTGGGTGGAGAAAATGAGCTGGTGTCCCCGTCGAAGCAAAAGTGGCGACTAGCTTTTGGCCAATCAGTCCTGCTTTACCCATACCAATGACTATGAGGTTGCCCTGACACTGGCTGACGGCCGTTACAGCCTCCACAAATGTTTGGGGGAGATTGTTGGCCAGATTTGTAAGTGCATCGGCCTCTATCGAGATAATTTCCCGGGCTAGACGCAGTTGTTCAAACGGCCCTGGAGAATCAGGGAATTGTTCGGGTTTTGTTAGTTCTAAACTCACAATCAGTCTTCCATGACTGGTATTTTGGAGAGCTTTATTGGGGCTGAACAATCCGTTGTTCAGGCGCGCAGCACCCCTTCTCAACTGAAAGCAGATTTTAACGCAGTTTAGCGTCCCAGGGCAATCGCGATTCAGCCCTGTGGCACCCAGTTATACAGGTTGTTTAGAGCTTGCTGCGCAAGTCAGCGGCGTTGCCAGCCTGACCAAATGCAACCATGCGATCAACACAAACCTGTTTCATAGCAGCACGAGCAGGCTTTAGGTATGCACGAGGGTCAAATTCAGCAGGTTTTTCCGTCAGAACCTTACGGATTGCACCGGTGATTGCCAGACGATTGTCTGTATCTACATTGATCTTGCGGACTCCCGAGCGGATACCTCGTTGAATTTCTTCCACAGGTACCCCATAGGTTTGCTTGATGTTTCCACCAAACTCATTGATGATGTCCTGTAATTCCTGTGGAACAGAGGAACTACCGTGCATAACCAGGTGAGTATTTGGAAGCTTAGCATGAATTGCTTCGATGCGATCCATCGCTAGGACATCACCGGTTGGAGCCTTTGTGAATTTGTAAGCGCCGTGGCTTGTACCGATAGCAACAGCCAAAGCATCTACACCTGTGGCTTCAACGAACTGAGCAGCTTCATCAGGATCGGTCAGAAGCTGATCATGAGAAAGAACACCTTCCGCACCGTGACCATCCTCTGCTTCACCCATGCCAGTTTCAAGAGAGCCTAGGCAGCCTAGTTCACCTTCAACACTGACACCCTTAGCATGAGCGAGTTCTACAACCTGACGAGTAATATCCACGTTGTAATCATAGCTCGCAGGAGTTTTGCCATCTGATTCGAGCGAACCGTCCATCATCACTGAAGTGAATCCGTTTTCGATAGCACTGGCACAGGTTTCAACACTGTTGCCGTGGTCCTGATGCATCACGATCGGAATGTGAGGGTAGAGTTCAGCAGCTGCCTGCATTAGGTTACGCAGATACGTGTCCTGAGAATAGGCACGGGCACCGCGGGAAGCCTGTACGATGACAGGTGAATCCGTTTCTTCAGCAGCTTCCATAATGGATTGGATCTGTTCCATGTTGTTAACATTAAACGCTGCAACGCCGTAGTCGTTTTCTGCAGCGTGATCCAAAACTACACGTAGAGGAACGAGTGCCATTCAATTACTCCTTGATTTATGGGGGCTTCGCAGATTTTATTGAAGCGATGTTCTGGCAAAGCCGTTATTGAGATTTTCGAAGTATTTACTGTAAAAGATCGATGAGTTCTTATTATTCAGTGACTTCCCAATATGAAAAAGGGGGTATTGAGATTAAACCTTCAAAATCGGTACAGATAAGCTGCTTTTCGCGTGTGAATCCAATCTGTCTGCGCAGATGTGATCGAGCTTCTCATGGAAGCTCCGTTTGCTGTTGGAAGAGGTCATTATATTGCGTATGCAGCACACGCAAACGTAGCATGTGTTGTATTTCTGTTTGATCGTCATTGTCGGAGAAAAAATGACCACCTAAACCATGAGCCAGTTCGGAGCAGCTCAACAGTAGTGATTCCCCTGGGAGTAGAGTGGTATCGATCAGTAAGTCAGTATATTCCTGTATATTACGCTGAGTCTTCAGTAGCCAGGCACCGTCGTGTCCTTTGAACTGAGACTTAGCCGCTCCGTGGTGAATTTGGGGTACCACTTCTAAACGGACAGTTCCATTTCCCTGTGGATACGCTCGAAACTCGAACTGACATTGAGCCTGTTGGAACTTTTCAGCGGTGGTATATTCTTCTTCGGAATGGATGATGACCAGGCTGTCGATGACAGAGTCACTAAGGACAACATGATTTTCACTGCCCGCACTACACTGCAGCCGTCGATTACGAAGTCCCAGATTTAAGTTTAGGGTTCCTGATTGAGCTTTTGGGTCAGTAACATTTTTATCTCCTTGAAGCAGCATCTCAAAAGAAGTCGGGATGGCGTTGGGTAACTTACCGCAGCGAATCCCATTTTCCCGCAGCTTTGTACTGAGTTTCGTGGAAATATGAGCTTCATCGATATCATTCCAAACCAAAGCTATTTGTTGCTTATTGTCGGCCGGTACACGGATAAAGGTAACCTCAATCACCACGGAATCGTTAGCGAGCTTTGGTGTGGCAAGTGGCGAGTCGTCGACAGCCTCTTCCAGCTTCCATTCAGGTGTCTTCAGGGCATGACAGCCGGTAAGCAGACAGGTGATCGCAAGCAGCAGAGATAATTTGAGCTGCGGAAGCATCAAGATGGCTATCCTTGAGAAGACGGTAATAGGTATAGTTACACAATAGCTGTTTGAGCCAGTCAAAAAGGGTAACCCTTTTCAGCCGATAGAATCAATATCACTCTGTGAGTGATCGATGTTCATTAGTGTCCCGAGACATAATAGGGATTAAATCAGGTCTTCAATAATACGTTCTATTTTTCTTATGCAACAATCAGGCCCAACAGGTAACATGCGTTTCAGCAATCGGCGTCGAGATCCGTTGACAGGTCAGCGTGTACCGACCGGATTTGACTTTACCGATAAGATGCACCGATTGTGTGAGGACATCTGCAATCGCCATCCGCGTATGCGTCATATTGATATGTCCCGAGTGGCAGTTGCCTTTTCACAGACTCGCAAAGGAGTACGCCATGGTATCCATGCGTCGTTGACTCCCATGAGATTTGAAAACGGGGCGATGGAAGAGGAGCGTCGGGGCAGAATATATTGTGCTCAAAGGCTCTTTGATGCCAAAGGGGTAGAGATGTTATATATTCTCAAGTTCTATTTACCACGATTTCAGAACGAACCGTTTGAGGAGAAATTGACAACGATCTTCCATGAGTTGTGGCATATTAGTTCAGACTTTAACGGTGATATTCGCCGTCATACCGGACGATGCTACGTGCACACTTCAAGCGAAAAGGAATACGACCTTCAGATGCTGAAATTCGCTCGGGAGTGGTTGCAGATGGGGCCACCGGAATATTTGTATAACTTCCTAGGCTTTAAGTTCACTGCATTGCAGGAACGATACGGGAAAATTATCGGGGTGAAGGTGCCTCAGCCTAAGCTAATTCCGATTAGGCGAGTGGGCTAACCAAATTGCTAGGTTGAAATGTGCGAAATAAAAAAAGGCCCTTTGCAGTTTTGCAAAGGGCCTCTTGTATTCTAGAATCGCTAAAGGAGTTTGAATATGAGCTTTACTCTTGTTCAGTTTCTTCTTCGCTCGCTTCGTTAGCTTCTTCAGCGTCCTCTGTATCGTCGGTTGCCTCAGCATCAGCTTCAGCTTCTTCAGCTTCCTCGCTGGCTTCGGCAACTTCTGATTCTTCGTTGTCCTCTTGTTCGGCATCACTGCCGGCTTCCGCTTCTATTTCTTCGTCGCCAGTTTCTTCCGCGTCTTCTTCAGCAGCATCCTCAACGGTAATGTCTTCCGCATCTTGCTCGTCTTCAATGACTGGGGCCTGAGGTGCTGCAGTACCTGAAGTGTCACGATTATTGGATTCACCAACGATCTCAAGAATTGCCTGAGTACCATTATCGCCAAGGCGTGGTTTAGCAATTTTCAGAATGCGAGTGAAACCACTAACGCGTTCGGAGTCTTCTTCGAGCAAAGCAGGAGCGATATCGTTGAATAGGATATCGACGGCTTCGCGGTCACCTAGCATTTGGAGGGCTTTACGTTGCGCATTAACGATGGGAGCACGAGCCTCCGCCCACTCCTGCCAGTCAGGGCTTTGACGCCATGTCTTGTAAGCTGAGCTTCGTTTATCGAAGTTGTCGCCCTGAAGATTTTCCGGCAATAATGCTGCTGCTTGACCGTAGCATGGCTGAACTTTACGAGCCAGTGTGATACATTTTTCAACAATGGACCGCACTTCTTTAGCCTTTTGAATCGTAGTAACAATTCGGCGACGAACTCGCGGAGTATTTCCATGAATTTCGTTTGCCAGTTCACTCCGTTCAGTCAGGAACAGACTGCTGGCCATGTTTCGCATCATTGCTTTACGATGAGGTGATGTACGGCCAAGTTGTCGGCCTCGACGTCGGTGTCGCATGGTTC
>Ga0315320_10003071_pt1 | contig 13743 bp, 8 predicted proteins | sample M140m21515metaG_FD_203458 | JGI IMG/M metagenome (GOLD analysis project Ga0315320, IMG submission 203458) | Ammonia-oxidizing marine archaeal communities from Monterey Bay, California, United States - M1 40m 21515 | ecosystem: Environmental > Aquatic > Marine > Coastal | place: USA: California...
TCCGCCTCATCGTCGCCGACTATTTTGTACTGAACCTCTGCATCGGCACTGTCATCAAATAAGCGGACGGTCGCACCAAAAATTACTTTTTCAGGCTCACCCAAGGTGGTGACATCAATAATCTGGGCATTGGACAACTTGCCCTCGAGGTCTTTAATACGACCTTCAATAAAACTCTGTTGTTCTTTCGCCGCATGATACTCGGCGTTTTCTTTCAGGTCGCCATGAGCACGAGCCTCTGCAATAGCTGCAATAACGCGCGGACGATCTTCACCCTTCAAACGGCTTAAATCGTCGCGCATGCTCTCTGCACCTGCCACGGTCAATGGAACCTTGCTCATGATAATTTCTGCCTGGCAATACGCTGATGAAGATCCTGCAAACTGTTTACCTGATTGGCCGCAATGTGATCGAGCGCAGTAATAGTCGCAAGACCAGCAGAAGTCGTTGTGTAATAAGTCACTGCATTTTGCACAGCGGCGCTGCGAATTGCACGTGATTCACGGATGGCTTTCTTGCCCTCTGTGGTGTTCACAATTAACACCACCTCCTGATTCTTAATCATATCGACAACATGCGGGCGACCTTCACGCACCTTATTAATACGCTTACACGCAAGACCATTCTCAACCAGATACTTAACCGTACCGTCGGTGGCAATTAAGCGGAACCCGCGCTCAAGCAAGGACCGCCCGAGCCTAACAGCATTGGGCTTATCGCGATCACGCACCGAAATAAACACTGTACCCCGCGAAGGCAATTTAACCCCCTGCCCCAACTGAGCCTTGGCATAGGCTTCACCAAAGGTCTCGCCGGTGCCCATTACTTCACCGGTGGATTTCATTTCCGGGCCAAGAATAGGGTCAGAAGCCGGAAATTTATTGAATGGAAATACAGAGGCCTTTACCGAGTAATAATCCGGGACAATCTGTTGCGTATAACCCTGCTCTTTAAGACTGATTCCGGCCATGCACATAGCGCCGATTTTTGCCAATGGCAAACTCGTAGCCTTAGACACAAAAGGCACGGAACGCGATGCGCGCGGGTTTACTTCGAGCAAATACACAACACCGTTCTGAATCGCAAACTGCGTATTCATAAGACCAACAACCTTTAATGCGCGAGCAAGCTCTTCCACCTGACGCACCAACTCAGCCTGGACATCTTTACTGAGGGTGTGCGGAGGCAGCGCACAAGCCGAATCACCCGAGTGAACACCTGCTTGCTCGACGTGCTCCATGATCCCGCCAATGAGCACGTCCTGGCCGTCACAAACGCAGTCGACATCAACCTCGACAGCCAGATCCAAGAATCGATCGAGCAATACCGGGCTGTCATTCGACACCTGCACAGCTTCAGTCATGTAGATACGCAAATCTTCCTCGTTGTGCACCACTTCCATTGCACGACCACCCAACACATAGGAAGGTCGAACCACTAATGGATAGCCCACTTCACTGCCAATGCGTTCCGATTCGTTAATCGTGCGCGCAATACCGTTCGGTGGCTGTTTCAGTTTGAGCTCATTCACCAATGACTGGAATCGCTCGCGGTCTTCTGCAAGATCAATAGAATCGGGGCTGGTACCAATAATCGGAGCACCGGCTTCCTGCAGCGATTCGGCCAGTTTCAATGGTGTCTGGCCACCGTACTGGACAATCACCCCGTCAGGCTTTTCGAGGTCGATAACCTCCATAACATCTTCAAAGGTCAGAGGTTCAAAATACAAGCGATCCGATGAATCGTAGTCGGTAGAAACAGTTTCAGGGTTGCAGTTAACCATGATGGTTTCATAACCCGCATCGCGCAATGCCATAGCGGCATGCACGCAGCAGTAGTCAAACTCAATGCCCTGACCAATACGATTTGGGCCACCGCCCAGAATCATAATTTTACGAGCACTGGTTGGAATGGCTTCGCACTCTTCCTCATAGGTTGAATACATGTAAGCGGTAGTTGTCGAAAACTCTGCAGCACAGGTATCAACACGTTTATAAACCGGACGAATATTGTTCGTAACTCGCTGCTTACGAACGGCCATTTCTTGAACGCCAATAAGCTTAGCAATACGACTATCAGAAAACCCCTTCCGCTTTAATGCCCGCAATCGCAGCGGCTGCATCGTTTCGCCACCTGCAGCCTGCATAGCCTGCTCTTCATGAATCAAATCTTCAATCTGCGTCAGAAACCAAGGATCAATACGGGATAATTGGTGGACCTCTTCCAAAGTCATGCCCGAACGGAAGCCGTCACCCACATACAGCAAGCGCTCAGCTCCCGCAGCACGAATCTCATTATGCAGAAAGTCAACCTGTTCATCGGTCGTAGGTACCGGCATTTTCTCAACCAGCCCATCAATACCCGTTTCAAGACCGCGCAACGCTTTTTGCACAGACTCCTGGAACGTACGACCCATTGCCATAACCTCACCCACAGATTTCATCTGGGTAGTGAGGCGATCATTAGCGCCAGGAAATTTTTCAAAAGTGAACCGCGGGATTTTGGTTACCACGTAATCAATAGTCGGTTCAAACGAAGCTGGTGTTGCGCCGCCGGTAATCTCATTCCGCAATTCGTCAAGCGTATAACCCACTGCAAGTTTCGCAGCCACTTTCGCGATCGGAAAACCGGTGGCTTTCGAAGCGAGCGCGGACGAACGCGAAACACGGGGATTCATTTCGATAAGCAGCATGCGACCCGTTTCAGGGCACATAGAAAACTGAACGTTAGAGCCTCCGGTCTCCACGCCGATCCGCCGCAACACAGCAAGCGCTGCATTGCGCATCACCTGATACTCTTTATCGGTGAGGGTCTGAGCAGGCGCAACGGTAATCGAGTCGCCAGTGTGAACGCCCATGGGGTCGAGATTTTCGATTGAGCAGATGATGATGCAGTTGTCCGCAGTGTCGCGGACCACCTCCATCTCATACTCTTTCCAGCCCAGCACCGACTCTTCAATCAAGACTTCATTGGTTGGTGAAAGCTCAATGCCATAGCTAACAATTTGGTCAAACTCTTCCCGGTTGTATGCGATACCCCCGCCACTGCCACCCATTGTGAATGACGGACGAATGATGGCCGGGTAACCCACATCCGCGACTATCTCATACGCTGTTTCAAGTGTTTTAGCGACGGCAGCGCGTGGCACTTCAAGACCTATATCTTCCATCGCAAGTTTAAACTTCTCACGATCTTCGGCCGTATCTATTGCCTCTTTAGAAGCACCAATAAGCTCCACATTGTACTTTGCAAGAATGCCTTCGCGATCGAGATCCAACGCGCAGTTCAGTGCCGTCTGACCACCCATGGTCGGCAACAACGCATCGGGCGATTCTTCCTGAATAATCTTAGCAACCGTTTTCCAACTCACCGGCTCAATGTAGATGGCATCGGCCATATCGGGATCGGTCATGATAGTGGCAGGGTTGGAGTTAACCAGAATAACCCGGTAGCCCTCTTCCTTTAGCGCCTTACATGCCTGCGCACCCGAATAGTCAAATTCACACGCCTGCCCGATCACAATCGGACCAGCGCCGATAATCAGAATGCTTTCTATATCTTTTCTCTTAGGCATGCGAAGTATCTATCTTTTGTTAATTAGCTGTTTAATAAGTAGCTTGTCGTTAAACAATCAGAGAAACCATAATCGGGACTAGCGGGTTTCAGCGCCGTTGGGCACTTTTCCAGCCGCAGCATTCATCATCTCGATGAAGCGACTAAAAATAGGCCTTAGATCGTGAGGGCCAGGACTCGCTTCAGGGTGACCCTGAAACCCCATAGCCAAACAATCAGTCCGTTCTACGCCCTGCAGACTGCCGTCGAACAACGACTTGTGCGTTGCCTTAAGCGTTACCGGCAGGTTCTCTTCGTTTACTGCAAAGCCATGATTCTGGCTGGTGATATAGACCACGTTGGTGCCCAACTCACCCACCGGGTGGTTAGCACCGTGATGGCCAAATTTCATTTTCAGCGTTTTGGCGCCACTCGCCAAAGACAGCAACTGATGCCCTAAGCAAATGCCAAACACCGGAATTCCGGCCCCGGTAATTTGACCGATGGCATCAATAGCATAAGTGCAAGGCTCGGGATCACCCGGGCCGTTCGATAAGAAAACACCATCGGGTGACATTGCCAGAACATCTGCGGCAGGTGTCTGCGCCGGCACAACGGTAACGCGACAGTTGTAATCCACCAACAATCGCAAAATATTGCGTTTAATACCAAAATCATAGGCAACAACATGAAAATCGCAATCGCGTTTACCGGGGCCGCCGGTAGGCTTCGGCCAGGTACTGCCCATACTCCATTGATAGGTTTTCTTAGTAGTAACAATTTTAGCCAGGTCCATGCCGGCAAGACCGGGGAACCGGCGGGCATGCTCAATGACTTGCGCTTCGTCAATATTGTCGCCGGCCATAATACAGCCGGATTGAGCACCTTTCTCACGCAAAATCCGAGTGAGCTTGCGGGTATCGATGTCTGCAATCGCTACCGTATTGCCACGCTTTAGAAACTCGGTAAGGCTGATCTCTGAACGGTAGTTACTGGTGACCATCGACAGATCACGAATAATCAGCCCTGCGGCATGAATACCGTCACTTTCGAAATCGTCACTGTTGGTGCCGGTATTACCGATATGGGGGTAAGTCAGGGTTACTATTTGACGGCAATACGACGGGTCGGTCAGGATCTCCTGATAACCGGTCATCGCGGTGTTAAAAACCACTTCACCAATGGTTTGGCCTTCGGCGCCAACCGAAATACCGCGAAATATGGTGCCATCTTCTAGGGCCAGTATGGCAGGTTGTGTCACTCGGCAATCCTCACACCAGAAGGGTTCAAACATAGAAACGGGAGAGTCCTGAGCAAGGCTCTCTCCCGCAAACCAGCGTGGTCATATAGCGACCGAGCGTATTGTATAGAAAGGCTGCGCTCTGCGCTATTGATAATAGGCGATTCAATGAATCTTAAGCACTCGAGGCGATACTAAGGTCCGCAGCCGCAGGATTATGTATTAAATCCGAGCACATCGGGCATGCCGTACAAACCCGCCGGTCGACCTTCAAGCCAGCTCGCCGCCCGCAGCGCGCCCTGCGCAAAGACACTGCGGTCGGTTGCCTGATGACGCAACTCAACAATTTCTGTATCAGAGGCAAACAGCACGCCGTGCTCGCCGACAATGCTCCCGGCGCGTATTGAACTAAAACCAATCTCGCCGTGATTGCGGGCACCTGACTTATTGGCTCGGTCGTATACCGCTATTGCGGATAAATCCGCACCTCGCTCTTTGGCAATTGCCTCACCAAGCTGCAATGCGGTGCCTGATGGCGCATCAACCTTGTCGCGATGATGCGCTTCAACAATCTCGGTATCCCAATCGGCGCCCAAGTAACGTGCAGCCAGACGCGACAGTTCTGTGGCGACATTGACACCCACACTCATGTTTCTGCCATAAACAATAGGGATCTCGGCGGCAGCATCCGCCAGCATCGCATGCTGGTCTGCACTTAACCCGGTGGTCCCCATCACCAAACCAACTTTGTTGTTACGACAGGCGGCAAGATTACTTGCCATGGCTGCTGGCAACGTGAAATCAATAGCCACATCAGCACCATCAAGAGCAACAGCGAGATCACTGGTAACCTGTATTCCGGTATTAGCCACACCCGCAACAACGCCAGCATCGGCATTAAGCATGGCGTGGCCTGATTCGGTTACGGCCCCGCACAGTTCTGCGCCAGCCCTGTCAACAACGGCCTTGACGATTGCAATACCCATGCGCCCGGTACAACCTAAAACTGCGACTCGCATAGCGCCTCCCTGAATACTCTGGTTGATGATCCGGAATCCTCCGGAAACATATAGAAATGGTCGTAAAGCATTCCGTCCGGCTGCCTCAGCACCTGCAGCGCTGTTTAGCTCAAGAGGTTATGCCCTTCAAAAAATGCTTCACGCTGTCAGACCAACTCTGGGCTCGCGGACGATGCTTATCGCCGCCTTTGCTCAGCGACTCCTGAAACGACTCTAGCAGTTTTTCCTGCTTGCTGGTTAGCTTCACCGGTACCTCAACGTCGACTGCGCAGTAGAGATCACCGATGCTGCCGCCGCGCACCGGCTTAACGCCCTTGCCTCGCAGGCGGAACACATTGCCGGACTGAGTACCTGCAGGCACCTTCAAATTGACCTCGCCTTTGAGCGTCGGCACTTTCAACTGACCGCCCAGCGTGGCTGTGGCGAATGAAATAGGCACTTCGCAATGCAGATTGGCGCCATCACGCTCAAAGATCTCATGACGCTTAACCCGGATTTCCACATACAGATCGCCGGCTGGCCCGCCATTCTGACCCGCCTCGCCTTCACCGCCCAGGCGAATACGATCGCCCTGATCAACACCCGCGGGTACTTTAACCGACAGGGTCTTCTCCTCGCGGATCTGGCCGCTACCGGAACAGTCGACACAGGGGCTTTCAACCACCGTTCCAGCACCACGACACTTAGGGCAGGTCTGCTGAACAGAAAAGAACCCCTGCTGAGCTCGCACCTGACCGACACCATTGCAGGTGCCACAGGTTTTCCGACCGGTGCCCGGCTTCGCGCCATCTCCGTCGCAGGTGCCACAATTGACCGTGGTCGGAAACGAAATAGTCGCCGAGTCACCGTTGACCGCCTGCTCCAGCGTCAGGCTCAGCTCATACCGCAGGTCCGCACCACGATAAACATTACTCCGGCCACCACGCCGGCCGCCAGCGCCAAAGATATCGCCGAAGACATCACCAAATGCGTCGGAAAACCCACTGGCGTCGCCGCGAAACCCGCCGGCGCCCATACCGCCCTGCTCAAATGCAGCGTGGCCATGCTGATCGTAAGTGGCGCGCTTTTGCTGGTTCGAGAGCACTTCGTAAGCTTCTTTAACATCTTTAAAGTTAGCTTCGGCAGTTTGACTGTCGGGATTACGATCGGGGTGATACTTCATTGCCATGCGGCGATAAGCCTTCTTAATATCGGCCTCCGCCGCGCTGCGCTCGACACCCAATACTTCGTAATAATCACGTTTAGACATAAGTCTGTGTTCCAAAATAAACGAAAAGGGGTCACAGACTATGGTCTGCGCCCCCTGAACTTAAATATCATCTCTGATAGCTGAAGAGCCTAGGGCGTATTATTGGGCCACATTTGGTCGCTTTCAACCCATGGCGCTTGCTAATGCTATGGATGAGAGCTATTTCGGCCGGCTGTAGGCCAACGCAGCCTTTGAAGCCCCATAAAAAAAGGGCTGCCGACAAACGGCAACCCTTTGGCCATACCCTCACGCAGATGCAGGCAGCACAGCGCCACAATGGGATCTTGAGAACTAGCCTTTCTTCTCTTCTTGCTCTTCTTGCTCTTCTTTAGCGACTTCTTCAAATTCGGCATCAACCACGCCGTCATCGGCAGCCGCTTCAGCGCCCTCAGGAGCCTGAGCACCTTCGGCCGCAGCTTCTTCATACACCCGCTGCGCCAAGCCTGCTGATGCTTCACTCAAGGCCTTCAGCTTGGTCTCAATGCTGTCTTTATCATCGCTCTTCAACGCCTCTTTCACATCGTTTGAAGCCGCTTCGATGGCAGAACGCTCTTCAGCGGTCACCTTCTCACCAAGGTCCTCCAGAGACTTCTCTGAGCTATGCAGCAATGCATCCGCTTGGTTACGAACATCCACTAACTCACGGAACTTCTTATCCTCTTCTTCATGAGCGGCCGCGTCACTGACCATTCGTTCGACCTCATCATCCGACAAACCACTGGAGGCCTGAATAACGATCTTCTGCTCTTTACCCGAAGCTTTATCTTTAGCCGACACGTTGAGAATACCGTTAGCATCGATGTCGAAGGTAACTTCGATTTGCGGCATGCCACGCGGCGCTGGCGGGATATCAGACAAATCGAAACGGCCCAATGATTTGTTATCACCAGAGCGCTCACGCTCACCCTGCAACACGTGAATAGTTACGGCAGGCTGATTGTCGTCAGCGGTTGAAAAGACCTGATTCGCTTTGGTAGGAATCGTGGTGTTTTTCTCAATTACCCGGGTCATAACGCCACCGAGAGTCTCGATACCCAGAGATAGCGGAGTAACATCAAGCAGGAGCACATCTTTGACATCTCCTGACAACACACCACCCTGAATACCCGCGCCCATGGCAACAGCCTCATCAGGGTTCACATCACGGCGCGGCTCTTTGCCGAAAAATTCCTGCACAGCTTCCTGCACTTTCGGCATACGAGTCTGGCCACCGACCAGAATAACGTCTTCAATATCACCGACACTCAAACCCGCATCTTTTAATGCGATTTTGCAAGGCGCCAAAGTACGAGAAACCAGGTCCTCAACCAGAGACTCGAGCTTCGCGCGGGTTAGCTTAATGGTTAAATGCTTTGGACCGGTTGCATCTGCAGTAATATACGGCAGGTTTATTTCAGTCTGTGAACTTGATGACAATTCGATCTTGGCTGTCTCTGCAGCCTCTTTTAATCGCTGCATGGCCAATGGATCTGAGCTGACATCAACACCGCTTTCTTTCTTAAACTCACTGGCAAGGTATTGAATGATTTTTAGATCAAAATCTTCACCACCAAGAAACGTATCACCGTTAGTAGCCAATACTTCGAACTGATGTTCACCGTCAATTTCGGCAATTTCAATGATAGAGATATCAAAGGTGCCGCCACCAAGGTCATACACCACAACCTTACGATCACCGCGCTGCTTATCCATACCGTAAGCCAGAGCGGCTGCGGTAGGCTCATTAATAATACGCTTCACTTCCAGGCCGGCAATTTTGCCTGCATCTTTAGTGGCCTGCCGCTGTGAATCATTGAAATACGCAGGAACGGTAATTACAGCCTCGGACACTTCCTCACCGAGATAATCTTCCGCGGTCTTTTTCATTTTCATCAACACACGGGCAGACACTTCCGGCGGAGCCATAGCTTTGCCATTAGACTCTACCCAGGCATCACCGCTGTCAGCCTTAACAATAGTGTAGGGCACCATGTCGATATCACGCTGCACAACATCATCACTAAAGCTACGACCGATCAGGCGCTTAACCGCAAACAAGGTGTTCTGCGGATTAGTGACTGCCTGACGCTTTGCGGATTGACCCACCAGCACTTCGTCATCTTTAGTGAACGCCACAACAGAGGGCGTTGTGCGATCGCCTTCGCTGTTCTCGATGACTTTAACTTTGTCACCGTCCATTAGAGCCACACACGAGTTCGTGGTGCCCAAATCAATTCCGATTACTCTTCCCATTTCGTTCTCCGGGTATGAATTCTTAAATAAAGTTAGCTTGAGACTAATTTATGGGCGGATTCGCCACTTTCAAGGTCAGGCAAAAACTATTTAATGAATGTTTTGTTTATTTTTACTGAGAAACCAATCGCTTTTAAAGCCACTGGTGCTTAATCAGGCGCTTTGGCAACCACCACACGCGCTGGTCGCAACAAACGGCCGTTCAGCAGGTAGCCCCGCTGCACCACCGTCAGCACGGAGTTCGGTTCGGCCGTATCGGAAGGCTGCATCACCATGGCCTCGTGGAGTTCAGGGTTAAAAGGTTCGCCTTCAGGGTCGATAGTCTCAACACCAGCAGATTTCATGGCGGTTAGAAATTGCTTCAAGCCGGCACGATTGCCTTCCATTAGCGCATCGACCGTCGCGCTCTCGCCCTCACCCGCCTGAATACCGAGCTCCAATGTATCAAGCACCGCCAACATGTCACCAGCAAAACGCTCGACGGCAAACTGCCGGGCCTGCTGGGCTTCGCGCTCAACACGACGAACCTTGTTCTCGGCCTCGGCCACAGCGTACTGATACGTCTGCAACTGCTGCTGAGCCTGTTCCAGTTCGGCCCGTAACTCTCCGGCTATGGACCCCGCCTCATCAAGCACTGTGGTTTCCGCGTGCTCATCGGCAATAGATTCAATACTGCCTTCCTGCAAGACCATGGTTTCTGCCATTTCTGCCTCGGTGACCTCGTCTGCTTCACCGGACCTAAGGCCATCCTTCTTACCCTTCTCGGGATCTATTTCATTCGAACTCATGCTTAATACCAATTCCGGACTGTAGAAAGTGGACAGGAGCACCACGCAGAGCCCCGATTAGCATCAGGACACCGGCCGATACTCCGGTTAATGTTGTTTTGCCGTGCTACAGCGACTTTATGGGGCCCTATTGGGCCGATTTCAAGGCAGCGCCCACAAGTTTTGCGGTCACGTCAACAATAGGAATAACCCGTTCGTAGGCCATACGTGTGGGGCCAATAACCCCCAGCACCCCAACGATCTCATCATCTACGCGATACGGTGCAGTGACAATACTGCAATCTCCCAGCAACTGATAACCGGATTCCTCGCCGATAAAGATCTTTACGCCATCAGCCACAATACTCTGATCAAGCAACCCCAGCATCTCGCGTTTTTGATTAAAAGCCTCAAACAGTTGCTTGAGTTTATCGATATCGGAAAGCTCATGAAAATTCATCAGCTGGGCTTCGCCTGCCATCACATATTCCTGGGCAGGCGTGTCGATAGTCATTGCCTGCTGAGCGATACTAATGGTGTCTATCATCAGCTGATTCATGCTGCGCTGAGTAAGACGCATCTCTTCAATGACCAAGTCCCTGACTTTATTCAGCTCCTTACCGGCGTACGTTTTATTCAGATAATTAGCCGCGCGCTTTAACTCCGACTCGGAGTACTCACGATCAAGATGCAAAATACGGTTCTGCACTTCGTGATCGTTCACCACGAGGATTGCCAGCACCCGATGATTGGAAATAGGCAAAAACTCGACCTGACGCAGTACCACGTGACTGACACGTGGCAAGGTGACTAAACCAGCCATTTCGGTCATCGATGACAACAACGAGGACACGCTCGACGCGAGCTCGCGACCATCGCCTGTCTCATCAACCAGAATCTGCTTCTGCAGGTCGCTGACGCCGACACTCTGCGCTTCCTGCATCTTTAACAAGGTATCGACAAAAAACCGATAGCCGCGCGGGGTAGGAATTCGACCAGCGGAGGTGTGAGGTGCCGCAATAAAGCCCAGCTCCTCGAGGTCGGACATAACATTGCGGATACTGGCGGGGCTCAAGGATAAATCGGTGCTTTTGGCCAGCGTGCGTGAACCAACCGGCTGGCCGTCATGGATATAACTTTGCACCAGCGCCCGCAGAATAAGCCCTGCCCTTTCGTTAAGCTCTGCGCCCTGCTTGTCTGTAGTGCTACCAGCCATAACTGCCCTGAAGCCAAATGATCCGGAATTAGGTGTGTTCACAAAGAACACCAATAATACCGGTATCTCGGGTTAACGCTAGCAATGCACGTGAGGCTCGTCAAGCCGTGCCGCCAGCGAGCAGATGCTCGACACCGAGGGAATGGCGCCAAACAAATACTGTTGGACAAATCATTACAGCAATTTGTCTTCCCCGGCTCCGCGACTCGCGGGTACAATCAGACATAGACACATTGTTCACACGGCATCTGATAATCCAACCGACTATGGACAGGACCTAAAACCCTCACGTGCTTAACAACCTTCATATACGCAATCTGGCGATCATCGATGAAGTCGATCTTGAGCTAACGGCAGGCATGACAGCACTCACCGGCGAAACCGGTGCCGGCAAGTCTATTCTGGTGGATGCCTTGGGGCTCGCGCTTGGTGAACGCGCCGAATCCAGTGCAGTGCGGCCAGGCACGGAACGGGCCGAAGTTACTGCCAGTTTTGATGTAAGCGGCAATCCCGCTGCTATTAATTGGCTGATAGAGCAGGACCTGAATGATGATCAGCTCTGCTTAGCACGCAGAGTTGTGACGGCCGAAGGTCGTTCCCGCGGTTACATCAACGGCACCAATGTGCCCATGCAAACACTGCGCACACTCGGTGAGCACTTAGTTGATATCTGTGGCCAGCAAGCGCATCAGTCGCTGTTGCGCCCTGCCGTGCAACGGGCATTTCTCGATCAGTACGGAGCTTGCGGCAACTTATTAACCGCTGTGCAAGCGGCGCATTCAAGCTGGCGAGTTAATGCTGAAAAACTCGAAAGCCTGCGCAACTCCGGCAAAGACACCAAAGAACGATTGGAACTGCTGCGCTACCACCTTGAGGAGCTCGCCAGCGTCAATCCGCAAGATGGCGAACTGGAAAAAATCACCCGGGAGCACAGCCTTGCGGCTAACGCCGCAGAAATTGCCGACGGAATCGACCAGTGCATTACCTCCCTGTACGACGATGAGGCATCAGCTCAGAGCCTTGTTGGTCGAACTCGTCATCGGCTTGAAAATCTTAGCCGCTTTGATAACAGCCTGACGCCGGTTAATACACTGTTGCAAGAAGCAGAAATCCAAATCACTGAAGCGGTCGATACCCTCCGCCAGCATCTGGATAATATCGATACCGATCCACAAACTTTGCAGCAACTCGATAATCGACTTGCCACCATTCACGATCTGGCTCGCAAGCATCGGGTAAAGCCCATCGCATTGCCGGAACTATTCCGAACCCTGCAAGCTGAACTGGATACATTGGATAACCCGCTCGAAAGCCTCGAGCAACTTGAAGCCAGCACTCGCGACTTACACGAGAAGCTCTGCAATGTCGCGAGAAAACTTTCGCTGGCGCGATCGAAAGGCGCAAAAAAACTGGCGGCCGAAGTTACAGCCAATATTCAGAAACTGGGAATGCAGGGCGGCAGCTTTAGCATCAAATTCGTCGAGATGGGAGCCACTCCCGGAGCCGACGGCTTCGAACGCGCAGAATACCGGGTGGCATTAAACCCGGGTATGCAGCCCGGCAGTCTCTCGAAAGTGGCATCGGGTGGTGAACTGTCACGCGTAAGTCTGGCCATTCAGGTGGCCGCGCGCAGTTCCGATACCGCCGGCACACTTATCTTTGATGAAGTGGACTCAGGCGTTGGCGGCGCAGTTGCCGAGGTTGTTGGCGAACAACTCCAGCGGCTGGCCGACAGCGCCCAGATTGTGTGCGTAACCCATTTACCACAGGTGGCGAGTCAGGGTGATCAGCAATTAAAAGTGAGCAAGCTGAGCGATGGCAAAACCACCCGCACACAAATTAAATCGCTGACGCCTGACGAACGCATCGAAGAAATTGCGCGCATGCTTGGTGGCGCAAAAATAACTGCAGCAACCCGGGCACATGCTGCCGAAATGCTGACAAGTCGCTTCGAGGAACAGGGCTAGTTTTTCAGGTTGATCACTGCGGGATTAACACGCAGAGGCGTTCAATTAGGGCTTGGCCTTCGGCCGCACAAACAACACCATGCTATGGTCATCGAGCTCATAACCCTGGGCTTCCGCCACAGCGTGCTGCAGACGCTCGATATCTTCGTTCACAAACTCAATAACCTTGCCCGTATCTAAACACACCATGTGATCGTGGTGCCCGCCGCGATTGCGTTCGAACACTGACTTACCCTCTTCAAAATTATGGCGGGCAACCAAACCGGCTTCTTCAAATTGGGACAACACGCGGTAAACGGTGGCCAAACCTATATCATCGCCGTCAGCCAGCAATGTCTTGTAGATGTCTTCTGCGCTCATGTGGGCATTTTTGCGCTGCTCCAGCAGATGCAAAACACGCACTCGCGGCGAGGTCACTTTAAGGCCCGCATCTCTCAGCTCCTGCTTGCTCAAAAATCTCTCCCGGGGACTGCCGTTTCGACTGAAACGGCACAGAACCTG
>Ga0315320_10003072_pt1 | contig 13742 bp, 18 predicted proteins | sample M140m21515metaG_FD_203458 | JGI IMG/M metagenome (GOLD analysis project Ga0315320, IMG submission 203458) | Ammonia-oxidizing marine archaeal communities from Monterey Bay, California, United States - M1 40m 21515 | ecosystem: Environmental > Aquatic > Marine > Coastal | place: USA: California...
TTATTTATATAGGATATTCATGTACTTATTAGTATATTATGAATAAATTAAATAAATAAAAAAAGTTTTTCAAATCAAGGCCCTGTCTCTGAGTTGGGCTAGGCTTACACAGCAGGTCTTAAGATTACGCCTGTAATAGCGTTGAGTCCCGAGAAACTGGCCCGAGGTGCGTGAGTACGTGACCGACCATGCGCATACATGGGTGCACACATATTTGATAAAAATTATTTTAATAAAGTACAAACTGGAGTACAAAATTAATCAGTGATAATGAATTTATTTTTTCTTGACGTATATTTAAGCAAGTGTGCCAATTCAGCATGCGACAAACATGTCATAAAAATGATTTTAGAAACCGCCCAGTTGTTATACAGCGCGTGGCATTGTCGCGTCAAACAGTTGCCCCCGTCGGAATTGCAACCGTACCGCAAGACGCATGTCAATCACCCCATGTCGATATGGGTTCGCAAAGACCAAGCCAATTACATGTTCGCATGTTACTACGGACTCTTGTTATGCGCGGAGTACACGCAGCGTTACGGAAAATACCACAAAACCGAAGCACATTTGCGGCAGTTGTACCAATGGGGGTTCCCACCACAACAATTGGAGGAGCCACCAATGAAAAAGTGTAAGCCGGTAGACTTTGCCTACCACGATATTACATATGGGTTGAAACGTATCCCATTGTGTATGCCCAACGAGTATTATGTCCGCGACAAACACGGTAATTTATTGGGCGTAGAGTCCTATCGAAACTATTACAGGAGCAAACAAGACAATTTTAAGATGGTCTGGAAGCAAAACAAACCAGAATGGTTTTGTTAGTATATAAGTCCACCCGTTTGTAAATAAATGACTAAAATTAATATTGGTAAGGGTTCTTCAAAATTTTACTGTAATTTGATAAAAGCATATTTAAAAAATCATGAAAAGGTTTCGGTGGTAGCAGGCGGGTTGCGCATGAATCTCGGTGTGTGGGTATGTTACTACATATCCAAAGAATTCAAAGTCGAAAAAACCAATGTGCATTACACGGAGGATGATAGGACACATACCATATTCTCTTTCGATGTTACGTGCGAGGAGCCAGTAGAGACGGAAGAACCCAAAGAATATACAGATACCTTGGTGATAAGGGTTGCGAAGAACTCTTCTATCAAAAACCTTCGCACGGTCCTGTATAATGTAGACGATGTACATATCATCGCTGCCGGGGGACTTTGTTACAAGGCGCTATTTCTTACTACCTTTGCCTTGAAGTATCGGTTTACTCTTCAAAAACTGGACATTATTTGGACCGGGGACCGCGTTGGTATTAAAATTAAACTATATAAGGAACCAGATGGTGATAAAAGATGCCATTCAAATACCGAACCTGTTCAAGATGCGGAAGTAAATACCGACAAATGATACTATTAAACGGGTCGCTCGTCTGTTATGGGTGTTATCATCGACAGTACCGCCATGAACCGCTTGAAGAAATACCCAGTTACCATTAAATTCATGTCGGTTTGCAACAAGTATAAGCATTCGTCCTTGTCACGTGTTTCATATATATTTACATGCGTTTCTATATCCGCGGGGAAACATCTTTGTTTCCATTTTAAAAACATATTAATTTCTTTTTCTTTTATATCCACCAATAGTACATTGAATTTGTAAGATTTTAATATAAAATCAAAGCGTAATTGATTTCTATCTATATGTTCCAATTTTGTACAAAAAAATTGCTGGTTTCTAAACATAAAATCTTCTATAATGTGCGTCTTTGGATCACACAACCCCTCTATACCACGGGAAGATAGATACAAATATTTCATAATATAAATAAGATAAAGTTATATTTATATGGCATTCACAAAAATCACCGGAGACCAAGAGCGGTATGTTATGGATGGTGGTTTCAGTATAGTAGACGACTACAATTTATCTTCTTACGATGGTAATAAATACACCTATTGTAGAGTCCCGGATGGACTCGTGCATGTAGATACTTTTTACAAGGAAGTAAGTAAAAGTGGCAATATATCACAGTTGGTGAAACCACCTTCCCCCAAACCATGCATGCGTCGTCGTCGTAAGGCCAAACCAAAGCTTGAGGAAGTATTGGAAAAGCTCACAGAAGCCGTGGAAGATTTGGCCACACCAAGAGTAAAAATAGAACCAGCGGAATTGCGAAGACAGGCGGAACAATACATAAAAGACAACAGGGACAAAAAGATGGATGATCTGATTCAATATCTACAACAAATGTACCGCCGTGATCTAACCGACTATATGGACATAATAAAGTCGTGTAAATGGCCAAACATAAGACGTGTTACTTTTTTAACATGGACGGAGGAGTTAGACCCAGAGTACGGCGGAGACTTTAAAATGGCCTTTCGGCTGCCATCTGGAGTGAAATATATATCCGGTGATTACGCCGGGGGTATATTGCAAATGGGAGATTGGGGAGACATCCCTAACGAATTACAACCTACCATATTGGAAGTTGTAAGAGAGAAGGTAATAGAACAAATGAAACAGTATAATAGTGATTAAGAGTATATAAGATATTTAAATATAAGATAAATGGAACACTTTACACCTAAACGTGCGGCTGAAGGTATCTACGAATTTACACATACATCTGGCCTAACACTCTTATTGGTACCCAAACCCGGACTAAACATTACAACCGCAAATATCACCTACCATGTCGGTTCTAGGAATGAGGGACTAGGCGTTCGTGGAGCGACACACTACCTAGAGCACGGAATGTTTAAGGGTAGTAAAAATTTTAATAAAAAGCTTAAGAACGGGATGTGGAAGCTGGAAGAGTATGGCGCCTACATGAATGCCACTACTTACACCGACAGAACCAACTATTTCGCCGTAATAGACAGCGATAAACTCGATGAAGTAGTAAAGAGAGAAGCAGATCGCATGTTTCAGCCATTATTGGACGCATGTGAGTTGAAGAAAGAAATGACAGTTGTCCGCAATGAATTTGAACGCGGTGAAAACAACGACTTTGAGGTCCTACAAAAGCGGGTCATGGCAACTGCTTTTATGGCACACCCCTATCACCACAGTACGATAGGCTGGCGATCAGAGATCGAGAATGTCTCCGCTGAAGCTTTACGTAAGTTTCACGACACCTTTTACAAACCAAACAATGCTACCTACACTTTCTGTGGTAATTTCGACACCGCCAGTGTCATGGAAATGGTACACACTGAATTTAGCAAGTTCGAGGAAGCGGATCCAAGTGTACCAACCATGTACACTACCGAACCTACACAGATGGGTCAGCGTAGGGTCATGATGCAACGACCCACCAACTGTGCTCTAATGTGCATTTCCTTTAAGGCACCAAATGGTCTTCACCATGACGCTATCGTGTTGGAAGTCATTGCCAATATCATATCCAAAGGACCACAGGCGCTATCGGAGCAATTCAAAAAGGATGAGGCTTTACCCATTCACGACATCATAGCAGAGTGGGAAAGGATGCGCGACCCATACTTATTTAGTATATGGGGAACTACCAATCGAGCTACCGAAGATGCTCTACAAACAGCAGAAAATACTATTCATACCATCACAGACATGTTCCAGAAAATGGACATGAAAGAACACATTGCAAGAGCTAAACAATACATCAAAAACAGCTGGGACAATGAAATGCTGGGAACTAGAAACACCGCCATGGCCATTAATGAGGCCATTGCTAGAGGAGATCCATTCGATGTTCATAAGCGATTGGAGGTATTAAGTAGTATAGACGAGAAAGATGTAAAACGCGTGGCTGCCAAATACTTCGATGCACGACGTAGCACCGTTGGGTGGTTGTTGCCGGGTGATGTTGCGCCAGATATTGTAACCGAAACATACCCGAAATTGGACACCAAAGAATTTAAAACCAATGCGGTTCCTAGCAATGAGGGAGCATCCTTTGAAGCATCGGATGCCGAATTTACAAGCTATGCGAATGGCAAGGCCGATGTTCGTATATCCATCCAAGACTCTGGTGTTTCCTTGGCTTCTTATGTCAACAAAAACCTATTGGCGGATTTGATACCAAAGGGTTTTAAATTAAAGACGACCAATTGCACTGAGAATCAACTGTATGAATACTTGTCTCAGCGTAACATTCAGCGGCATATTTCGCCGGGTGTAGATGCTCTTCATATTCAAGCTTCTATTCCAAACGAAGAAAAAGTGATTAAATCTGCCACCGGATTGCTGTTGCACGAAATGAATTCACCCATCTTGAGCGATGCGAGCTTTACGTATCTGAAAAATAAATGGTGCTCCGAATTATATGGTTCGAGATCGAGCGTGAATGGGCGTGCCAAGGTTGCTTTCCGTCAAGCTTTGTTTCAGCAATCGGATCCCAATTATCACTACTCGGTCGATGAGGTTATCGAACAGTTAAAGAACACCTACTATACTGACATTGAGAAAGCACACAAGGGTCTTATAAAGGGGCCGAAACTGGTGACTGTAGTGGCTCCAAGTAATATCCAGACATTGGCCAACAAAGGCACATGGAACCGCGAGTATACCAATGATCTCATGGCAACCGGAAGACGGAACGATATCCAATTACCGGGGAAATCATCCGCGGTGTTAAAGTATGGTATGGTCGTCGAATATTCTGATGCCTTGAAACTGGCAGTTGCTGTTCTTGGGAATGGATTTACTGGTCGTTTGATGCGTATTGTGCGCGATACCTACGGATTAACCTATGGTATTAATGCTCGTTTGGTTCCACTAAAGGGTTGTGCTGTATTTGAAGTAACCGGTACCTTTTCACCCAACTTGTTGGATGAAGGCATTAAGCGAACGGAAGAAGTCCTCAAGCAATGGTTATCCGACAAATTATCGGAAGAAGAAGTACAGGTTCAGAAAGGCGAGACCATCGGTTCTCAGAATGTTCAGTATGATTCACCGGGTGCTTTGGCCAGTGCTATTCATCATACAAAGATTATGTATGGAAGTGTAGACAGGATAAATAACTATTCCGATATTATTGGAGCTGTTACACTGGATCAGATAAACGAGGCGAAAAGCGTTATTACCTTTGAGAAATTGGCCAGAGTCAGAGTAGGTACTTTTTAATACTATAAATATATTAAATAAATTATTAAATGCGTGTAGAGTCTATCATAGCCAGTGTGCTTATTATTATATCTTTAATTCACAGGGATATGCCTGATTGGTTTGTCGTTGCTGTACCAAGTGTTATATTGGGATTCGTAATTACATTTGGGTTTATGTTATCGATGCTAAATGAAGGTACCAACATTTATTATAGATATGTGCATTTATCTATAGTGTGTATACCGTGTATCATAGCACAAGCGGCTGTAATTGTAGACCCCGACAACGCGTTAGTTGCACTGTGGTTACGCATCAGCGGAGTAGTAGCGTGTATTTTATTCTCTGTTTTATTGTACAATACCATAGACAAGGGTTGTACACTTGAATTTAAGAGTGAGTGTTTTCAAGGTGTTTTGGCAGATTTATCTTTATTCGCAATCATTCCGGCGGCCTTAGATATATACTTTGGCTGGATGTCCATTGGCTCTGCTATATCTTTGTGTTTGACTATTCTTTATGGTGGGTTTTTGGTATATGAACCCGATGATAGCATAGGTTCATCCAATACTACCGGCCAGAATAATTTTATGAGTAACGAGGAACAACGGTCCTTGTTCGGTATAAATGATGAGGATATATAAAAAAATGAACGAAGAAGAAGAAGCCATATGGGTCAACCTGAAGATTATGGCTAAGCTACAGCCATTTGAAAAACTGGGGACAAGACGAACGCACTTTGAAATAAATCCTTCTCATACTATACCGGAGTTTATTTACAGGTGGTGGAATGGAGCGAACAGAGAAAGTGATTTTAACCGGATAAAAGATTTGTACAAAGACGCAGAAAAACTGCTAGAGACCCAGCCGGATCGGGCAAAGAATCATATACAAGATTCTATAAAGGGACTTCAATCGCTTCAGAAAACATATGAAAACGATATCACGATGAAGGCTAGAATAGATTGTTTAATAGACGATGTAAACAAAAACTTAAATTAAAAACACTTATATTCACCAGTCAATAAACCAGTATGTCTATCTGCCCCAGCATCCATATTTCTATAAACATTTGTATCGTCTGTTATCACCGACCACATTTCTAACACTTGTTCCCTTGTGCATCTGTCGGTTGGGAAAATGCCACCATACCTTAGAGTTGCACCGATGGACACCAATATACCCTTCGCCGATTTCCCATTGTATTCAGAGTCTATGTTTCCACCCAATGATAGGATACATTTTACCATTTCTATATCCATGTTTGTAACCGATAGATGCATAGGTGGAAAACTCTCTACATTGGCAAAATAGTTCAGATGATAGTCGATCGGTTCATTGTAGGTCAATACCCAATGCTTGGGCAAGGCCGGTGTATAACGAACCAATTCTTTTATTAGACCCAAGTCCCTTAAATCCATCGCGTGGTGGATTGGTCCTTTCCATTGTGTATCACGCGTGAACATTGCCGGGGATAATAATGGAACATGTTCTATCTTTTTACTTAATACTGCCGAAATTAAAGGCGTACGCCCCTTGTAATTTTGAGCACATGGGTCCAGCCCATTTTTTACCAAAGTGTTTACAAATACTCCGGATTTTTCGGCGGCGTAGTGCAAAGGAGTATTGCCAAACTCATCTACAACATTGAAATTGAATCGTCTTTGTATAAATACATTGAATGCACCAGTCAAACCTGCTTTTACGACAAATAGAACAATGGGGGTTTCTTGATTACCGACGGTGACATTTTCGTCAAAGAGCCAAGGTTTTGTCCTTGAAAATTCTTCTCTAGAAATATTGGTAGTGGTATTTCCCATTTACATGTAAAAAAATATATTAATATACACTATTTTAGAGGTAGTGTTTTCGCCAACGGATATAATCTTTGAAACTCTTTTAAGAAGGCAGTAGCAACTTCTTTGTTTTCGATGATCATGAGGTTCTCTATATTTGTACATGCGGATTCGGTTAAATTAAATGAACCGGTGCTTACCCATAAGGGATTCTGTGAATTGTCCATGCCAACCAGAAATTTATGGTGCATAAGAGATGCGGATCGTCCTCGTCCACATCCCAGTAGTTTGATGGTTGGGATACCATCGTGCTTGGGTAAAGTCTTATATTTTGCTTTCGAGGCCTTTGTCCTTGCAACTTTATCACGTGTACATATAATAGAAACTCCCTTTAGTTTGGACAGGGCTTCTATTATTTTAGTGTTGGTAAACCATGCCGCGCATCCCATTACATACTTTGTATCGGCCTTTCCTATTCGCTTTATTAGGGTCTGGAGAATGGTATTCGTGTCAAACATCAACTTTGTGTCGCCACAAACAATTAACTTTTTTCTAGATACATCTGTAATTAAATTATTTAAATTTACTGTTTTTGGCATTTATTGTATAATATAAGATATATTTATAGTGTTTTATTCCGTGGGAGAGGACTGGGTTCTTCTCCGACGCTTTGGTTTATTCATTTTAAATTTTTCGCCCGATTCGGTGTAAGTCTCTCTGTAATTTTCTAAAATGCTCGAATCCTCCAGAAACTCTTCTAAATTCTTTTCGGTGAAAGAACATCTCTGTACTTCTTCTCTGCTAAATTCATACCCACCGACGTCTAGATGCATCACGTCGTTTTCAACCATGTACTGTTTTATGACTCCGGTATTGGCTTTTTGTTCCTTTCTAAGTTGTTTCAGTTTTGCATGCTGTTCCAGAATTTCCGGTTGAAGACCTAAAAAGTCATCGCAGGCTTTTTTGTAGACGAATTTGCTTACTTTAGACATTGTTTAAAATCTCTCCGGGTATATTTATACCCCGTTTTTAACATATATTTAAAAAGAACCCGGATTGCCACAAAGTGCACAATAGGGTCATTAGTGTGACAATGCCGACGAGATGGATATCAATAATTTCCGATGTATCACCCTTCATTTGATTCAACGGGGAGCGTATTTATATTTTGATAATATAGATACAATAAAATAAGTATAATATTCTGACATAAGGCCGGAATCATACCGTATGATAACGCCGTGTCTTCGGTGAAAATTCCATGTATAATGTACAGTACATAGCTAGTAACTTGTATACACAACGAGTACAGTGATAGACCAGTGGTCTGTTTTACCTTCCATAATATATACATTTGAGGAAGTTTATATATAAACACAAGGACATTTGCGATCCACCCAAATATGTACATATACTATTTATATGTAGGTGGATTATATATATGCCGAAATTAGTACAGTGTATTAAATGTAGAAAATCATTTTTAGGGACTACTTATACACTGATAGAACACTATAATAAATGTACCCCAAGCCAAAAGAAGGATATACCATTTACAGCAAATCAAACTGCCCAGCCTGTGACAAAACCAAAGAGTTGCTCCCCAAAGCCAGATTCATCAATTGCGATGCTTATCTCGAAGCAGCGGATGAATTCTTAGACTTCATATGGTCTTTGCCAAGTGCCGGAACCGTTGTTAGCTTTCCCATGGTATTTAAAGATGGTAAGTATATAGGTGGGTACAGTGAAATAAGTAATCAATTTAATAAAGATGTTAGTTTTTAAAGTTCTTCCTTCTGTTTACTGGCATAATTTAGATATCCCAATTCCGCGTTAAGCGTTTGTTCTTCCAGTGTTTTGTCCTCCGACAGTTTTTTGTACTCTAGTTGTAAAACTTCCACCGCTTTCTTAAACGTGGATTCTAGTGTTTCCAGTTGTTCCTTAACCGTATTCTTAAAGGTTTCCACTTCACTTTCTGTCAGTTTTTTAACCTTTTCGATCTTCTTTAGCTCGTCTTCGGAACATAGTTTTGGATCATCGAAACAACTTTCTTGTAGGTGCTCTTCTACAAAATTCTCAAGGGAATTGTAGTCTCTACCCTTGTCGTAACTCTTCCATCCAAATCCATCGGAATACTTTAGCGTCGGATACCCCTTTACACCGTGTTTCTGGCATAATGATTGCTCCTTTGTGCAATCGACTTCGGCAACCATTACATTGACCGCATCGGATAGTTTGTCCCAATCCGGTTTCAGTTTTTTACAGTGACCACACCATGGTGCTTTGAAGGCCACTAGGCCCTTTTTGCCCTGTGTCATCTCATCGAAATTGTCGGTGGTTAAGTATACGGTTGCTTGGGTGGTTGCGATTAAAGTAAATAAGAGAATTAGTTTCATTTTATATACAAAATGGTACATATTTATATGGTACTATTTTTTAAACTCCAAATACTCCGATGCTCGAGAGAATGAATATGCGGATGCGAACACATACGTATGCCATAGGGAATGACAATAGAGGCGATCTTCCATGTGTTGAAATATAAATGCTGAGGCACCCAAACAAATTCCCGCGGCGGCCCACCATGCGAATTTTTTTCGATAAGTTGATTTAACTGTCATATCACCCGCAAATAAATGGTAGAATGATAATCCTATCGCTATCATGACAAATACCAATGCAATAAACAAAGCGTACTCGCGAAACACGATGGTCGCTACACCGGATCCAATGGTTATTATCATGTTGATACAGAGTGCTGGAGTCAGACGACATCTCCACTCCGCTGTTTGTTTAGGTCTTCCTAGGAAATTGCGCGCAAAGAAATCCTGAGTTTCTGACTCTGGTGGCGGTGGTATAGGCATCCACTGTATACAGTAAGACACGATACTCATGATGGAGAAACATGCATCGACATCTCCATATATCTCGTCATCCCCCGGTAGACCGAGACCTATTTCTGTCCAGTGGTACATAATGGAAGAGAAACAGGTGATAATCAATAACAGTTTCAACCATAAACCCTGCGCCTGTGCAATAGGAAAGAAGGCAAACATGTTTGTCATCACCAACACGAACCTCCCAACTTGATGATACGCTTCCCCGTGGAATATAAATTTACGGAATAAAATGAACATGGAATAGGTAACAACAGATATCCCAAATACGATATCCATCTCCCCTTGGTCGTCATCTTCTTCTAGGGTATGTTTGACACCGATTGGTAATACTTTTCTCTTCATTTTTGGGTTGAACGGGGTTATATATATGTGAAAAACAATTGTATCGGGCCATTTAGCATGCCTCAAACGACTCGTATGGCGCCTGTAACCGTCTGGCCACAAATTCAATCGCCCAATAGGTAGTAAACAGTATAGTCATAACTATATCATCGTTCATTCCGGCCTTACATTTACCGGTGTATATATGCTTTGCTAATTGATAGGGTGCATTTTCATTGCCAATCACCATCTTTTGGAAGGACAACATCTGCTTTTTTAATTCATTGCGAACCTTTCTATGCCTATCATTGGCATCTTCAAATGGATTGACACATATCCAATCGTTGATAAAATGTACCGCTTCTGTATTAAAGTAATTAAGAAAGGAGTGTGTATACTTTTCTTTTCTATCATGAGTTGTTAATACCCCACATTTACCCTTCTCATACTGAGTATAACACCGTCTCTCATCCTTGCACATGTGTGCCATGTGTGCGGCCTCTAATCCGAGGTTGGATTCGAAAAAATTGATGATCCATGCATCGCGCAGGTCCGGGTGGCCTCTTATCGCACGAATATGCCCCAAAAGTAAGTGTTCCACCTGATCGTGATTTTTTGTTGAATGGGTCTCAAACCCAGCAAACACAATGTTGTTCATTTCCATTACCATTGTAACTATGGCCATTTGTGAGTCACCCCCACCGTTTGGATCTACTCCGAGAAAAACGTACTTTGCCTTGTTTTTAAGGACCCAACATGATTTCGCCAGAAGTTTCTCTACCATGCCTTGTGCAAATATAGAAGCAGCATCGTTGGTGATTTGCCCCATGGACTCACGTGCAAGTAAATCCTTGCGGTCTCCGTAAATTGCCTTAACCATGTCAAACTTGGCAGCGCTCTTCCACGGTGGTGTTACTGAGGCCATATGCGTACAATCAGCGGCTTTGCCTTGCTTCTGGCATTTATCACAGGACAACCCCATCCTTAAAGTATTAAATAAGGGCTTACCATCTCCACCCTTAAGCTCGAACATCTCACTATAGAAGTTCATTCCGTCTAATGGTGTGCTGATAGCAATCAGGGCCGTTGTTTCCATCTCTAGCAGCGGTACAATCACCTCGAAAAATACATCCAAGGCCATGAATGCAGCTTCCTCCATATATACGACGTCTCCACCGCAACCTCTAAGCGTTTTGGCACAGGATGGATACGAGTGCACCTTGCGAACATCTAGGGGTGTAGGCCCCTGAAGAAGCATGGTTTCACCGTTGCATTTTAAGAACATGTGAGCGTGTTCGCCTGATTTTATCATGTCTCGAATGAGCTCCAGCAATTTTTGACTTGCACGCCTTCCCGTACTGAAGATACACTGCTCACTATAAGGAACGGTCATTCCATAGGCAGCGACAAACATAGCGACGCTCGTACTCTTGCCAAAGCGCCTCGGTGTGAGACATAACACCTGTTGCTTCAGGTTGTCAAATCCGTTCATCTTCATCACCCGATCAACATCTATATCGGGGTCGTTACGATACAAATGCATGCATGTGGCTTGCATAAAATTCCGATGGAAGATCTTTTGCATCTTGGACCTCTCCCAACCCTTGTACGATTTGGGCACATAATCCAATAGTTTCTTTAGCTTGAACATCAATTTATCACCTTGAGCCGATTGTTTCTTTTTCGATCCTTCTGTAATGGCAGATATGCAAGTTTGAGGTTGTTTCGATTCCAGTTCTATCAACTTTTCTTCTTCAAAAAAGGAATAGGCCGAAGCCAGATAAGAACGAAAAGAAAGTGGTTTCGGATCAGGGTTTACTGTCCTCTGACGTTTCGGTGTTGGTTCATCAAATGTGTGTCGTTCGGTTTCCATACTATATAAGAAACCGAGGATATTTATATAGTATGATACCTGATGATCTGTGGAGACATGTGGTCCATTTCTTAAGGGTTGAGGGGGCTGTGCAATTGGAGGCAGCTATTTCGAAAAAACTAAACCCGACTGAACATTATAAGGCGTTACTGTTCAAACAGAGTTATTTCAAAACATATGAATATAACAATAGGAAAATACATATCGATACCTACAACCTTTCTGGTACTGTATTTTCACAAGTTAAGCCCCTTCCGAAACGGGAGTTTGTTATTCGTCATAAAGAGAAAATATCCACCAAGCAAGCAAATTTAAAAGCGTATGAGGTTATGTGTAAGAAGGAGAACAGGGTGTTGAGAAGACGGTTGGAGATGGTAGGTCTAGTATAAATACTAAATGTTTATTTTAAAAATGATGATATTCGTAGTAACGACCACATATTTTGTACTTCCCATAGTTATGTTGGCGCTTCGAGATTTTTGGATGGACGAAGACTGGCAGACCATTTTTGTATTAATCCCCTTCCTCTATTCTGGCATGTCCTGCTGTGTCTCTCAACATAATATAGGATGCGAAATGAAACGCACGCCAATCCGATGGATCATGTACGAATTGTTACGATGGAGTATTATTGTAACGATGGTATATGGGTGGTGGAATATATATATGTTTACAGTGTTTCATAGTTTAGTATGGGTTTGGTGTATATTAGAAAGTACATATATTAAATCTAGGGTTACATTTGTTTAAGCGGCGTTTCTGCCCAACCCATCTGCCATAATAAGAGAGACCAACGATAGGGTAACAAAAGTCGGTTCGGCGGTTTCCCACAGATGTCCAAAATCAAGCGATACCATGAACAATACAGAACCCGCTACCACAGAGCGAGCAAGAGGGATTTCGTTTAATGCTATCATTTCCCATCCTCCCAATGATCTACTGTTCTGCTTTAATATAACCGCAAGCCCTACCAATGCGGCAAGGACCATGTGAAGAATGATTAATACGAAACATGTCCAGAACAATTCATTTCCTCCGGCCGCGCCATTGTTGGAGCCGTTGTCCGCCGCTGCGAACAAGAGACCCAGAAGAGCCCCTCCCAACAAAGCAAGTACACCTACGGCTTGATATAGGCGCATATCTTTGCCTTCTTCGACTCTAATCGGGAAGAAAATTGACATCAATTCACCCCGGAAATCCATCAGAAGGTCCGTAGCCCTAGATGCGATGACGATACCGGCATATATCCACATGGCAAGAACATGACTCGCGTCCATTTTGTGATGTTGACTGAATAGGCTTCCCAGAATAATTCCAGAACCTGCCAATAGCAGTGTGCTGGCTCCATTACGACCAGCTTTCATGGCTTCGTTTTCTTTGGGAGCATTTCCTCCTTCTTTTTTACTGGCTTTGTAAATGTCGTAACATGACTTCATGAGTCTACCTGCTAGGACCGGCACTGCCAGCCATAACATAATACCGGGCAAAGAAGCCGTACCATCGTTAAATGGGTTGGATTTTGATTCGGCGGGGTTGTTTTCCATGCCATATTCAACAAATATTAAGATGAGAGCTGCGAGTTCTAAGATAGCTTGAACAATAGATAATGGGAGAGCTGCCATATTTTATTTGCATCATCCATACTTATATACCTTTTCTTTTTTATTTGTACTATAAATTATATCGCCTGCTAATCAAATGAGAGCATCCAAGTGGAGAGCTGCACTTATCGGTGATTTGGATCTAATTCATAAATTGAGG
>Ga0315320_10003074_pt1 | contig 13738 bp, 8 predicted proteins | sample M140m21515metaG_FD_203458 | JGI IMG/M metagenome (GOLD analysis project Ga0315320, IMG submission 203458) | Ammonia-oxidizing marine archaeal communities from Monterey Bay, California, United States - M1 40m 21515 | ecosystem: Environmental > Aquatic > Marine > Coastal | place: USA: California...
TCTACGTTATTTGTAGACTTTAAAACAACTTTACCTATAATATATCTAGCAACTTCTGCTATTTGTTTTTCTGCGTCACCAGTACCACCTAACTGTGTTAATGCAGATGTAAAAGAAGCAGACTCAGGAGTATCTAAATCTTCAAACTTAGTTGAATATAACAATTCTACTTCTGTATTAGTAGGCATATTAATAGTAGATAACTCTGCACCAACAAACTGTTTTTGTTCTGCTGTAAAGAAATCTGCTGCTGATAATACTAAATAACCTTCTGATTCATATGTAGATTGTTCTTTATATACGTCACTACCTGACACAGATATTACAAATTTACCTGAGTTTTGTGTTATACCGTACACTAAACCATTGCCTGTTGTTTGTAAATCTCTAGCCAAACCACCTGTTGGTAGGTAATATCGCCACAAATTTACTTCATTAGTATTTTCTTTTACACCCATGTATACACTATCACGACTAACAAACATAGCATGAGGTGTTGTATCTACACTTGTAACAACCCATTCTTTTACTAACTGTCTGTTAGCTAGTACATACAAATCATCAGCTGCTACAAGTTCTGTTCTGTATAGTCTACCTATGTTAGTTGTACTTTCTTTAGTACCTAAAAATACTATACCTTCAGTAGCTTCTATAGAATGTACTTCTTCAAAAGGTATCTTTGTTTGTCCTTGGTTTACAAAAGAACCGCTAGTAAGTTTAAAAGAATACACTGTACCGTCTGTACTAGATGCTAATACTGCTGCACCACCATCAATAATACCTGTAAACTCATGTGTAGGTTCTACTTCTACTATGCTGTCTGCATCTTGTAAATCAGAACCAGACCATGTTTTATTGAATGGACTAGCTTCCCATATGTATTCTGCAGTACCGTCATTACCTGTAATCCATAATCTATTTTTTACAAACCATACACCAGTTAAACCACCAGAACTAGACTGTGCAGTAGTACGTACACTCCAAGTACTTGTACCATCAAACTCAATTAACTGTGAACCTGCTACACCATTTTTAGTTGTAAGAAATAACTTGTTACCAAATGCAGCTATACCTGTAAAGTTATGTGTTGCGTTGTTTGTACCAGCAGCTACTTCAGTCCATGTAGTTGCATCTGTAGAGTAATATACACTTGTATTGTCAGTTACCCATATCTTTCCATCTGTAGTTTGTGTCATATAGTTATTAGTACCAGCAAATGTAGTATCTGTTCCTTTAACATTTACATCAGCAGTTTGATGTAGTAAGTGTATATGATAAGAAGTTTCATCATCTCCATGAAATACATCTATGCCTTTACTATCCCAGAATCTATTAACATCATCTGGTTTACCATCTGTTCTATGTGCTGTATCTAATCCTTGTCCTGCATTAAATTTGTTTCTTGAATATATTCGACCTAAGTTTGATGTAAAGTCTTCAGGATTTTGTTTAACATTAACATTTTGTCCTGCTTGTACATCAGAAGATTGTATAGTCATATCTCTATTAGGACCTACAGCTGTACGTAAAAAAATATTATCTAATTGTATGTCATACCCATATCTTTTTGGGTTAGTAATATTAGAAGTAGTAGCTACTCTAGGCATTATGTTGGGTAGTTTATACTGTTAAGTTGTACTGGTTCTGGATATTTAGACCTTAAATTACTTCTTGCTTGTTGTATTAACAGTTGTTGATACCTTAATAAACTACTACTAATTGTATTAGAAGCACCTACTGGATAGTTTGATGCAGCAATTTGTTCTGTTATATATCTTGCATCTACTTGTTTAATATCTTTACCTACTAACATTTGTGCAGCAACACCTGCCATAATTATTGGCTCGTATTCTGTTTCTAATCCACATGAAATTAAAGTAGAAGTTTCAGTTGTTGGAGGTACAAATTTCTTTTTAAATGTAACAAACACTGTATGTCCTGCTGATATGTTTACAAACTGTATAGCATGTACTGCATTAGGTCCTGTTGTATAAGTTTTTGTTCTTTCTGTATTTGTATCATCTGTCCATACAAATGGATTTGGTAAGTCAATCATTTCTACTGCTACACCATTATATTTTAAACCTGTTTGGTCTGAACCTGATTGCCAATCTGTATATTGTGATATAGCTTTAACAGGTGTAACTAAATAATTATAAGTATCTACATTAGAACCATATGTTCCTAACAATTTATATCCTGTACTAGCTACCATTTCTACAGTTTCTACAGCAAATAGTGTAGGATATAAATTCTTAATTTGGTCTACGATTGAGTCATAAACATTTTTACGAGGAAATGCAGGAGCTATTTTAATTAAATCTCCAGCAGAGTGAGCAGCTGCAGTAGTTCCTCTTGCTCCTCTAGTTACTGTTATTTCATTAGATACAGTGTTTAAAGCAGTTGTGAACATAAGTTCTTGTCCAACTTCTATAATTGCACCAGCACCCAATGCATCTTCTTCTTCTACAGAAAATAAATCATTCGCGTAAGCTATTGTTGTTACTAAATTATTAATACCACCAGTTAAGTATGAATACGATTCAACACTATCCATTGGTTCTAGGTATTCTCTAAATACCCTGTCTACTAGGTTGCCTATTGTGTCACTCACAATGACCCCTTAACTTTGTTTAAATATTAAATTTATTGTTCTATCAGCTGCTTCAGAGCTTCCAGATGTTACTCTTAAAAATCCAGGAGAAGCAAAAGCCCAACCGCTAGGGTCAACTCTTACTACATTTCCTGCTGAAACTGTATATGATACTTCAGTGCCATCTGTTTCTACTACGTCATACCATGTTGTTCCATTAAATGAAAAATCAAAAGTAACAGCACTACCAGTCATTGCTGCTGGAAATACTATACCTGATAGTAATAAACCATCACATTGTGCAGCAGATGAGTTTGTAGCACTAGCTGAAACGTCTATTAAAATTTCTTTTTGTAATTGCATATCTTCCTTACTATAGCAGAAGAAAAGGGTAGGTGGTGGATACCCACCCTAATCTTCAAATTAAATTAAGCTACTTTAGCTATCTTTAAATGGTATGAAGGAGGACCGAAGTCGTATCCCATTTCCATGTAAATACCTTTAGCAACTTTTGCATCAGCATTTTGGTCAATATCTCTTACGAATACTGTTCCGTATCCAGGGATATTTGTAAAGACTGGCTGTATAAAAGCAAAGTCTAAAATAAATGCAGTATTTGCAGGCATGATATTAGGGTCAATAACCATCATTCCAATCTGTCCGAATGGAGTAACGATTACGTCAATGTCAATACCAGCAAGGTTTCTATCTCTAGGTAAGATAGCACCTGTGATTCCAACTGTTCCAGCTAGTAGTTCTTTGTTAAGGTCCAAAAGTTGTTTTGGAGTTATACAAAGTACTGGCTGTTGCATTGGAGCATGTGCATCATACAATCTCTTTAAAGAGTTAGCGATAGCATCCCAAGAAATTACTTGAGCATCTCCTGTAGCACCATTACCAGTAGTTCCGTTCCAATAAATGTTACCTCCAACGTATGTTGGTGCAACTGTGTTGTTTGCGTTTGCATTTAATGCTGTATATTCAGAAAGACCACGCATTTCTCTTGTACCTGAACCAGGTGTAGCGTTAGCTCCATCTGCAAAAGTACCATTAAATGCGAACCATTCTACTTCTCTAGCTGTTTTTTCAAGAGCTAAAGACATTTGTTCTGCAAATTCATCAACGATTGGATTAGAACCAGCTAGTCCAAGTAGTGCCGCAGCACTAGTTGTACCGTCTCCATCAGATGAAACTACAGGGTTAATACCCCCGCCAGCTGCATTAATAGAGAATGAGTTCTGATGTTGAAATGTTGCCATAGCTGTGTAAGTCATCTTCACACCTTTATGAAATATCTGTGTTACACCTGTATATGCAACCCTATCTCTTCCGAGATATTCTGAGGGTGCAGCACCTTCATTAACCTTATTAGGTTCTGAAGATACAACATGTGAGTCAGCAGCCTGGATTTGCCAGAAGGTAGATTGTAAAACCTTACCTCCATTTAATCCGCCTGTTGCAGATAAGAAAGGAGTTCTTTGACCACCTACACGGAATAGCTCTCCCGAAAAGTTGTTAATCTTTTGAGAGTAAAGTGTGTCACCTGTCAGCGTTATTGCTGCCATAATAAACCTCCGTTAAGTTTGTCGTATTAAATTCTTTTACTTATTTTGTTGTTTTGTTTGCTCCATAAAGTTTAATTTTGCTTTAATAGAATCTTCCGTAGAAGCTGTTCTCAAAGCAGCAACTAATTCTTCATTAGCATCACGAGGAACATCTGAAGTTGAATTTGCATCAAGTGCAGCTACGCGAGACCTTGCATCGTCTTGAGCTTGTAGTTCAGGTGATGGCTGTGGTGTTGCCTCAACTGTTCCATTTGCTTCGAAACCATACTCGTCCTTTGCAAACTGTGAGATAGCATCTGTCGTAACAGGTCCATCATACACTTGCTTTAACGCCTTACCGAAACCTTTGTCCGTTGATAATCCTAATTTACCAAAAACATTATCTATTTCCTTATCCTTATAAGACTCTAGTTCTGCCTCTAGTTTTTTGATAGCATCATCTTTTCTACCAATAGTTTCTCTCATTTGTTTTACACCATGTTCTTGCGGTGCATCAAATTCTTCCATCTTGTACCTCCACTATGTGTTAACCTATCGAACAAGACCATAGGCATCTTGTCGGGGTGCTACCTTACCACTTGACCTGTATCTCTGGTAGCTATAAGCTACAAGTCCATTACTCTACGATTTTAATACGAGCTTTCAACGTAGGCTTCGAAAGCTGTTTGCAGGTCTATTTGAGCGGACCACGCAACGCTTAATAAATATTATAACAGGTTATTCTATAAGTCCAGTAACTTTGCCATCTTTTTTAGCAGAACCTAATTGTATACCTTGTTTAGATGATAGTTCTGCTTGTATTCTGTTGAGTCTTTGTGAAGCAGCTATGTCGCCTATAGCAGCATCTTCTAATGTTTTAAGTTCTAACTCTCTACCTATAGAACCTGCTTGTGATTGCATTAATCCTGCTGTTCCATAGATTCCTTTAGCTTGTTCTGTAGTTAAACCTAAGTTTCTAAGTTCTTGGAATCTACCAAAAGTACTTGTAAATCCTCTAGATGTAGCTTGTGCTTGTAGTTGTAACGTCTCTATATCTCCAGCTAATACTTTATCTTGTATCTTAGGATTAATTAAAGCAGCAAATACAGTTCCACTATTCATAGGCATATTGTATCTTTCTCTAAATAATTTCTCTACTTCAGGTATCTGGTCTTTAACTCCAGCATATACCATATCTATTCTTGTTTGAAATTCTTCTGCAGATACAGGGTCAGCAGTACCGTAACCTGTAGCCATATCAGTAAACTCATCTTCAAAATCTGCAAAATCATTAACACCTACTTCAGAAAGTGTTTGTTTATAAGAAGCTTTAACACCCATAAAAGATAGTTCATCCATAATTAAAGTTCCATCTTCGCGCATTAACTTACCGAAATTATCTTTCCAAGGTTTAGTTTGTCTAGTAGCTTTAATAGCTATATCAGGGTCTCCACTCTTTACCCATTGTTTAGCAAACTCGTCTATGACAGCATCAGGTAAAAAGTTATATAATGTAGAAGCTAAACTTGCACCAGCACTATAAGTTCTACCATCATTATCAGGTTCAGAACTTGTTGTACCAGCTGAAGCAGTACCTTGTACACTAGAATCTGTATCATATCCTCTAGCTTTATACCATGCTAAATCTCTAACTTGACCAGTTTCAGGGTCTATTGAATTATCTACTGTATAAGAACCAACTAAATCTTTTCTATAAACTTCTACCATTATCCTACAAAACTCCTACTTGTAACTATACCTTCTCCAAATGTACCAGACATTGCAGATACTAAATCATTTTTAACTTTTTGATTACCAGCGTTTAATCCATAACCACGTAACTCTTCTAGCTCTTTAGTTACGTCATTCATTCTTACGAGTTTATCTAACAAGGGGTCATCAGGTTTTATATCTTGTCCTAATACACCTTTAGCCATTTGTTGTTTAGAAGATACAATAGTTGACCATGCAATGTCTTCATCATACATGTCATAAAACTGATACCTTTCTTTTTTAAGTTCATTAATAAAAGCTTCTTTTGCTGAAGCATTGTTACGTATATCCCCAGCTTTTTTACGTATATCTTCTGCACTTAAATGTAAATGCGCAGGTAAATACTTATCCATAAGTTCTTGTACTTCTTGTTCACCAATCTTAGTTGTCTCTACTGTAATACCCTCTAGCGCGTTAATAACGCCGTTATCCATGATGATGTTAGCGTAAGGGTCAAAGATACCATTAAGTTGTGTAAGAGCTTCTTGTTGACTAAACCAACCTTTATTTGTCATAGTCGCTAAGTAATCTACTACTGTATCAGGTAACTCAGAACCGTATTGACTTTCAGCTGTTCTACTAAATAAATTGTAATAAGTATTGTAATTCTTTTCGAACTGCTCAGGGTCTGTAAACTCCATTCTTTCTGAATCAATTTGATTTTGTGTTACACCTAACTCTTTAAGAATAGCTCCATAAGCATCTGTTTCTAGTATGTTAGCTGTAGCTGTTTTCATATCTCCACCTGTAGCTATCAGTTCAGAAGTTAATAAACCAATATACTTATCATTGTTAAGTAACTTAGATGTAATACGCTTTCTATTTCGTTTAACTGATTGTGCAAAGTTTGTCGCAATGTCTACTGCATTAGCACCTTCAGGTAAATCTACAGCAGAAACAGGTACACTAATTAAAACATCACTACCTAAGAATCCACTATTAAAACTGTCTTGTGAAATGTCTGCTCTAATTCCTGCATCTGCTCTAGCTTTAGCTTCAACATCATCTGAATGGTCTCCTTTATCTCTGTTAGGAGAGTTAGATATGTCGCTTAATAAATAATCTTCTGGTAAATCTAATACGTATGTATAGCTACCCATGTCTATTGCAAGTTTATAACCCTCGCCAGTAACATAGATAATCTCTTGACCTTCGTAATCTCCTTCAAAATTACTGTAATCAAATCCACCTTTCATTCCGTCTATAGTATCTATTGTAGGTTCGTCCATTATTCTCCTCCAAATGCTCCTAAGACAGATGACATTCCTGTCTTTAAATAATCTTTACCAGCATCTACTACTTCTTTTGAAGCATCATAAATTTTTGTTGCAGGTGTATATTGCTGTAAAGTAGCAAAAGTATCTGCTCCTTCAATTAAAGAATCTATAAATTCTGGTTCTATTGTTTCTACATTATCTGCATATCCAGGTATAGATAAATTCATAACAGCTTTGCCTGTTGTATTAGCCATTTGTTTACCTGCATAATCAGTACCAGCAACAGCTAATCCTGCTATTGCTGAAGCTGCTAGTGCATACAATTCACCTTTCATCCATTTAGCAGCAAGTCCTCCTAAACCTATTTTTCCTAAAGCTACTTCTGCAACTTCAGTAACAGGGTCTAGCCATGCAGCTCCACCTCTAGCTATGAAACCACCAAGTACTTTAGGATTAATATTATACGCTTTAGCAGTATCATCTAATAAATTATTTTTAGCACCTACGTTTTCAGCTATAGTATCTACACCTTGTGCTATTTTTGTATCTGCAATTTCAGATACAAGATACTTTTCAAAGCTTGAGTTAGCAAGTCCACCAATTTTTTGTTTATCTCTATTAAACCAATACTTTTGTTCAGGGTCAATATCAAGAGTTATTGCTTTGTTGTAAGATGATTTAAAATTATTTATATTGTAATTTTTAATAATCTCACTACCTCTAACGTGAGTATATTTTTTAGATGCCCAATCAGTAAACTTTGGTGCGTTATCTATTTCTCTAGCACTTGTTGTAGTAGAGTTACCAGAACGTAAATCTCTATCTTCTTTTCCAGTTTCTGTTATATATGCGGGTATTGAATCTTCAGCCATTATCCTCCAAACATGTAAGTTATCATATCGTTCTGCATAGTTCTAACTTTACGACCTTGCTCTACAGCACTAATTTGTTTACCGAACTCGTCTTCAACTTGTTGTGCCATAATTTCTTCAGGTCTATCAGTAGAGAATGCAGATAAATCAATAAACTTATCAGCTCCATAATCTTTAGCCAACTGTTCTCTTTGACTATCCATCTCTAAATATTCTGGTTGACTTACCATAAAGTTGTAATCTTCGTATTGTTTTGCTTTAGCTCTAGCTTGTCCAAAAGCAATAGAGTAACTATCAGCAAATTTAGTTGACCATTCGTCTAACTCTTCTTCTGTAGCACCTCTACCTAATTTACTTTCAAAGTATGAATCAACCATATCTTCTAATGCATTTTGACTAGGTGGTATAAACTCTTTAGCTAATTGTTTAGCAACTTCAGCTTCATCTATATCTTCTGTAATAGATGCTTCTTTAGCCATTTCTTCTAGAGCATACTTAAAAAGATTTCTGTGATAATCAAACCCTTCGTAAAGTATCTGTGAATCAGAAAAGTAAACTGGGTCACTATCCATAATTACATCATATGTTTCTGTACCAGGAACTACATGTCTGTTTTTATCTAACCAATTCATTACATATTTTATTGATGCACGTAGTTTTTCTGAGTATTCACCCTTACTTTCAGCAAAATAATTATCTGGAACTATACCGCTGTTTGTCATAAAGTTTTGAAATTGTTCTACATCTTGGCTCGAAGCGTAACTATCTATTACATCTTGTACTTTAGTTCCACCAAAATGACCAGCAAAAGGCATCATTGCCTGTTCACCATTTATAATTACTGCTTCACCCTTATCGGTGTACTTAGGTCTAAGTATTGTTTCACCAGTCATTAGGTTTAAGTAAGCTTGTGCAGCAGGTCCTTCTCCTGGATTACTTACTATCCATTCAAGAACTGTTTCTTCTTTAGGATTAACTCCCCACAATGTACTGAATTTACTAAAAGAATCTGATGGAATACCATATGTTTCAAAGTCTTGTAACATTTCTGGGTCAGATATTTTACCTGATACTTCTTGCGGAACTTGTTGTTGAAACTCTACTTTACTTGGTTTATATAAATCTTCTACGTCTGCTTTAATAATTTTTGATTCTTCGCTAGTAGCAACATCAGTATTCCACCAAGAAACAAAGTCGTCTTCTGCAACACCGACTGATTCTTTAAGATAATCTGCAGCACCTTGTCTTGTTTCAGCTGGTCCTATTAAATTATCTTTAAGAAATTCCTTAAAATTACGTAACTTTTCTTTAGCAGAAGCATTTCTTTTTTCACCTGTTGCTTCAAACTCTAGTTCAAATTTTTTCCATAATGCTTTAATTTTATCCATAGTTATCCTTGAGGAAAATAATCCAATACTTCTTGGTCGTCTCTATATAACTTTAACATAACTCCTGTCCATACACCCCAAAACTCAGGATATTGTTTAATAATTCTGTTAGCGTCATTATACACATAAATTCTTAAAGCTTTAGCTCTTGCATCATCTGATGTCAACCACCATTCTTCATTACCTGATGTTGAATAACCAGCTGATAATGTAGAAGCATATGTCCATGCGTTCATAATTTCAGCAAAACCTTTACCTGCATCAGTCTGTAATACTGCTGGATTAGTTAACCATTCTGCTTTCATTTCTGCAAATATGTCTTTAGATGTAGGTGGATTAGTAATACCGTATTCTTCGCTTTGAAATCCTGGTAATGCTAGTTTTAATTCATTTCTAAATGCACGTTTGAATATAGTTTTTTGCACAGAAGTTAATGATTCCAACTCATCTATTTTTTTAGAATATGTTTTATATCTAAAGAAACCTAAAGTATCATTAACTGCTCTACGATATTGGTCAGGACTTAAAAGACTTTTTTCTGCAACTATATCATTCCAATTCTTTTCTTCATAAGGATTGTCTATGTTTAAGTAATAACCACTTATCTTTAAGTTATTAAAGATTTCAGGGTTGTTTCTTTGAAAGTTTTGTACTCTAACACTTGTAGATTGTTTACCTGTTTCTGATTTAGACCTAGGGCTTAACATGTAAGGATGTTCTATACCATATGTTTCAAAGAACTCATTGTAAGTAGCTATATCATTGCCAGCGTTTTCTTCTCTAATCCGTATGTATTCTTCATATAAAGTAGCTTGACCCCACAAATGACCTTGATTGTCTTCAACAAAAAACTCAGGTTTAAATCCAGTAGGTCCAAAGAATTGATATATAAACTCAAAAGCAAACAAAGTACCTGATTTTTCTTTTGCGTACTCTAAGTAAAGATTATCTATTTGACCTTCATTAAAATTACCTTTAGCCATATTAGGATACAACTTATCCATATACTTATCTAACTTACCTGCTTCGTAAAGTCTCTTTGATTCACCAGCAGATACACCCCAACGGTATATATCAATAGTTTTTTTAGCACGCATTTGTTCTATTTCAGTACTATTGTCTGTTATATAATCAAATTTATCAGGGTCCATTAACATAGCTCTACCTTTTTTATATACAGGTGATGCTGCAAATATGTCGCTTACTTCATCTGGTGGAGGAAATGCGCCAAAGAAAAACTTTTCAAATTCATTTGCCCATCCATACTTAGCTCCTAGTTTTGTTGAAGCATCTTCTACTCTAGGTAAGACTCTAGCCATACCAAAAGCAACCATAGAGTTAGGTCCAGGTACAAATCCTTGTGCAAGTAAGTTAACTCCTTGTACTTGACTTCTAGGAGAAATTTGTACTCTTTGTTCTCCATCAGTTAACTCATCATCAAATATTAAGTTAGACATAAAGCCACCAAAAGGCATTACAAATACATCTCTTTCTGGACTCATAGGGTCAGGAGATATAAACCCGTCTTCAGAACTACTACCTAATGCATCTGCAGCTCCACCACCTCTGACACCTAAGTGTGCTTTTCTTAATACATATGGATTTTCACCTAGTAATTGTCCCCATGTCTGAAATACTTCAAACCATACTTCAATAAAAGGAAATATGTTTACTAACTTATCTGATACAGTATGTCTTTGTTTTGTATCATAAAGTAATTCTTTAACACCTGATAAAGCATATGCTTTACTTTCTGTATTCATAACTTCGTAATTAGATATTTGTCCAGGTTTAAATAATTTATCTAGTCCAACCATTTCATCAATAATATCTTTAGGTACACCAGCTTCTTTAGCTTCGTTAATAAATTGTTTACGTAATGGTTTACTAAAGTCTTGGAATCTATCTTGTATATACATCCATCTAAATTGTTTAAATGTTGTAGACCTGTTTAAGTAACCTATTGGTTTAGTCATTAATCTGTCAAATATAGCTTGATAACCATTATTCATCATATCTTCTACTTGTCCTAAGAAATTTTGTGGTGTCATCTGTTCTGCTTTATCTACTATTTGTGTAAGAGTACCTGGGTCAATACCATCTGTTTTGTTATAATATTTAGCTAACTCATCAGTTACTTTAGATTTTTTAAATTGTCGTAGAAATACATCTTCATTACTAAAAAATTCAACTATATCTTTTTTGTTTGAACCTGTCTTACCATGTTTAACAAGCTGTCCATCAGCAATCATGTTACGTATAGATTGATTACCAAGGTCTGTTGTTGTTATATTGTAAGTATATTTTCTTGTTTTGTTATTTATACGCGCATCCTTACCTTTTTGAAAAGAACCTCCTGCAATAACACGAATACGAGATTCTAAATATTGTAAGTGTTGGTCTAAATCTTTAGATTTTTCATCAATAAAATTTGCAGCTTTACGTCCTTTATATCTAATAAATTGTAATCTAGCTTCTTTACCTGCAGGTGTAGCTAACCATGCTGTTAACTCATCACTACCGTAACCAAATTTAGCTACAGCCTGACCCATAGGGTCTCCTCTAAGCAATCTTAATTCATGGTAAACTGACTCAACTATTTGAGATTCAGTAAGTTCACCAGTACTTACACCTTTATATTCAATGTATTTATTATTTTTAGTTTTATTTGCACCACCAGCTATGTCTTCATACCGCATAGTCTTTTGCATTGCTTCAATAACTTCTTCTTGCATTAAAAAATCTACAGCATCAGGATTATATTGTGCTGCTTTGTATTTGCTAAAAGGTAATTTTTCTAATATTTTACCTGCACGTGAGTTTGGATTATGTGCAGCTAACCATTGAAAGTATTCGTATGGTCTATTGTAAACACTAGATAATCCTTTAACTGCTATACGTGCTTGTTCTTCCATAAACACACGCGTAAAGAAAGCAGCTCTCATAAGTACTAAAGGTTTAAATAAATTTCTTGTGTAGAAAGACATAAGATTACTTACAAAATTATTTTCTAATCTTTTAACATTAAGTATCCCATCATCAAAAGGATTAGGTATAGCGTCATCAGCTTTGTTCCAACTAAAGTGTTGTGTTTTATACTTTGCATACTTTTTAGTATCAGTAAGTATTGTTGTAGCTTTGAATTGATTATCTGGATATGCTTTAAATAATGGTCCTACTGCACGTTCTATAAGCCTATAGTCCATTAAAGGAGCAATATTATCTTGCATCTCACTAAATAAGGAACCGCTCATAGTAGTTACAACTTCACCAATATCGTCTACAGCATTTCCTAATTCATTTATTTCATGTCCACGGTAATTAGAACCTATGTTAGGAAGAATGTTTTTGTCTTTGTCAGTAGAATATATTTTCATTTTCTTTAACCCTTCAAACATTTCTGCTGCGTGGTCTGCTATATATTCTGAGTTACCACCTTTAGCTCTTACTAACTTTAAATCTCTTGATGCTTGGTTAAATGCAAAATCTCTATAAGCAGTTTTATCTAATGGATTAATTTCCATAAATTCTTTTAATATCTTGTTACCAGATTCAACATCGTATCCGTTGATTTGTAAATGAGATGTTAATTGTTTTAATCCTACGTTTAAATTATTTAAAGGAATACCCATGTCAGGTACTACTCCTAATATTTTTCTAAAGTATGGATTGTAACTTGAATTAAAATTAGAACTAAAACCTAAATATTTTTCAAACTTAGGTAAATCTAATTTACCCATAGCTTCTAAAGCATAATCAGGTGTAACATTTTCTAATTTAGCAAGTACACTTGCTTTATCTGCAACAGATTCCATTGTGTCTATTACAGCTTCTCTACCTACTTCTACAAGTTTTTGTGGGTTTCTGCTTTTACGTCTTATAGGAAAGACCCCTTGTCTAACTTTTCTAGACTTTTCTCCTGCCCAGCTACCAAATGTTCTATATGAAGCAGTAGGATTTATACCAGATGATTGTAAAAATTTATTTATAGTCAGAGAACCTGTCTTTGGTAGTATCTTGCCAGGAAGAGTATAAGGTACATTTTGTCCTACATCATTAATAATGTTGTATCCAGTAGAAATCATTTGGTCAAATACGTTTTGTACATTTTGCCAATCATCTATATTTGTTAAATCCGATTTAACTTGTGCAGGTAGATGTTTTGTAATTGGATTTGTATTTAATAAATATAAATTATCTTCATCAGCTATAGCTTTAAAGAACTCTACGTTTGTAGGTTGATTAAGTATTTCTTGTTTTGTTGTTTGATAAAATTTAGGAACTCTACCAAATAACGAATTTTCTTTTTTGAGTTTCCTAAAAGCTTTTTTTGTTGGTGTTGTATCTTTTA
>Ga0315320_10003082_pt1 | contig 13723 bp, 20 predicted proteins | sample M140m21515metaG_FD_203458 | JGI IMG/M metagenome (GOLD analysis project Ga0315320, IMG submission 203458) | Ammonia-oxidizing marine archaeal communities from Monterey Bay, California, United States - M1 40m 21515 | ecosystem: Environmental > Aquatic > Marine > Coastal | place: USA: California...
TGAAATTTTAAACTTTGCTGATGAAAAAGAAATTGGAGATACTCAATCTCAAGGAGACAAAGATGAACTTTATCAATCAGCGTTAGAAATAATTAGATCCGAAGGTAAAGCTTCTACTTCTTTTTTACAAAGAAAACTTCAAATTGGATACAATCGAGCAGCAAGAATTATTGATATGATGGAGGCTAATGGGATTGTTAGCAAAGCTAATCATGTTGGAAAAAGAGATGTTTTATAATGTTTAAATATTTTCTATTTTTTTTTTTTCTATTTTTTTTTTCAAAAACACACGCAGATTATAAAGAAAAAATTATAGATAAATTAAAAAATACTAAAAATTTAGTTTTTGAATTTGAACAAAATATTAATGGAAAAATAGAAAATGGAAATTGTACAATTGAATATCCAAAAAAAATTTATTGCAAATATTTTAAAAATAATAAAATTTTAGTTTCTAACGGTAAATCATTAGTGATTAAAACTACATCAAGCTTTTATAGATATCCCCTTAAGCGGACACCATTAAACATGATATTAGATAAAAAAAATTTAATTAATAAAATATATAATTTAAAAGAAGAAACACTGGAAGCAACTTTTATAAATTTTAAAATTTTAGAAAATGATTATGAAATTAATATTTTTTTTGATAACGAAACATTTAATTTAATTGGTTGGCAAACTAAAGATATCTATCAAAATGTAAATGTTACTTATCTTTCCTCTATTCAATTAAATCAAAAAGTAAAAAAAAATTTATTTAAGCTACCTACACAAAACTAAATTTTTATAGTTTCAGTTTTAAATATTTTCATACCTCTAGAAATATAATTATTTAAAGCATTTTTATGATCAAGCGAGCATGTATGAACCCAAACTCTATTGGTATTTACTCTGAAAGATTTCTGAATTGCTTGAGATAATAAATATGATCCAAGATTTTTATTATGGAATTCTTCTAACAATCCAAAATAAGCAATCTCAACTTCTTTTTTTTCACCATGAGATATCAATTCAAAGAAGCCGGCTAAATTATCTTTAAATTTAAATATATAAGTTTTGACATTTTTATTAGATACATAATTAATCCATTGAGATTCAGTCCATACCAATCGGTCAATCCACTTATGATTTTTACCGATATGTTTATAAAAAAATTTATTTAATTGAAAATTAACTGGATCTAATAAGTTTATAGAATAGTCTTCTGAAAGTTTGGGTACTATTTCTAAATCTTGAATAGAATTAATTTCTAGATAACTTCTTTTAACTTCTTGTGTCACACAACCATTTTTCCAACTCTTTCACCTCCAAATAAATGGAAATGTAAATGTGGAACCTCTTGACCACCATGATCACTTATGTTTGCTAAGGCTCTATAGCCTTTGCCTACTTCTGTTGAAATTCCTAGCTTTTTAGCAACTATGTTAATCCCCTTTAACAGCCCAACCATTTCCTCAGATGAAGCATTTGCACTAAAATCATCTAGATCTACATATTGTCCTTTTGGTATTACTAAAGCATGAATTTTTTTTTGTGGATTTATATCGTGAAATGAAAGAATAAATTCATCTTCATAAATTTTCTTACATGGAATTTCATCTCGTAGAATTTTCGCAAAGATGTTATCTTTATCATAGTTCATTTTATTTTCTGTTCTCTTTTTCTTTTATTCCAGACTGAGATGTTCTTCTTTGTAATTCTTGTAATACTTCCTCATATTCAATATTATTTGCCTCCAGGTAAACTAACAAATGATACAAAACATCTGCTGCTTCTTTAACATCTGAATTAAAAAAATCAGGTTTTGCATCAAAGACTTTATTGTTAGAACTTAATATTTCTACAGCTTCGAAAAGTTCATTAATCTCTTCAATCACTTTATCTTTTGAGAGTTTTTTATTTTTCAAAAGTTTTTTTGTATACGACTTTTCTTCAGAAGAATTTTTTCTTTCTCTTATAGTTTTTACTAAGTTATCTAATATTTCAGACATATTAAACTCTAACGGGAATTCCTTTTAAATTCAAATATTGTTTAGCTTCTTTAATTGAGTGTGTTCCATAGTGAAATATTGATGCCGCTAAAACAGCACTAGCATTTCCTAATTTTATACCATCTACTAAGTGGTCCAAGTTACCTACTCCACCTGAGGCGATCACAGGTATATTAACTATTGAAGATATTTTAAACATTAAGTCATTGTCATAACCAATTTGAGTTCCATCTCTATCCATAGAAGTAACTAATAATTCTCCTGCTCCACAATCTTCCATCTTTTTTGCAAATTCTATCGCATCTAGTTTAGTGTTGTTTCTTCCACCGTGAGTAAAAACCTCCCATTTATTGCTATTTTTTTTAGCATCTATCGCAACAACTATACACTGTGATCCAAATTTTTTTGAGCTTTCAATTATCACTTCAGGATTTTGAACTGCTGCAGTATTGATTGAAATTTTATCTGCTCCACAATTTAATAATTTGTTAATATCTTCAACTCCTCTAATCCCACCACCAACTGTTAACGGCACAAAGCATTCCTTAGATGTTCTTTCAACCACATCATAGATTATATCTCTATTTTCATTTGAGGCAGTAATATCTAAAAAACAAATTTCATCAGCACCACCATCGCTGTAAATTTTAGCTTGCTCAACTGGATCACCAGCATCTTTTAAATCTACAAAATTAATTCCCTTAACAACTCTGCCATTTTTAACATCTAGACAAGGGATAATTCTATTTTTAAGCATCTAATTCTTTCGCTAATTCGTCTAATTTAATATCACCATCATATATAGCCTTACCAACTATTATACCCTCAATATTTTTGTTTAAACCCTTTGCTTTTTTAATATCATCTAGTGAAGATACGCCGCCAGAAATAATTACCGGGCAATTAGATACATTTGCAACATTAATTGTTTCTTCAAAATTAGGACTTTTTTTCATTCCATCTCTATTTATGTCTGTATATATTAGTCTGCTAGCACCATAATCATTTACTTCTTTTAAAAAATCTAAAATCAATTCATTAGAATTTTCCTTCCACCCTGAAACTGACAAGTATCCATCTTTAGCGTCTAGACCTAAGGCAATTTTATTTGGAAATTTTTGACATGCTTTTTTTAAAAAGTTTTTATCTTTTATAGCTGCACTCCCTAAAATAACTTTTTCTACTCCTGCATCTGTGTATTTTTGAATACTATCAATGTTTCTAACACCACCCCCTACTTCAATTTTTAAATCAAATTTGTGAACTATTTCTTGAATAATATTCAGGTTAACAGTCTCTCCAGTCAAGGCTCCATCTAGATCGACAACGTGTAAATTTTTAAAGCCATGATCTTTGTATTTTCCAGCTTGATCAACTGGTGATGTTTCATATTCAGTTTTATTATTAAAGTCCCCTTGAATTAATCTTACACATTTCTTGTCTTTAATATCTATAGCTGGAAATATTTTCATATTTATAAGTTCAAAAAATTTTCTATGATTTTAAGTCCTAATTTATCACTCTTTTCAGGGTGAAACTGGGTTCCAAAGATATTTTCTTTTTCAACTGAACAGACAATATTTGACGAATACTCTGTTGTTGCTGAAATTATACTTTTATCATCTGGAATAAATTCATAGCTGTGTACAAAATACATGTGTGATTTATTTTTTATATCCTCAAAAATCTTACTTTCTTTAACAATATTAATTTCATTCCAACCAATGTGTGGAAGTTTAAATTTATTATTTTGATTATCGATCTTTGAAACTTTTCCTGAAATCCAGCCAAGTCCTTTTGTTTCAGTTTCTTCATAACCAAGATCTGCAAACATCTGTAAACCAACGCAAATTCCTATAATAGGTTTTTTATTAGTGGCCACAAACTCATTGAGTGTCTCAACTAGACCATCTATGCTGTTTAAAGCATCAACACAGCTCTTAAACGATCCTTGTCCCGGTAAAACTACTTTATCGCTTGATTTAATCTTATTTAAATTTGAAGTCACTTCGATATTAACTTTGTCTTTAGCAACTTCTTTAAAGGAATTTATTACAGAGCTGATATTTCCTGAGTTATAATCAACAATTGTGACATTCATTAAGCTTATAATGAGCCTTTAGTTGATGGAATGCTCTTTTTATTTCTAGGATCTATTTCTAGTGCTGTTCTCAATGATCTTGCTAAAGCCTTAAAACAAGACTCAATTATATGATGACTATTATCTCCATAAATATTTTCCATGTGTAAAGTTATTCCTGCTGACTGAGAAAATGCTTGAAACCATTCTTTAAAAAGTTCTGTGTCCATTTCTCCAAGTCTTTCTACTTTTAATTTTACTTTCCAAATTAAATATGGTCGGTTTGAAACATCAATAGCGACTCTTGTTAATGTTTCATCCATCGGAATCATAGTATGTGCATATCTTCTAATTCCTTGATAATTTTTTAATGCTTTTTTTAATGCTTCACCAATAGCAATCCCGGTATCTTCTGTTGTATGGTGAAGATCAATGTGGGTGTCACCTTTTGCTTTAACTTTTAAATCAATTAAAGAATGCTTTGATAGTTGTTCAAGCATATGGTCTAAAAAACCTATGCCTGTATCAATTTGGTATTTACCTTTTCCATCAATATTTACCTCAACACTAATGCTGGTTTCTTTAGTTTTTCTAGATACTTTTCCTTTTCTAATCATATATTTTAGAGGTATACATACATAATCGTCTCATATCAATATTAGTATGAACACTTGAAGTATCAAAAATAGTTACCATTTATTAATCATGACAACAATAGTACTTGTAAGAAAAAATAATGAAGTGGTAGTTGCTGGTGATGGCCAAGTAAGTATGGGAAATACGGTAGTTAAAAGTACTGCTTCAAAAATTAGAAAGATTGAAAAAAGAGATGTAGTAGCAGGATTTGCAGGATCAACCGCAGATGCTCTAACATTATTTGAGAGATTAGAGGCAAAAATTGAAAAGCATGCGGGAAATTTATCAAGAGCAGCTGTTGAATTAGCCAAAGATTGGCGAACAGATAAATATCTTAGAAGATTAGAAGCGTTGATGGCTATTGGCGACAAAGATAATAGCTACATTATATCTGGAACTGGTGACGTTTTAGAACCTGAAGGTGACGTAATCGGAATTGGCTCAGGTGGTAACTATGCTTTAGCCGCTGGAAAAGTTTTAATGGAAACAGACAAAAGCGCAGAAGAAATTGCAAAAAAATCTATCAAGGTTGCTTCGGAAATTTGTGTTTTTACAAATGATAATATTAAAGTTTTAAAAATTTAATGGAAAATTCAAACGTAACTCCTTTAGTTCCTAAAGACAAAAGTGCCAAAGAAGAAAATTCATTAGTGAGCTCATTATCTCCAAGAGAAATTGTTTCAGAGCTAGATAGATTTGTAGTTGGTCAGAACAAAGCTAAAAAAGCTGTAGCAGTAGCATTAAGAAATAGATGGAGAAGGCAGGCTCTTAAAGGTGAAATGAAAAATGAAGTTTTACCAAAAAATATTTTAATGATTGGACCAACAGGGGTAGGTAAAACTGAAATTTCTAGAAGACTTTCAAAATTAGCAGAAGCACCGTTTGTTAAAGTTGAAGCAACAAGATTTACTGAAGTGGGATATGTTGGAAGAGATGTTGAGCAAATAGTAAGAGATTTGATTGAAATTGCTATTGGAATGGAAAAAGTAAAAATGAGAAAAGAAGTTTATGCTCAAGCTCAAAAATCTGCTGAAGAGAAAGTGTTAGATGCTTTGGTTGGTAAAAAAGCAAGTTTAGCAACAAGAGAGAGTTTTAGAAAACGACTTAGGAACGGTGATCTTGATGATAATGAAATTGAGATTGCTGTAAGCGATGCCGGATCAAATAACACTTCTTTTGAAATTCCTGGAATGCCTGGTGCTAATGTTGGAATGATTAACATTGGTGAAATGATTGGCAAATCAATGGGTAATAAAGAAAAGAAAAAGAAGATGACTGTAAAAGAGTCTCACGAAATTTTACTCAATGATGAATCGGATAAATTAATTGAACAAGATAAAATTGTTAAAGCTGCAAAATTATCAACTGAAAATAATGGAATTGTATTTTTAGATGAAATAGATAAAATTTCTGCAAGAACAGATAGGGTTGGTGGTGATGTCTCAAGAGAAGGCGTTCAAAGAGATTTACTGCCGTTAATTGAAGGTACAACTGTAAACACGAAACATGGGCCAATTAAAACTGATCATATCTTATTTATTGCATCAGGAGCATTCCAGCTTGCAAAACCATCTGATCTACTTCCTGAACTTCAAGGACGACTACCTATAAGAGTTGAGCTGGAAGCACTGACTAGCGATGATTTTAAAAGAATTTTAAGAGAACCAGATTTTAGTTTAATTAAACAATATATTGCTTTATTAAAAACAGAGAATGTAGATTTAGATTTTTCAGAAGATGGTATTGATGCAATTGCAAACATTGCATCGGAGGTAAATACTACTGTAGAAAATATTGGAGCTAGAAGACTTCATACAATAATTGAAAAAATCTTAGATGAAATAAGCTTTACTGCAACTGATCGTTCTGGCGAAAAGATTATTATTAATAAGGATTATATTAATAAAAATTTAGATAATTTGGTTAAAGATACAGATCTTTCAAAATTTATTTTATAGTCTTATTCTTTTTCAAAAAGATATAAAAAGCTCCAGCACCGCCATCTTCAATTTTTGCATCTTTCATTTCATAAATCATTTTCAATAAATTTTTATTATTAGAAATAAACTCTGGAATAGAATATTTTAAAATACTTAAATCCTTTGAGACATAAGGGTCTTTTTCATTCTGAGAGTGAATTCCTTTTCCAGTAACAACTATCAACTTATTTATTTTTTCTTGATAAGATTTAATAATAAAACTCTCAATTGATTTATTAGCTTCCTCAAGGCTATATCCGTGCAGGTCTATTGATCTAGTTTTAAAAGTTATTTTTTTATCTATTTTGATATCTTTATTTGGCAATCTTTCATTTCTTAAAAGAAAACTTTCCCAATCTTTTTTATCTTTTTCTGAAATATTATCAGTCAATTAAGTTAAGGTATTAACTAATTTCCAATTAGGATTGGCTGAAGTTATATCTCTTGAAAATACCCAGGTATCATAGATTTTTTTTATTTCCTCTGAGTTACCTGATATAACTTTTTTATCTTTGTCTTTAATGCAGGTTATTACCTCGGCTATAAAATCTACGGTAACATTAAAAATTTTATCAATTTTTTTATGTTCCTTAATAGTCGCAGAATTAATTCCTATAAAAGTTATTTCTGCGTAATGACCTCTTTTACTTCTTTCTTTTAATGCTTCATCAAATTGATTGAGGATCTCTTTACTAAGAAGTGGTTTGCTAGCAATTATTTTATTATCATTATCGCTAAAATCAGTAATAATAGTTTCGTAAGCAATTTTTGCACCTTTTAAAAATTCTTTTTGGGCAGTATCATCAAAGTTCTCATTTATTTTTTTAACTTTTTCTATTTTTGCTTTATTCAAAACTTCTTCAAATTGCGGAGGCACTTTTCCCTCAAAACCAGTTCTTTTTCCAAGAATTCCTCGTAATCTTAGAAAAATAAAACCAGCAATCATTGCTAATAATATTATATCTATGTACTCAAAACTGTAACTCATGATGATATAATAATTACTATGTTGATTAATTTCAACTACCAACTTAAATTGAAGACAAATGAACTCATTATTATTATTGATATTATTAGTCCCAGTTATCGAAATTTATCTTCTAATTAAAATTGGCTCCCAAATAGGAGCTATAACCACAATTTTACTAATATTTACTACAGCTATTGTTGGAATTTATTATGCAAAATATGAAGGTTTAAATACTCTAAAATCAGGATTCACACAATTAAGCAACAATAAACCACCTACATACGAGATGATATCAGGTGCTGCGATTGCATTTGCTGCATTGCTTTTAATAATTCCTGGATTTGTAACTGATGTTTTGGGATTTTTATTAATTTTTCCAGCAAGTCGAAGGTTTTTTTTTAGTATACTTTCAAAAAAATTTAAACATAAAGACACCAATGAAAATAATATTATAGATGGAGACTATGAAGATATAGAAAATGACGATGACAGAAAAATATAAAATTTTAGGAAAATATATAAAAGATATGTCTAGTGAAACTACAGACATTGAAACATATCTATTTGTGAAAGAACATATTACAAAATATCAACTTGGAATAGATATTAACTCGAAAGCATTAAAAAATAATCTTATTGAAGTTAACACTACACTTAAATTTGAAGATAAGGAAAATAATAAAAAAAAATCATATTTTGAATTAATTTTTTCAACTATTGTTAAAGTTGATGATGAAATAAAAAAAAAAGAAGATTTACAAAAAATTATTTTATGTGATGTGCAGATAAAAATTTATCCAGATCTAGAAAAAGCACTTTTAGATTTATTACACAATTCAGGATATCCAGAAGTGAAATTAGAAAAGAAGATAGATTTTGAAGGCTTATATAATCAGAAATTTAGTTAAAATAATTCTTTTTTAAATAATTTTTCAAATAATTTTGATGTTTTTTTATTTCATTTTCGGTTGGTTTAATAATTTTTTTAAAATAATTAATACTTGAATTAACCTTTTCTATTACTTCGTTATCATTAGTTAGAAAATTTAATGTTGGTTCTTTTTGATCAATTAAATTAATATAAACTTTGGCTAACAAATCACAGTCAATCAGAGCTGTGTGCTGTGTCCTTTTAGAATTGTCGATTCTATATCTTTTGCAAAGTGCATCCAAACTAACTGATGATCCTGGAAATTTATCCCTTGCTAAAATTAAAGTATCAATAATCTCATTATTTATTTTTTTTTTTCCTAATATATTTAATTCATTATTTAAATGACCTAAATCAAAATCAGCATTGTGAATAATAAGTCTTTTATCTTTTATAAATTCCAAAAATTGTTCTTCAATATCAGTGAATTTTTTTTTAGTAGCTAAAAATTCATCCGTATATCCATGAACCTCTAATGCTTTTTCTGAAACTTTTCGTTCTGGATTTAAATAACAATGAAATTTATTTTTTGTTGGTATTAAATTTTCAAGCTCTATACAGCCAATTTCAACAATTCTGTGGCCTTCTTTAATTGATATTCCTGTTGTTTCTGTATCTAATATTACCTCTTTCATTTATATGATCTTTTCAAGAATTTTCTTTATACCATCATTAACAGATTTTTTTGTAAAATTATTTTTAATAATAAAATCAGATTTTTTCTTCTTATAATTAATTGAGTATTGAATAGATTTAAATCTTTTCAAAAGCTTTTGGTCAAAATTTAATCTTTTTTTTAATTTTTTTGTAATTTCTGACTGCCTAGATTGTACAAAAACCAATATATCTTTTTTTTTATTAATTTTATTTTCTAATAACAAGGGAATATCTAAAATTATAATTTTTTTATTTTTATTTTTTTTTAAAAAAATATTCATTTTTTTTCTTATTTCAAAATGAACAATTTTAATAATTTTATTTAAATTACTTTTGTTAGTTAAAATTGCATTTGAAATCTCTTTTTTTTTTATTGGAAATGAATGAATATGTTTTGGTAATTTTGCTTTTAATTTTTTGAAAATATTTTTATTTTGTTGATATAATTTAGCAACCTCATAATCAGCATTAAATACCGGATAACCAAAATTTTGTGCAACGTAACTCTTGCCACAACCTATATCACCTAAAATTCCAATTCTAATCATCAGTCTAAAAGTTTAATAACATTTTCATTTACATTGGGTTCTATTCCATGCCAAATACTAAATGCGGAAAGAGCCTGATAAATAAACATTAATTTACCATTGATAGTTGTGTTGCCCAATTTTTTTCCCATTTTTAAAAAATTTGTCTCTTTAGGATTATAGATAACATCATAAAAAAGACTATTTTTAGAAATTGATGAAAAATCTAGGTTTATATAATCCTCTTTTTTTAAGCCTATACTTGTAGCATTAATAATTAAGTCAAAGTTAGGAACTTCGCCCCATTCTATCAACTCTATATTTTTAAAAAGGTTTTTTAAATCCTCTGCCTTCTCTTTTGTTCTATTACTTATTCTAATTTTAGCGACTTTCATTTTATTTAAAGCAAAAATTATTGATGGCACAACTCCTCCAGCACCCAATATTAAAACTTCTTTGTTAAAAACATCATATTCGGAATTTTTAATACTAGTTTCAAAACCAAATATATCAGTATTGTGTCCTATAACTTTATCGTCTTTTAAATAAAGAGTATTAACTGATTGTGTGTTATCAGCCTCAATGCTTAATTTATCTAAAAAAGGTATGATAGCTTTTTTAAATGGTACAGTGACATTTACACCATCAATTTTTTTTTGTTTTAATTGTAAAGTCAGTCGCTCTAAGTCACCTACATCTAGTTTTTGTTTTTCATAAATTGCATCGATACCATTATTTTTAATCCAGTAATTATGTAATGTTGGAGATAATGAATGTTCAATTGGGTTTCCTATAACTAAAAATTTTTTCATTTATAATTTTTTAAATATTCCTTTATTTTTAAAACAGGTAGTCCCATTATAGTGTCTTCGTCTCCAGTGATATTAGAGAACAAATTTCTTCCTTCGCCCTCAATTTGATAGACATTGTAGGCATATAGAGCTTCATCTGATATTTTTGATAAATAAATTTTTAAATCTTCCTCAGAAAAGCTTTTCATCGTCAGTTTAGCCATATCGGTATAATTCCATATCATCGAACCATTTTTTGATATGCAAACTGAGCTAATTAATTTGTGTTGTTTTCCATTAAGTTTTTTTAAGGTTATTAAAGCTTCCTTTCTACTTTCGGGCTTTGATATTAGTTCACCGTCTAAATCAATTACACTGTCTGCCCCAAGAACTATTCTGTCTTTGTGACTTAAGCTAACTTTATTAGCTTTTAGCTCAGCTAAATTTTTTGAAATAATTTCTGGTGAAGCCAATTCATGGGTAAGGCTTTTTTTAACCACATCTTCATCAATATTTGACGGTTTAACTTCACTGGGTAAATTATGTTTATCTAATATTTCTTTCCTAACTTTACTTTTAGAAGCAAGGATAATTTTATTTAACATTGTTCAAATATATTTCGTGTATTTTTATAATTGACGCAGCGGTTTCTTCAACTGATTTTCTTGTAACATCAATTGACGGCCATCTATATTTTTGAAAAGTTTTCCTTGCATTAGTAATTTCTTTTTTAATATTTTCTATATTTGTATATTTTGTGTTTTCGGTTTCTTTTAATGAGTTCATCCTATTTTTTCTTAAATCAACTAGCCGCTCTGGTTCTGTGCTTAAACCAACAACACAGGTTATTTGGGGATTATCTTTAAGTTTTTTTGGCAAAGAATTTTCATTTACAAGAGGTATGTTTGATGTTTTGAAACCTTTGTTCGCAAGATAAATTGATGTAGGTGTTTTACTTGTTCTGCTAACACCTATTAAAATAATATCTGATTTTTCTACATCATTTAATAAATTTCCATCATCGTGGTTCATTGTAAATTGAATGGCCTCTATTCTTTCATAATATTCGTCGTTAAGCGCATGTTGACCACTAGGTTCGTGAGAAGCTTTTTGATTAAGGATCTTAGAAAAATTTAAAATCAGGTTTCCTAACACACCAAAACAGGGAATTTTTTTTTCATCGCTTACATTAGCTAAATATTTTGCTAAATTATTATCTACAATTGTGTAAAGAATTACAGAATTCTCATTTTTTTTTGCATCTTCTAAAATTTTAAGAATTTGATTTTCAGTTCTAGTAAAGGAATAAGAGTGCACCCTATATTCAATATTTTTAAATTGAGCTTTAAGAGCTAAAAAAATTCTATCAAGAGTTTCACCTGTCGAGTCAGATATAAGATAGATTTGATATGTATTGCTCATGAATAAATTGTTAACAAATTTGTATTATTTTAATTAAATTACTCAATTGAAAAATTGGTTAATAATCATTGTAAAATAAGGATTTTATTAACATTAATAAACATATGAATAAAATTATACAATATATTGAATAAATATTTAAAAAGCTTCATTTTAAACAATTTAAATAACTTTAAATTGTTATTAAGTTGTTAATAAAATGTTAAAAAATACTTATCATCAATATTCACAATACATAATACTAATACAATAAATATATATACTATTTTAATATGACACCTCTTCATCAAGTAATAATAAACAAAAACACAAAAATAAATCCAATTTGGATAATGAGACAAGCAGGAAGATATTTGCCTGAATTTAGAGAAATAAGAAAATTAAATCCAAACTTTATAAACTTATGTCTAAATGAAAACCTATCAACCGAAATAACTTTGCAACCTTTAAAAAGATTTGACTTAGATGCTGCAATAATTTTTTCAGATATTTTAATGTTACCATATGGGTTAAATCAAAAAGTTGAATTTGAAAAGGGTTTTGGTCCTAAGCTAGGAGAGGTTAATATTGATGAAATGTCAAAATTAGACGAAGTTGATTTTTTTGAAAAGATTTATCCAATATACAAAGCAATTCAGAAAGTAAGTAAAAGCACAACAGTTGAAAATAAAAATACAATTGGATTTGTTGGTGCGCCCTGGACCTTACTGGTCTATATGATTAACCGACAATCTCCTAAAAAAAAACTAAAGGATAATTTTTTCAAAGACGATTTTTTAATAAATAGAATTCTATTAATTTTGGAGAAATTTTTAAAAATACATATTAAAAACCAAATTGATAATGGCGCAAATGTAATACAAATATTTGACAGCTGGGCAGGCTTATTAGAAGAAAAAGACTTACCTAATTATATTTATTCACCCACTCTTAACTTAGTTAACTATGTTAAATCTTTAAATATTCCTGTCATTTGCTTTCCTAGAGAAATTAAAAATTATAAAGAATTCTGTGATATTGTTAAACCAGATGCGGTGAGTATTGACTACAATGTTAATCCAAAAAAAATTTTGCATGATATAAAAATTCCAATTCAAGGTGGGCTTGATCCTAAAATACTACTTTCAGACAAAGAAACATTAAAAAAAGAAGCAATAAAATATTTAGATACCTTTAAAGATCACCCTTATATTTTTAATTTAGGACATGGAGTTTTGCCTGAAACAGATCCAAACATGTTTGAATACCTGGTGAACACAGTCAGAGATTATTAATGAAAAAAGCTGTAATTCTTTTTAATTTAGGTGGACCCGACAAATTAGAAAATGTCGAACCATTTTTATTTAATCTATTTAACGACCCAGCAATATTAAATTTACCTAAACTTTTTAGATATCCTCTTGCTAAATTAATTTCTAACAGAAGAGCCCCAACTGCAAAAAAGATCTACCAAGAACTTGGTGGATCATCCCCTATTTTAAAATTAACAGAAGCACAATCAAAGGCACTTGAGCTAAAACTTAATAATGATGACCAAACTTCAGAATATAAATGTTTCATAGTTATGAGGTGCTGGCATCCAAGAGCAGAAGAAGTTGTAAATTATGTAAAAAATTTTAATCCAGATGAAATTATATTAATTCCTTTATATCCCCAGTATTCTGCGGCCACATCAGGATCATCAATAAAAGAATGGAAAGATATTTGTAAAAAAAACAAACTTAAGATTAAAACAA
>Ga0315320_10003084_pt1 | contig 13720 bp, 11 predicted proteins | sample M140m21515metaG_FD_203458 | JGI IMG/M metagenome (GOLD analysis project Ga0315320, IMG submission 203458) | Ammonia-oxidizing marine archaeal communities from Monterey Bay, California, United States - M1 40m 21515 | ecosystem: Environmental > Aquatic > Marine > Coastal | place: USA: California...
ATCCTACTAAACCAGGTTTAAAAATTCCTCAAATGTTTGAGGCTGCAATTGATAAAGAATTAAAAGGATTATGGATTATTGGAGAAGATATAGTTCAAACAGATCCTAATAGTGCCCACGTTGTTGAAGCAATGAATTCCCTAGAGCTTTTAGTAGTTCAAGAAATATTTATGAGTGAAACAGCAAAACTTGCAACTGTGGTTTTACCAGGTACAACTTTCCTTGAAAAAGATGGTACTTTCACAAATACAGAGAGAAGAATTCAAAGAGTAAACAGAGCTGTTCCACCACTTCCAGGAACAAAACCTGATGGTGTGATAGTAACAGATATGATGCAAAAACTTGGTTTTGATCAACCGGCTTATGATGCGGATCAAGTCTTAAAAGAAATTGCGGATGTTGTTCCATTCTTTAAAGGAGTTACTCGAGAAAGACTTGGAAAACTTGGATTACAATGGCCAGTCAAAGAAGATGGAACAGATACACAAATACTTCATACAGAAACATTTAAGTTAGGAAAAGGAAGACTTAAGAATTTTGATTGGAAAGAATCTAATGAAATTGAAACTAATAAAAAAGATTACCCACTAATTTTAACAACTAGTAGAGTGTTGCAGCACTATAATGCAGCAACTATGACAAGAAGAACTAAAAATATTAATATAGTAGATGAAGATGTGCTTTTAATACATCCTAAAGATGCTGATAATAGAGATTTAAATACTGGAGACATCGGTAGACTTTATTCTGGTAGAGGTGAAGTTGCTTTAAAAGTTGAAGTAACTGATAAAGTTAAAGAAGGAATTGTATTTACCACATTCCACTTTCCAGAACATATGGTTAATATGGTTACAGGTCATGGTAAAGATGAAGAAACTATGTGTGCAGAATATAAAGTGTCTTCAGTAGAAGTTCAAAAAATTTCAAATCAGTTTAAAACAGAAGTTAAGCCAAAAGAAAATCAAGCTGAAGTTAATTAATTAAAATGACCATTGGGTGGCATTTTGATAATACATATTTAAAATTATCTAAAATATTTAGAGAAGAAATAGAACCAACTCCTGTACATGATCCAAATTTAGTAATTTTGAACAAAGAATTATCAGAAGACTTAAAATTAGATTTTTCAAAAATAGATAATAAAGATTTAGCAAAACTATTTTCGGGAAACGTTTTGCCAAATGATACAACCACAATTGCTCAAGCTTATGCTGGCCATCAATTTGGTCATTTTACAATGCTTGGTGATGGAAGAGCAGTTCTTTTAGGTGAGCATTTAGTCAATAATACCATACGTTTTGACATACAGTTCAAGGGTTCCGGTAGAACTTCTTTTTCAAGAAGTGGTGATGGTCGTGCAGTTTTAGGACCAATGCTAAGAGAATATATTATCAGTGAAGCAATCCATGCTTTGAATATCCCTACCACAAGGAGTTTGGCTGTGGTTAGTACTGGAGAAAAAGTGGTAAGAGAAAATTTATTCCCGGGTGCAATATTAACTAGAGTAGCATCCAGTCATATAAGATTTGGAACTTTCCAATATATTTCAGCTAAACAAAATATTAATGATTTAGCCACTCTAGTTGATTATACAGTTGAAAGACATTACCCGGAAATTCAATCTTCTAAGAATAAAGCGTTAGATTTATTAAGCCTTGTAATGGAAAAACAATGTCAACTTGTTATCAATTGGATGCGTGTAGGTTTTATTCATGGGGTGATGAATACAGATAATATGACTTTATCAGGTGAAACTATTGATTATGGTCCATGTGCATTTATGGATCATTATGATCCAAAAACAGTTTTTAGTTCTATAGATAAATTTGGTAGATACTCATTTTCAAATCAGCCACCTATTACCAAATGGAATTTAGCAAGATTAGCTGAGTGTTTAATACCATTAATTGACAAAAATGAAGACCAGGCAATCAAGATAGCAACTGAAATCATTAATAATTTTCAAAATATTTATGAAATAAAATGGTTAAATATGATGAGGGATAAGCTAGGTTTATTTGGTGATGACAAAGATGATTTAGAACTAATTAATAATTTATTAAATTGGATGAAATCAAATCAAGCAGATTACACCAATACTTTTTGTTATTTGATGAACATTAACTCTTTTCAAGATCAAATATACAAAGATAAAGATTTTATAGCCTGGTCTAATAATTGGAAAAAACGAATTTTAATCAATGGTGGATCTAAAGAAAATTCTTTAGAACTTATGAAAAAAAATAATCCTATTGTTATTCCTCGAAATCATAAAGTAGAGGAAGCCTTAGAAGCTGCAAATAATAATGATCTAAAACCTATGTATGATTTGCTGTCTATTGTGAAAAAACCTTATACAGATCAAAGAGGAATTGAAAAATATCAAAATCCTTCAAACAATTATAATTATCAAACATTTTGTGGGACTTAAATAAACTATTTTAGTTTATATTTTTTTTTTAAAAATTTTCTTAATTTAATGTCAGGTATTCTAAAATATATATCTCCCATTATTATTTTCAAAACATCTTTATAGTGTTGAAAATTTTTATATTGTTTGGAATTACCATTACCTATATTTTTAAATGACATATTTGAAAGATTGATAATTAGTGGCTCTTTACTTGTTTGATGTCTTATTGATGTTTTTGAATTTTTTATACTAAAGTTTAGGATAATAAAATTTTTATCTTTTTTTTTCGAAGGGTATACTTTTGGGGGAGTTTTTTTTATTATTTTTTCAACCACACCTATATTATCTATTGTGTTTTTCTCTTTTTCAAACTTATCAATTATCTCAAAAAAGAATCTTGGTTGATACAAGGTAAGTTTATTTATTTTAACTAGTTCAGAAAATATTGATAATAACTCTATTTCGATTGATAGTTTTTTTACCTCAAAAACATTCTTATCGTAAAAATTCGGTTTATTTGATATTTTTAAATCATTAAAATTTATTTTTCCTTTTAAATAGTTAATATCAACCAACTCAGCTGTTACTGTACGTTCTGACCATTGAGAGAGTTTATTCAAAAAATATCTTGAAAAAATTTCATTACTAAATTTTATAAAAACACCAACTAATAAAAAAATAAATAACAAAAAAGTTATTTTTTTTTTATACATTAAAATTTTAATATTTATAATACGTATGGTTCAGGTCTAGCACTATTACCAAGTACCCTTTCAACTGCAAAATCGCTAATATCAATTGTCTGGTACGAACCAGTTGTAATTAATTCAGTTAAAGCTCTACCAATACCTGGAGCTTGCATTAAGCCTCTACCGGTAAATCCCGATGCCATATAAACATTATCAAACTTTGGATGCTTACCTACAACTGCATTGTTATCTAATTTATTACAATCATAGTAACCTGCCCAACCACCAGTAAGTTTTAATTCTTCAAATGCTGGTATTCTTTGCGCAAGTGCAGGCCATACAAGTTCTTCAAAATCATTCCAGGCTGGTTCTAAATCTGTAGCATCAAATACTGAATTTGGTGATCCTGCCAAATACTCTCCACCTTCTGGTCTCCAATAAACTCCGGTTGTTAAGTCACCTGTTAAAGGCATTTCTTTTATGTATTTTGGACATTTAACTCTGAAAACTGTATGTTTTTGAGGGACTACTGGAATATCCTCTAATAGCTCTTTAGTCCAACATCCAGCTGCTGATACTATTGTTTTAGCTTTAATTTCAGAAATACTTTTTACTTCACCTTTGATAAATTCAGCTCCAAGTTCAATAGCCTTACTTTTAAGTGCGCTATGAAACATAAATGGATCAATCCAACCTTCGCTTTGATTGTCAGTATAGGTTGCTGTTTCAATGCCATCACTGATTATATACGGAAAAATTTTAGATAATTCTGAACCTTTAATATTTTTTGTTCCAGCCTCACACTCTTTATGATTTTCTAAAGCTCTATATTGCTCATCGGCATGTTCGGGACCAAACATCAATAAATATCCATTGGTTACCATACTTGCAGTAGGGTTAGGATTTTTTTCAGTTTTTAAAAGATTTGGAATTTCAAAGATAAATTCTCTAGCAAACTTACCGAGTAAAATATTTTCTTTTTGAAAAAATTGTCTTCTAAATCCACCCAACGATAAAGGAAAAGAAGCAGTTTTGTAGGATGGGTCTCTTTCAATTACTTTTACTTTTCTGCCCTCTTTAGATAAAAAATAGGCTGTAGCTGCTCCTATTATACCACCGCCAATTATTACTACATCATCCATAATTAATTTAAAATTATTAGGTTTGTATTGAGAATTAGTGCAAAGCAACACCAAAGTAAATATGGAATCATTAAATAAGCACTAATCATCTTGACGCGTTTAAAGCTTAAAATAAGATTGATAATCAATGCTATTAATATGATTAATACAACTAAAGCTAAAATCATGTTATGAAATGCAAAAAAAGTTATACTCCAAGTTGCATTAAAAACTAAGTGTATAAAATAAATATAAACCGGATTCATTTCTCTATTTTTTGTATGCCAATATAGCCATATCGAAATAGTCATCATAAAGTACAAAATTATCCAAACGGGACCAAACACCCAGTCTGGTGGATTAAATATTGGTTTATTCAATAATGAATACCAAGGATTCATAAAATTAATTGTGGCTAAACCTCCAATTAAGGAGGCTGAAAAAGTAATGATAAGAAACAGTATAAATGTTAATAATTTATTTTTAATCATGTTAATAATACATAACAAAAAATGAGTAAAAAAACTATTTGGATAACTGGTGGTAGCACTGGAATTGGTAGAGCGTTAGCAATTAAATTTGCAAATAAAGGTTGGAATGTTGCTGTATCAGCAAGAAGAGAAGAGTTGTTAAGTGAGCTTTCAAATTCGTATGAAAATATCTTTGTTTTTCCACTTGATGTCACAGACAAATTTAGATGCAAAGAAGTGTTTAATGAAATTAAAAGCAAGTTTGAAAGTATAGATATATGTTTTTTTTCAACTGGTACATGGAACCCAAAAAAAGAAAAAGATATTGATGTAGAGCAGATTGAAGATGTATTTAAAGTAAATTTTTTTGGTACTGTTAATAGCATCAAGGCTGTAGAGGAATACTTTAGAATTAAAAAAAGGGGAATTATCGCAATAGTTTCATCAATAGCTGGTTATAGAGGATTACCAAACTCTACAGGTTATGGGCCATCCAAATCTGCTCTAAATAATTTAGCTGAAAGCTTATATTTTGATTTTAAAAGATATAATGTGCGCGTTTGCTTAGTTTCGCCAGGTTTTATTAAGACTCCAATGACAGATAAAAATGATTTTAAAATGCCATTTTTAAAAACACCAGAATATGCTGCAGATCAAATTTATAATGGTTTAGTTAATAAAAATATATTTGAAATACATTTTCCTAAAACACTAACAATTACATTGAAACTTTTAAGTTTTTTGCCTAGTAAATTTTATTTTGGTATAATTAGTAAAATGACAAAATATCAAAAAAAATAATTAATCTTTAACAAATACAACAGTCAACTCTGCAACCTTAAATCCAAATTTTGTCATAGTTGCTCTATTAATTGCAACTTTATCATCTTGTTTAAAAATCCAATCATCAAATGTAATTTTCATCTCTTTACCTTTGACTGGCACTAATAAAACATATTCGAATTTAAAAGCTGGTCCATAAGAATAACCTTTGGCTTTTCCTACCACGTCACCTGCTGTACCTTCATAATTATGTTCGTTTATTTTATTAATTTTCCATTCTCTATCTTGAGTCTCTCCATCATCCCAATTAAATTTTTCTTTTAGGATTAATTGTTTCCCATCCCATGTGCCATTTAAATCAGCAGAAAACTGCCTTGTAACTTTGCCTGATCTATTTTGTAATACACCCCAGGCTTTTACACTCCCTGCCATGTATTCCTCAATGACTAATCTTGGCTCTTTATTTTTAAAATCTTCTGGTTTCATGGTGCTATTATTTGAACAACTTGTAATTAAGAATGTTATGATTATCAATAAAATAGATCTAAATATATTTATATGACGCATTAGTATCTCCTGTATTTATTATTTGTTCTGAAGTGAGAATTGAATTAAATCAATATTTTTTGATTTAAAACCTGCCTCACAATATGAAAGATAAAATTCCCACATTCTCTTAAAGGTTATATCAAAACCTTGTTCTTTAATTAAACTCCACTTTTTATTGAATTCATTTCTCCATATGGCCAATGTATCTGCGTAATGATCGGCATAAGAAATATAGGAATTAACACTTAGTCCATTCTTGGACACTAGTTTATTGATGGTATTTTTATTAGGTAAAAAACCACCAGGAAAAATATATTTTTGAATAAAGTCTTCTTTATTCCTATACCTATCATAAAGACTGTTATCGATTGTAATAGCTTGAATGGCAGCTTTTCCTCCATCAGATAAATTATTTTTAATGGTTTTAAAATAGCTCTCTAAATAATTTTGACCAACTGCTTCAATCATTTCAATAGATGCTATCGAATTATATTTGCTATTTAAGTCCCTATAATCTTTAATTTCAATATTTACTTTTTCATTTAGACCACAATTGTGAATTCTTTCCTTTGCATATTCAAATTGTTTCTTTGAAATAGTAATACAATCTAATTTAACATCATAATTTTTACCTAAATATTCAGCAAATCCACCCCATCCACAACCTATTTCTAAAATCTTATCTCCACTACTTGGTTGAATTAAATTAATTAATCTTTGATATTTGTTGTTTTGAGCTTGAACTAAATCTTTATTTTGCTCATCAAATATTGCACTTGAGTAAGTAAGTGTCTTATCGAGCCAAAGTGAAAAGAAATCATTTCCAAGATCATAGTGTTTTGCGATGTTTTCCTTACTTCTGTTTTTTGTATTTTTAATAAATTTATTTTTAATAAAGTTTAAAAATTTTAAATCTAGTATTCCTGAAAACTTATGAATAATAGTAATATTTCTTGCAGCTAATTCAATTAGATTAGATAGATTGCTCGTTTCAAACTCATTTCTCATATAACATTCTGCTAGACCAACACTGCCACCTTTAATCAAATTATAGTTAAGAGAAGAAGATTTTATTTTTAAATCTGCTTTGAGTTTATCATCATAATTTCCAAATTTTAAAACTTCACCGGATATTGAAATGATTTCTAAATAACCAACATTTATTCTTTTAAGAATATTAAATATAATTTTATCAGCAATTCTATATAAAATCATCAATTTTCAATAGTTATATTGTTTTTAATTTTAATTTTTTTTTTAATAAATTTAATTCCTTTTGCCCATAGTTTAAACGCTTCAAAGTGTATCGCTAAAATAACTTTAAATGTCATTATTGGGTGCTTTAAGTAAGATTTAAGTAAATATTTTGTGTTAAAATCACTTCTAACACCATCTTGAGATGCATATAGGATTTGATCCTCACTATCATACTGATCAATTATAACTGATATTTTATTTCCAGGTTTAAGCAATCTAAAGAAATAATTGCAATGCATTTTGATAAATGGTGAAACATGAAATTTTTTAGGACAATTGTTTTGTATCAAATTAGTGTCTTTTGTTACTTTAAATATATAAGTATGTTGCTCGCCAAAAGTGTTTTTTACCTCATATAAAATTGAAATTAGTTTATTTTCTAAATTGTAAACATAGAAAACACTTAAAGGATTAAAAACAAATCCGAAAATTCTTGGATAACACAGAACTTTAATTTTAATGTCTTTGGTTTGAATATTATTATTTTCTAAATTTTTTTTTACCCATAAAATTAATGAAGAACCATCTCTATCACCATGATCTTTTTCATAAAAGCTGATTAAATTAAATTTATTATAAGAGAAAAAATTTACTTTTTTGTCTAAAATTTCTAATTCAGAAAGATCTATTAATAACGAAAAAACTTTATATTTAAAATAGTGAACTTTAGGCTTAAACCTTTTGTGAATTACTTGTCCGTTATAAATAGCTGAATTAATCATTTAAGGATTTAAGCATTTCTAAAGAAGATTTTATTCCATCTTCATGAAATCCGTAACCAAAATAACTTCCAGCAAATAAAGTATTATTTTTATTTTGTATTGATTTTAGATTTGACTGATTTTGTAAAACATTTTCATCATAATATGGATGAGTAAAATCGATTTCATTGAATATTTTGCTGTGATCTATTTCAAAAAAAGGGTTTATTGTTAAAAAAATATTTTTATCAATTTTAAGATTTTGTAGCTGATTAAGCCAATAGGTAACGGAAGATTGTTCATTATTATCAGAGTTTATTGATGAATTCCATGAGCACCAGGCTTTTTTATTTTTTGGCATTGCACTTTCTTCTGAATGGATAACTGCCTTATTTGGTTTATATTTAAAATTACTTAAAATCTTTTTTTCTTGGTCTGATGCATCTGAAATAATTTTTAAACTTTCATCTGCATGCGACGCTAGAACAACTTTGTCGTAAGTAAAAAATTCACTTTCTGAACCGTAGTAAATTTTAACACCATTACTATTTCTTGTAATCTTGTTTATTTCATAATTTTTAAAATATTCTCCACTAATTTTAGTAAGAATTTTGTCAACATAAGTTTTGCTTCTATTAGAAACCGTAAACCATTGTGGTCTATTTTTAAGTTTAAATAATCCATGATTATTAAAAAAATTTAAAAAGAATGCTAATGGCATTTGTGAAGCTTCATATGGCGGCATAGACCATATAGCTGAGACCATAGGTATAATATGATAATCAATGAAATACTTAGATTTTCCAATTTTATTTAAATACTCACCCAAAGTAATATTTTCTAATGAATTTGATTCTAAATTTTCACAATTTTTATAAAAACTAATAATTTCAAAAAACATTTTCACAAATCTAAGATTTAATAAATTTTCTCGATTTGAAAAAATACCATTTAAACCTTTACCACAGTATTCAATATTAGTTCCTTTAACGTTTACTGAAAATGACATATCACTTTTCTCAATTTCAATTTCATTTTCTTTAAAAAAATTAATTAAATTTGGATATGTTACTTTGTTGAAAACCATAAAACCTATATCAACAGCAACTTTTTCTTTATCATTCAACTTGATATCTAGTGTATATGAATGGCCTCCAAAGCGATCTTGTTTTTCAAATAGATCAACTTTGTGTTTTTTCGATAAATAATATGCTGAACTTAACCCAGATATACCCGACCCTATTACAGCAATTTTCATTTTATTATAGTTTTAATATTTAAATTAATTTTTTTTAAAAAACTTGTATATAAGATTAATTATAATCTAAAATTTTATTAAAATATAACTAAATGAAAAAAAAAATTGCTTTATTCTTTTTAATTTTGTTATTTTTTTTATTTTTTTTAATAAAATACAATGTAGAAAATAATACAATTTTTTTTCAAAAATATAAAAATATATTCCCTCAATATGTTAAAAATGAAATTCGTGAAACTTTAACTTTTTTTAATTCTTTTTTTACTAAAAATAAGCAAAATTTTATATTTAAAAAAACTGACAAGATAAATTTAAGATCAGATACATTAAGTAAAGATTTGTCAATATTCACAAATCCAAATCTGATTTTTACTGGCCCGAGAGCCTATTTTGCCTCAAATAATGATCGTTTATTTGTTGTAACTGGCACTGGAATTCTAATGTCTGAAAGATTTGAATTAATAAATTCAAATAAAGAAAAAATCATTTTTGAAACAATTAAAACAAATTTAGACAAATTTTTATTTGAATATAAGAAAAAAAATCCTGAAAAATTTTTCACATCTACTGTTAAAAGTGTTTTAATTTTAAATGAAGAAATTTATATATCTTTGATTACTAAATCTAGAGGAAGTTCAAATATTATAAATAAATCAAATAATTGTTTTAGACACGAAATCTTAAAGGGTAAACTAAATTTGAAAGAAATTAAATTTCAGCCTTTCTTTAAAATTAATGATTGTAGACCAGTTTATCATGATTATGTGGGGGGGACTTTATCTGATTATAAAAAAGATAAAATACTTTATACAGTTGGTGATTTTGCAGTATGTGAACATCCTTCTTTTATTTCTGAAAATAACTTTGAATATTGTAAAGAGAATAACTCACAAGTTATGAAAAGTTATTTAGGAAAAATTTTAGAAATAAATATTAATAATGGATCATCAAATATTATATCATTAGGCCATGATAATCCACAAGGATTGTATTATGACAAAATTAATAATTTGGTTATTTCTACAGAACATGGTCCACAAGGTGGTGATGAAATAAATTTAAATATTTCACCTTCAAAAGATAATATTAAGAATTACGGTTATCCTATTGCATCATATGGAGAACATTATGGATTTCCTGATAAAAGTGTTGATTATCTATATAAATTTGCGCCTTTACACAAATCACATATTAAATTCGGTTTTATTGAACCAGTGAAATATTTTGTGCCTTCTATAGGGATTTCTCCAATTGATAAATATAAAAACAAAATATTCGTAGGAAGTTTGGGAAATGACATTGAAGAAGGAGATTTATCTATTCATACATTTGAAATCGATGATAAATATCAATTAAACAATCACGAAATATTCAAAGTTTACAATAGGGTTAGAGATATTCATGTTGTAAATAACATTAAAAAAATATTTTTCTTTTTTGAAACTACAGGCTCGATTGCAATAATTGATATGAATTAGTTAATATTATGCAACATTATCTTTATATTCATCTATTGATGGACATGAACATACTAAATTTTTATCTCCATAGACGTTATCAACTCTAGCTACAGGAGGCCAATATTTAATCTGTTTTAAAAACTCTGATGGATAAGCAGCTTCCTCTCTTTCATACCTATGTTCCCATTTATTTGCAATTAGCTCTACATGAGTATGAGGTGAGTTTTTGATTGGATTATCAACTTTATCATATTCTCCTGATGCAACTTTATCAATTTCTTCTTTAATTTTTTTTAAAGTATTACAGAACCTATTGATTTCTTGTAAACCTTCGCTCTCTGTTGGCTCAATCATCATAGTTCCTGCAACTGGCCATGACATAGTTGGGGCGTGAAAACCAAAATCGATTAACCTCTTGGCTATATCTTCTTCAGTAATACCTGTCTCTGATTTAATTTTTCTAATATCAATAATACATTCATGAGCCACATTCCCATTTTTACCTTTGTATAATATTGGGTATGCATCTTTTAATTTATAAGCTACATAATTTGCATTTAAAATCGCAACCTGTGAGGCTTTTTTAAGCCCATCAGATCCCATCATTTTTATATACATCCAAGAGATAGATAAAATACTAGAACTTCCCCATGGTGCTGCAGAAACTGCACCCATGCCTGTTACTGGACCACAATCTTTAATTACAGAATGATTAGGTAAATAAACTTCTAAATGTCTTTTACATGCAATAGGTCCCATTCCTGGTCCTCCACCACCGTGAGGAATACAAAATGTTTTATGTAAATTTATATGACAAACATCTGGACCAAATTTTCCCGGTTTTGCAATTCCGACAAGGGCATTTAAATTGGCACCATCCATATAAACTTGTCCACCATTTTCATGAATGAGTTCACATATTTCAGAAATTTTTTCTTCAAAAACTCCGTGAGTAGATGGATATGTAACCATTAACGCTGCAAGATTTTCTGAATGAGTTTTCGCTTTTTCATTCAAATCCTCAATATCAACATTTCCATGTTCATCACATTTTATAACGACCACTTTCATACCAACCATTTGGGCACTTGCAGGGTTTGTTCCGTGTGCTGAACTTGGTATTAGACAAACATTTCTATTATTGTCGCCGTTATTCTCGTGAAATTTTTTAATAACCATTAAACCAGCAAACTCTCCTTGGGCACCTGCATTTGGTTGCAAAGATACTCCGGAAAAACCAGTGATAGACCTAAGCCAATTTTTTAAATCAGTGAACAAAGTTCTATATCCTTCCATTTGCTCTACTGGAGCAAATGGATGTGGTTCAGAAAACTCTCTCCAAGTAACTGGTATCATTTCCGCAACTGCATTTAACTTCATTGTACATGAACCTAAAGCAATCATTGATCTATTGAGAGCTATATCAGCATCTTCTAACTTTTTAAGGTATCTAAGCATATCTGTTTCAGAATGATAACTGTTGAAAACAGTATGGGTTAAATATTCAGATGTTCTTAATAAATTTTTAGGTAAATTATTTAAATTTTCATTTAAATTTTCTTTAATTGCTTCTGAACAATTAAAAATTTTTAATAACTGATTAGCTCTATAAACATTTTTTCTCTCATCAAATGCGACGGAGAGCATTTCAGAATTAACTTTTCTTATATTTACATTTTGTCTTAATGCATTTCGAAAGATTGAGTCTGTTTTATCTAAAGTTTTAATTGTTACCGTATCAAAGAAATAGTCTGAGTATAATTCATAACCAGATTGTTTGATTTTATCTGCAAAATTTTTTGCCAATTGAGATGTGTTTTCTGCAATTTTTTTCAAACCATTAGGTCCATGATAGATAGCATATGCAGCTGATACTATCGCAAGTAAAGCTTGGGCTGTGCAAATGTTACTTGTCGCTTTATCTCTTCTTATATGCTGTTCTCTTGTTTGAAGAGAAAGTCTGTAAGCTTTATTTCCATGCCTATCAACTGAAACACCAATAATTCGACCTGGCATAGATCTTTTAAATTCATCTTTAGTTGCAAAAAAGCCAGCATGTGGACCTCCATAACCCATTGGAATTCCAAATCTTTGTGAACTACCAACTGCAATGTCGGCTCCTAATTCAGCTGGTGTCTTTAATTTAGCTAACGCTAATAAATCACAAACTAATACAGCTTTTCCCTTATTTTTATGGATTTTACTTATTGCTTCACTCGGATCTTTAATATCACCAAGTGTTCCAGGGTATTGTAGAATTCCACATACAATTTCTTCTTTAATATCTGTTGCCTCATCTCCAATTACAACAGTTAAGCCTAAAGGTTCTGCTCTTGTTTTGATCACATCAATTGTTTGTGGATGACAATCTTTTGAAACAAAAACAATATTAGAATCATTTTTACAAATTCTATAACTTAACCCTACAGCTTCTGCTGCTGCTGTTCCTTCATCTAATAAAGATGCGTTCGCAATATCCAAACCTGTAAAATCAATTATCATTTGTTGGAAATTCAAAAGCATCTCCAATCTTCCTTGTGCAACTTCTGGCTGATAAGGAGTATAAGAAGTATACCATCCAGGATTTTCCAAAATATTTCTTAAAATTACATAAGGCGTATAGGTACCATAATAACCCATACCAATAAAATTTGAATAAATTCTGTTTTGTTTTGAAATAACTTTTAATTTTCTCAAAGCTTCATATTCGGAATTTGGTTCACCAATTCCTAAGTCTTCCTTAAGTAGTATTTTTTCAGGAACTGTTTTGGAAATTAAGTCATCTAAATTATCAAAACCAAGCTCATCCAACATTTTTTGTTGATCAACTTCTGATGGACCAATGTGTCTTTTAATAAAATCTTTTTGAGAACTTTTAAGCATTTTAATTTTCACTCTCCTTTGCAAATTTATCGTATTCTTCTTTGTTCATTAAACTATCTAATTCACTACTATCTTTTATTTTCAATTTAAAAAACCAAGCATCATTTTCTGGATCTGAATTAATTTTACCTGGATC
>Ga0315320_10003088_pt1 | contig 13716 bp, 11 predicted proteins | sample M140m21515metaG_FD_203458 | JGI IMG/M metagenome (GOLD analysis project Ga0315320, IMG submission 203458) | Ammonia-oxidizing marine archaeal communities from Monterey Bay, California, United States - M1 40m 21515 | ecosystem: Environmental > Aquatic > Marine > Coastal | place: USA: California...
TCCCATAACTGAAATATTACTACCACCGAAGAGCTTTCACGATTTTGAAGCAATTATCAAAACACATTTAATCGCAAATAAAATAAAATTAAACTACAATAATTACATCGAGAAATTAATAATTGTTGAAGATGAAATTACTATAAGTGAGTGGAAGATTAAACCGCTAAAAAAATTAATTTTCACCACAAAAGAACTTAATGGTAATAAACGATCGTATAATAGTATTGAAGGAGTACAAGGATACATAACTTCAGCAGAAACTGATCAATTTATTAAAACTAATAAAGTGATTAAGATAAAAGGTGACAATATCAATAAACTAGAAAAGTATTTAGGCGATTTTGTTAGTCAATTTCTAAGAAATTCTTACCAATGGAAAAAAGATTTATTTTTCGATGTTTTAATTAACTTTAAAAAGAGTGGTTTCCATATTTTTAAATACGGACCAAAGAATTATCTTTTTGCAGCAGGACAAAAGCCAAAAACAATTGAATTAACAAAGATTTCAGAAACTTGTATAAAGATTGTTAAATACATACAGGAAAATGATCGTGTCAAAATTGTTAATATTTTATCGCAATCAGACGAAATAAAACTCGATAAAAGTCAAATTTTGATTGAAATAAAATGGTTAGTTAAGGAAGGTTATATAAAGGAATTCTCAGACGGTACAATTTCTTGTTAGGTAACTTGCTCTATAGAGAATTTACGGTGATTCGAACCAATTGTAACAATGTTCACAATATATTGAAAACTGTTTGGAATATACAAAATTCCACTTGGCCATTCTATAAAAAGTAACCAAGGTTCTACAAGATGAGAATCAAGTTCCTCCATAAAATCGCTAGAACTATAGTTTCCCCTATATAGATCACAGTGAATGATATTAGGTGTACCTTGGTGTGCTTGTATTCTTGAGAAAGAAGAACTTGTAATGGTATGAATTCCAAAATAGTTAGCGACTTTGCTTGTAAATAAAGTTTTACCCGATCCCATATCACCATTTAAATAGATTATACAATTTTCTTTTAATGATTTCGCAAATTCGTACGCAATTTTCGTAGTGCATGAAATATCATCACTCATATAAATATTAGTTTTTTTCATTACCTTAAAAATAATATTGAAATGATCATCACCAAATTAAATATTGAGTGTAACAGCATAGGAGAAAATATGGTATTATCTTTTTCATAAATAATAATAAGTATAATGCTCAGGACAAATAGTACTGGAAATGCATATAAATTCAAGTGTACCAACGCAAAAAGAAATGAAGTAATTATACCTGCTGGCAAAACTCCAAAGTTCTTTTTGAGAGAACGGTACATTAATCTACGAAAAAAAATCTCTTCTAGTACAGGTGAAATTATAACAGCAAGTACTACAATATTGAGTAGTTCATATGAAATTCGTAATTCTCGAACTTTTGAAACTAAATCCTGCTCACGAAATTCATTAAAAAACTGATTTGTAAAAAAAGAAATTAGGAGCAACAGAGGCCAGATTAAAATTAATCTCTTAATACTAGAATTCATTTTTTTCAGAAAATGAATGTTTTCTGATTTTCTAATTTTTGAAGTATTAACGAAAAATAAAGAACAAAAAACTATTAGATAGTACATGCTATTTTCGAAAAAGAAAATTGAGCAAGCCGGTATTGTAATTAAAGAATAGTTATTTTCAAGAAGTTTAACATCCGTACGATATTCTTGATTTTTGCTTTTTTTTTGTAGTAAGTAAAATGAAATTATTACTACAATAAAATTAATTACTAATTCCGCTTGCAAAGTAAAATTTTATTTTAGTTCGAATGCGATTTTTCCATTTACAAAAGTTTGCGTTATTTTACCCTTAAATAAATGTTTTTCAAATGGTGAATTAATTGCCTGGCTGAAGCCGTCTCTACCGCCATACTTCCATTCTATATTTGGGTCAAATACTGCTATGTCTGCTGGCATATCAATTGATAAATTTCCTGAGTCTATTTCTAGGATTCTAGCTGGGTTACTTGACATTGATTTAATTAACTTCGTCCAACAAAATTCCTTGTGTTCTAATAGAGTTTGATAACAGCTTGATAAATTAGTTTCGAAACTTATTACTCCTGCAGGCGATAAATCATACTCCACATTTTTTTCGTGTTCCTGAAATGGATTATGAGCCGTTGAAATACAATCGATAGTACCTTCAAGCAATGCTTCTACTAATGAAAGCCTGTCAATTTCTTCACGAACCGGGGGTGACATTTTAAAATTCGGATTAAACCCTGTTATACAGTTTTCATTAAAGCATAAGTGGTTTGCTGTTACATCTGCTGATATTTTGATACCTTTGTCTTTGGCGGATTTTATCAATTCAACAGAACCTTTCGAAGAAATAGAAGTTAAATGAATTTTTGTATCAATGCTTTGAGCAATTGATATTGCTCGCTGAACATAAAGTTCCTCTGCAATCCTTGGGTAACCACCCAATCCCATTTTTAATGCTAATGGGCCATCGTGTGCTGAACCATTTCTGGACAATGAAATATCTCTTGGTAAATCAATTACTAGTAATCCAAACATTGACGCGTACTCTACGCCCTTAGAAAATATTTGATTGTTCTGTGTCGTGTTTGGGCAGTCTGTTATTGCGATTACCCCAGTTTCTTGAAGAGAACCCAACGGTGCAAGTTGTTCTCCTTTTCCATTATGAGTTAAGTTACCGCATAAATGAATTTTAACGCATGCTTCTTTTAATATTCTATCTTGTATGAACTGGATTGTACCAGGATTGTCTGGCTTAGGAGAGGTGTCGGGCATAAGCAGAACAGATGAATACCCGCCCGCTGCTGCTGCGTGCGAAGCGCTTAATATATTTTCTGTCTGCCCTCCAGTAATATTTTTTAGGTGAAACCTCAAATCTACAAGGCCGGGAAATATTATTTTGTCTCTAACATCGATAGTTGTGATGAGCTTAGAATCGATATTACTGGGTTTTGCGATTATTTTCTCTTTTTCAAAGTAAACATCTTGGATATTGTTCACTCCATTAAAGGGATCAATAACCCTTCCTCCTTGCAGGCATGTAATGCTCATAAACTGGTTGCTCCTTGCATTGTACATAAATACAGAATTGCCATTCTTACAGCGATTCCATTGCTAACCTGATCCAAGATAACTGATTGTGGCGAGTCCGCTAGTTCTGAATCTAGTTCAACGCCTCGATTTACCGGACCTGGATGAAGAATTAGAGCACCTTTTTTTAACCACTGTTTCCTGTCTTTATTTAATCCAAAAATTTTGGTGTATTCTGCGAGTGATGGAAAATGGCTTGAGGATTGCCTCTCGTGTTGAATCCTCAATAGCATAACTGCATCAGCATCTTGCAGTGCCTCCTCTAAATTATGACTGACACGTGCCCCCATACTTTCAAATTGCTTGGGAACTAGAGTAGATGGTCCAGCAAGCGTAACTTCAGCACCCATTTTAGATAAAGCCCAAAAGTTCGACCGTGCCACACGACTAAACAATATATCTCCCAAAATTGTTATTTTCTTGCCCTCCACACTTCCTAATTTGTCTTGGAGCGTATATAAATCTAACAACGCTTGGCTTGGGTGCTCATGAGCTCCGTCACCGGCATTTATAATTGGAACATCCACTATCTTAGAAAGAAATAAAGAAGCACCTGGAGAAGAATGACGAAGGACAATTGCGTCTGCACCCAGTGCCTGTATGTTCATTGCCGTATCTCGTAGTGTCTCTCCCTTAGTTAAGCTACTGGACTGCTCCGCAACCGAAATTACATCAGCATGTAATGACTTTGCAGCTACCTCAAAGGCAATCCTTGTTCTTGTGCTTGGCTCCATAAACAGGTTCACCATTCTCTTCCCGCGCAAGTAATCCTTATTGGACATATCACCCTCTGTCTCCTTTTTAAACAATTTTGCTAATTCCAAAATTTGAGTAATTTCATTATACGAGAGTTCCTCAATTCCGAGTAGGCTTTTACGAGTCCAATTAGATATATCCATCTTGGTATTTGATTAATTAGTAGCGATTTTAATCTTTGCTGGAAAGATAGTTTTTTAAATTCATGTTTTTTTGTTTATTTCCAAAAGGTATCCTGTTTAAGGCTAAACTCATTTTTATCATTACTTTCTTCTTGAATATGTTTTGGAGAAGCTCCTGAACGTTCGTTTAATTGATCGTTTCGCTTCTTGATCATATTTCTAAGTATTTCTTTTATCTTTTGCTTCATCCATATCGATGTTGGTGAACTTTTTCGATAATCAGCGGGCCCATTATTATGTACCCTTGAGCGTTCCACTAAATCACAGGATTGCTCAAATTCCTTTTCATTGGTGGGATCATAAACTGCATATGTTTTTCCACCCATTTGTTTAACTACAGTAAATACAGGAACATCACTGGGGCCATCTGCCACATAAATCATTTGGTCTACAGGAACCCGTCGGTCTTCATGGGGTATAAAAGTATTCACATCAATCGATGAATTTTTGTTGCATCCTTTATTGATCTCAAAAATGCAACGTGTCTTGATAGTATTATCTACAGTCATACCAACCTGAGAGATTTCCAGATCTAATGGTAGTGAAAACTCAGTTTGACTCATAAAGTTGGGCGGCAATGGAGATTCAATGAACTCACAGGCAAATATATCTTCAACATAAGGTGAAATTTTAGTTCCTTCTATGATTTTTGAAATGCCGGTACTTATAATATAATGTTCGATTTTAAAATCGTAACCGGCAAATTCCGATTGATTTGCTATTTTGGTCAATTCGACAAAAAAATCCGGCAGCCCAGGATAAAATTCGATCTCTCCCCCCAATTCTTTTAACCTTTCGTTCGTTAATCCGCGCATCGGGCCATTTTTAACATAGCTTAGCAGGTGATTGAGATAAATGGTATCGGATGAAACTTTCATACCGCGAGACGAATATAAACTAGGTAGTTGGTTTACTTCTGACCAAAAAGATGTTTCGTTTATTCCGTAATGCTTAAACAAAGGTTTTTGCATATATCCAGGAATTAAAGTTTTATCAAAGTCCCAAACACAGGCAATTATGTTTTGTCCATGTATCTGACGATTTTGTTGATTTGGGTTCATTTACTAGTTTTAAAGAAATTTTGTTCTGTTATGGTATGTTCCATGGTTGATTTACCAAACATTGAACCCTTTCTGCAACGATACAATGAACTTGAATCCAAACTTGCGGATCCGTCCGTTTTTAAAGACCAAGAACTCGCTACTAAAATTTCACGAGAGCACAACAAGATAAAAGTTATTCTCGAACAATTTGAAGAAATTTCGATTTGCCAAAAAGCGATAGAAGATGCCAAAGAACTAATCAATGAACCTGAGTTTGCCGAAACAGCAAAAGATGAAATTGAGGAATTAGAAATTAAAATCCCCTCCTTACATAAAAATTTACTTTATTCCATGCTGCCAGAAGATCCAGACTTAGGCAGGAATACAATTATAGAAATTCGAGCGGGAGCAGGAGGGGGAGAGGCTTCGCTTTTTGCATCCGATTTATATAGAATGTACTGCAAATTAGCAGAGAATAAGAATTGGAACTTTGAATGTATGAGCCAAAGTACTTCAGAAACAGGAGGATTTAAGGAGGTTATATTTCTTTTAAAAGGGCAGGATGTGTGGTCAAAACTTAAATTCGAAAGCGGTGTTCATCGTGTACAAAGAGTACCAATAACGGAAGCCAGTGGAAGAATTCACACTTCAACCGCTACAGTAGCAGTTCTACCCGAAGCCAGAGATGTAGAAATTAAAATTGATCCGAGTGAATTAGAAATAAATGTTTGCCGAGCAAGTGGGCCAGGGGGACAGGGTGTGAATACAACTGATTCAGCAGTTCAGATTTTGCATAAACCAACAGGACTTACAGTTTATTGTGCAGATGAAAGATCGCAATTGAAGAATAAAAATAAGGGCATGACAGTTTTAAAATCAAGATTATTGAATTTGAAACAAACGGAAGAAAGAGAAAAGTACGCAAAGGAAAGAAGAGACCAAGTTGGAACTGGAGATAGGAGTGAGAGAATAAGGACATATAATTTTCCACAAAGTAGAATCACCGACCATAGAATAAATTATACATCACATGCATTAAATGAAGCATTATTAGGAGATTTAGATCATTTGTTTGATGCTCTTAGCCAAGAAGACCAAAAGATTAAATTAGAAAATATGCTTTCTGCAAATGAATAAACCTCTGTTATCATTTTTAGAAATCATAAATTTATCTACTGAATTTCTGAGAAAAAAAGGGGTTCCTAGTCCAAAATGTGATGTGGAATGGATTGTATCATTTATAACCAAAAAGAAAAGAGTAGAACTATATTTAGAATTTGAAAACCCGGTCGAGCTAGAGCACCAAAATAAGATTAGAGAATTTGTGATTGAACGGGGAAAAAGAATTCCACTTCAACATATTCTTGGAAAAGTTAACTTTGCAGGAATTGAGTTGTATTGCGATAATAGAGCATTAATTCCAAGACCCGAAACAGAATACCTAACCGAATTAATAAATGAAAGAGTCGGAAAAAAATTAAACGGAAAGATTTTAGATTTAGGTACAGGAAGTGGTGCGATACTGATAACGTTTTGCATGACAAATAAACTTTGGGAAGGTATAGGTTTGGATAAATCTAGTGATGCAATTGAACTCGCTAATCAAAATTTATCGTTTCATAAATTAGAAAATGTACGCTTTAAAAAATTTGATTGGGACAAACAAAAACTAGAGAATGTTTATGATATAATTGTTTGTAATCCACCCTATTTAAGTATTGAGGAATGGGAAGATGCAGAAAATGAAGTAAGATTATATGATCCAAAAATAGCACTTGTGTCTACAGGTGGCACAGCAGATTTGATTAAGATAATTGAACATGGTAAAACCAATCTTCGTAAAGATGGAATGATCGCTCTCGAAACTGGATTAGGACATAAAAATACTCTAATACCCAAAATGGAAAACTATTTTTATGACATTGAAGTAATTAAAGATTTTTCAAACCGAGAAAGATTTATCATAGCGAGAAAAAAATAGATACTAGATTTCATCCTTTAATTCCGGTTTTTGGTGCGTCAAGTTTCTTGATTCTATCATGCCAACCCAGTCAGACATAACCCGACATGTTTCGTGTAATCTTATATCGAAATTTGAAGGAGATTTATAGAGATTGGTTGCGTTACTATCTTCATTGTCCTCGCCCCTAACTTCTCGTGATTTTGTATTCTGAATATCAACAATGCTAAGATTAATATTCTTTCTGACAAAAGCATTTTTTGAAAGAATTTCAAAATCATCAGACATTGAATCACTAAATTTCTGGTTTTTAATTTTCTGATCCCTGCGGTTTTGGAGATTTAAGGATAGGCTAGTTTCCTCTCTCTTATTTTTATACCAATTTACATCTTTGTTAAGGTAAACAAACTCGGGCAATAATTGTTGTCTTTCTAGACTCTTCTCTTTTAAATTTTGAATATCATCTAATTCATAAACAAATTCACTTGCGGGCCGCCTGAAATTGACTGGAGCAATACTGTCACAAGGTAAGGCATTATCCAAATCCGATTCTCCGATTGGCAAATAGGTGTTGATAGTTGGCATCGAAATATCACTTTCTACGCCTTGAATTTGGGTACTTTCACCGGACGGTAAATAATATTTTTGAATTGTTATTTTCGCTGCACTTTTCTTACCAGAAGACGCGTTAAAGTTAAAGGGTAGATTCATTTGTATGAGAGACTGAACCGTTCCTTTCCCGTGGGTTGTTTTGTCACCAACAATAATCGCTCTCTTGTGGTTCTGTAATGCTCCCGCAACTATTTCAGAGGCGGAGGCGCTATATCTAGAAACCAGAACTATAAGAGGACCATCCCAAGCTAATTTAGGGTTAAAATCAAATTTCTTCCGAATCTTTCCGTCGGTACTCTTAACCTGAACAACGGGCCCCCTCGAAATAAATAAACCGGCTAAGTTGACCGCTTCACTTAAATAACCGCCGCCATTTCTTCTTAAATCAAGTATAACTCCTTCTGTTTCTTCTGCTTTTAACTTTTCTAGTAATTCTTCTACATCATCTGTTGCTTTTGGACCACTTCCACTGGAGCCATAAAATGTTCGTAATTCAATAACTCCTATTTTTCGATCAACCTTGTCGAAATTAACTTTATGAATTGATGCAGATGCTAAATTTGATGTGAGTTTAATTTTGTCTCTAACAATTCTTACTACCTTGGTCGATGCTGGATCGTTGACAGGTTTTATCTCGAGTCTAACAACAGTGTCTTTAGGACCTTTGATCAACTCGACAATCTTGGATAGTTTCATATCTACAACATTCACAAATTCACCCTCCGCTTGTGCCACTTTAACAATCTGATCCTTTGATTTGAGTTCTCTTGAGGATTCTGCAGGACCACCTGGTAACAGTTCTGTAATAGTACAATAACCATCAATATCCGATAAAACTGCCCCAATCCCAACTAACTCATTATTCATAGTTTGATTGAATTTTTCTTTTTCTTTTATGTTCATAAAAGTAGTGTGGGGATCAAACATTTGAGTTAAAGTGCTTAAATATAATTCTTGCACATCCGTAGACTCAAATTCAAGTATACTTTTTTTCCAGCGCTCGTATCTTTTACGAACTTTGATCTTAGAATCAGAAGAAAGTTTTACCAATTCGCTTTTACTAAACTCGGTATTGGTTGAATTGGTTTCAATGGAGGACAAAACTTCACCTAAGATTTCAAATTCAATTAGTCTCTTCCACAGTCCATCTAACTCTTCGTCACTCGTTTCCCAATCCGCATATTCACGATCAAATTTATATGAATTATTTGAATCAAAATTAAAGTCAGACTTTAAAAATTCCATCACCCAGTCTAACCTCTTGATGGATTTGGTTTTGTAAAAATTATAGATTTCAAAACCAGGAAACAAATTTCCTTGCTCGAAAAAGGTAACTACAGTTGGAGAATAACGATTGATAAACTCGGTTACATCGGTTTGTGTGAAATATAATTTTGATTTATCTAACTTGCTCAGGTAACTGGTGACGAAATCAGTTGAATTAAGGTTTTTTACAGAAACTTTATTAAAGTGTGCTTGCTGGAGAGCTTGTACCAACCATTTAGTTTCTTGCTGCATAAGTGAAGAGGGTTGAATATCACTCGCTAGTATAAGCTTAGTAAATACAAGATGAAATGAAACCAAAATTAGATATGGAACTAGTAATTTACTTGAAAAATTGTAGGTAATCATAGGTATTTCTGTAATAAAGATTTAATTTCTAAGCAAACTTTTTGCTTTATCTAAAGTTTTCTTTTCCTTGGGGGTTAGAGAACCGAAACCAGATTCATTAATTTTATCTAATATGCGGTCAACCTCTTTTTGTAATTCTGAGGTACTAGAAAAATTAATCTTAAAATCGCTACTATCTAGAGTGGAAGAACCGCTCTTATTGGATGGTAACTTAAACTTTGAATTAGCGAAAACAAACGAAGGAAAGTTATTGCCTTGACGAAGGAAGTAAAAAACCAATCCACCCGCTAAAAGTCCTCCAAGGTGTGCAGAATGAGCAATATCTGAAGAAGATGAAATCTCGTTGAACAGAAATCCATATACTTCGATACTTAAAACTCCAATCAAGATCCATCGAGGCTTTACCCTACAAGGTAAAACAAAAAACAAAAGAAGAGTAATAGGATTATCCGGTTGCTTTAAACAATATATTGATAAACAAGCCATAACCATTGAAGAGGAACCCAATAAAAATTGGCCACTATTGTTAAATGTTAACCAAAAGAAAGCGCCTAGAGCAGAGCCAATTAATAATAAATAAATAAAATTTGTTTTACCAATATCAAACTCAACTGCTCTACCAATAAAATAAAGACCCAATAAATTAAATATCAAATGAAACGGGCCATCATGAAAAAAAGAATAAGTAACAAAGGTCCAAAGCAAGAAACTAGAAAATGCATCTGCAGAAAAATAAAGATTTTCGAAAATCAAATTATTTATGGTAGAAGAGAAAACACCGATAATTGAACCTAGTAGAAAACAAACTATGAGAACGACTATGAGAATGTCTACAACGGATCTGTGCTGGGAAGAAAAGGGTTTCTTCATGTATGGTCGGTCGTATAACATAGTCTTAAATTAGTTTTTTCTGTTAATAGTGCAAATCTTGATTTGAAAAAAACTTTTAGATACGGATGAGAAATCCTGTAGTAAAAATATTAATTCCGTATGTTTTTTTTATTCTACTTTTTGAAAATAAAGTTTTTGGAAATGCCTTAATAGTAAATATTTTTATACTTTATGTTATTTTAAAGTTTTTTATTTCTAGCTATTTTTTTATTAGGAAAAATAAAATAATACTTCTAGGAGTATTCGAAATACTACTATTTTTCAATTTGTTTGAAAACTATAATTTTAGAATATTACAAATTTTTGAAGATATTCCAAAAAGAGAAATACTTTTAGATATAGAAATTAAGAAAAAAATAAATAACCTAGACTATAATTATTATGTCGCAAAAATAAAGACTGCACCAAAAGTAAATGAATATTTAGTAAATCAAAATATATTATGCAGATTTGAAAGTAATGAACTAGAAAATTTGACGGAAGAGAAAATCCAGGTGAGGGGAGTTCTTTCAACCGAGTTTATCAATAATCAAAATCTTACTACCCTTAAATATTGTAAAATATTAAATAAGACTGGAGTTAGGACCTCAGGAACTCTTGTTCAATTAAAACTTCTAATAGAAAAAAAACTACTTAATTGTGCAAGAAGTGAAGATCAATTAAACGCATTTTTTAACGCTATTCTCTTAGGCAATAAAAACATGTTGTCTAATTCACAGAAATTAACATTTCAAAATAGTGGTACTTTACACCTTTTTGCGGTAAGTGGTCTTCATATAGGTTTTATATATTTAATTATAAAATTTCTGATTTCTATAGTAACATATAACCGATATATATCTGAAATAGTAGTTGCGGTGATATTATTTATTTATTTGGACATGGTTAATTATCCCCCATCTGCCTTAAGGGCATGTATGATGATAAATAGTTGGCAATTATCTATTATTTTTTTTAAGAGGAAAAGTGCTTTAAGCTCATTGTCTACCTCATGTTTGTTGATACTTATCAATGATCCATCCTCATTAATGGAAATTGGGTTTCAATTATCCTACACTGTCGTCACATCTATTATTGTTTTTAATATACAAGCAAAAAAATGGAATGAAAAATATAAATATAATATTATTAGTTTTTTTATAAATTCACTAATTACTAGTTATTCTGCCTTTTGTGGAAGTATGTTGCTTGTTTATGATTATTTTAACATCATTGTACCAGGTTCGATAATAATAAATATAATAGCAATTCCTATTGCATTTATATTTATTATATTTATTTTCATGATGTTAACATTATCAATATTTTTTGAAATTGATTATTTTTCAATATTATTTTCAGGACTTTACAATACATTAGATTATCTATTAAAAATTCTCACTGTATCTGATTTAACTTATTTTAAAATAGATGGGAAAAGTGAATTAGATAACTCAATTCATTTTTTTTATTTAATTACTATTCTTTTATTCGCCAATTTAATTAAAAAAAATAGTACTAAAATAGTTATCCAGTTCTTTTTCCCGACCATTTTGTTTTTATGGTATACTTTAATTAGCATTTAAAGTTTGTAAAAAAGAAACAGTTAGAATTTTTTCTTCTATTAATCCGTTAGTCCCAAATTTAAAATTATTATCTCCAGTTATTAATCGACAAAACGGTGTTGTTTTTTCTCCTTGTGAAGACCTTAATTTACTTATTTCTGAAATCTCTTTGCCCAAAGAATAATAGTTATAAGATGATAATTGAGCTTGCTTCAGTATTTCAAGTGCATCTTCTCTTTCCTCCTCCTTACAGATACAAACTGTATAAACCTTTAGTCCTCTTTTCCTAAATATTTTATATTTTGAAGAAATAGTTATTAAATTTTCTCGATTTTGTTTTTGGTTTTCATGTAAACTCCATATGTAGAAAAACTTAGGATAATTTGTTTTTTGTTTAATAAAAAAATTTAGTCTTCTTTCATCGGCATAATTTATTTGGATTGTTTCACCCGAATATCTTCGTTTTACATTTTCAGCTAAATAAAGATCTTTTTCAAATTTAACTGCAGTACCAAAGTTCCTGGTTCTGTTAAACTCTACCTTTTCCCCGTTCATTAATCTTTTTATATTTTGGTTAAGTTCTCCGTTTTTTATCTCCTCTGGTTTTTCATGGTTCCCTAATCTGCCTGAATATATAATTTTTCCTAAACTATCATAAAGGTATGCACTGGGGGTAATTTTTACGTCTAAACTTTTAGTTATTATTTGTTCTTTCCCGTCATAAATATAGGGGAAGTTATAATTCTCACTCAATGCTCTTTCTTTCATCTCTTGAAGAGAATCCCCTAAGTCTGAATACGCCAATTCATCGGGTAAAATTGCGTTTTCAAAATTGGGGGAAATTACAAGTATTTTAATACCACCAGACTTCCATTCTTCACTACATTCAACTAATTTTTTTTGAAATATTTGGGATATTCTACAATGATTCGATAAAAAAATCAGTAAAGTTCCGCGTTTACCTATTAGGTCTTTATTCGTATACACTTTCGAATCTACTCCTTGAAGGGTAAAAGAGTTAATTTCTTCAAGATTAAATTTTTTTTCGTTTCCCATTACTACAGTAGCAAATACTTTTAGTATTAAAAATATCGTTACTTTTTTTATTATATTTTCTGTGTTCATAATGTTTGAATATCTTCTAAACAATGAGTAGAAAGATATGTTTACTTAATTTATTTCACAAATGTACCCATTAGACGAAAAAGAAAATTGGTTTAGCGGAAAAGGCCATTGGTCTGAAACCTCTGATGAAGACTGGTTTAATTGGAAATGGCAAATGAGAAATCGTTTAACAAAAAAAGAACATTTTGAGCGGTTTATTCAATTAACAGAAAATGAAAATCAGGGTTTTGATATTGCTCAAAATAAACTTTCTGTCGCTGTTACCCCTTATTTTTTTAATTTAATCGATCCTAACAACCCTAACTGCCCAATTAGAAAACAGCTTCTACCTTCCGGTCTTGAGTCTGTAATTTCCAAGGTTGAAAAAAAGGATCCGGTAGGGGAAGAAAACACTATGCCAGTGTCGGGCATAGTACACAGGTATCCTGACAGGGTTTTATTTCTAGTAACGGATCGATGTGCTTCATATTGCAGGTACTGTACAAGAAGTAGGTTGGTATCAAATGCACAAAAGTATGGGTTTCATCCTTCTATAGAAGCTGGTTTTAATTACATCGAAAATAATAAATCTATTCGTGATGTACTTATCAGCGGTGGAGATCCATTAATTTTATCGGATGATAAAATCGAGTATATACTCAATCGTTTATCGAGTATACCCCATGTTGAGTTTGTTAGAATAGGCTCTCGTGTTCCTATTTTTCTTCCTCAAAGATTAACTGTTCAACTGTTAGAAATTTTTTCTAAACAAGAAAACTTATGGATGAGTATTCATATAAATCACCCTCTGGAGTGTACCAAGGAATTATATGATGCTTGTAGAAAAATTGTTGCACATGGCGTTCCTCT
>Ga0315320_10003089_pt1 | contig 13709 bp, 8 predicted proteins | sample M140m21515metaG_FD_203458 | JGI IMG/M metagenome (GOLD analysis project Ga0315320, IMG submission 203458) | Ammonia-oxidizing marine archaeal communities from Monterey Bay, California, United States - M1 40m 21515 | ecosystem: Environmental > Aquatic > Marine > Coastal | place: USA: California...
GCATCCGCCGTGCTCGTGCGCGTCGATCATCACCTTGGCCCGCGTCCGCATCCCTCGCGCCATCGCGTTCGCCGTGAGCAAGCACCGACGCATCGGTGACGCGTACAGCGCGATCCCTCTCGCCGTGTCGGCGCGCAGTCTCGCGAAACGCGCCTCGAGCGCATCCATCTGTCGGCAGCCCCTCGCCGTGACCCCGGGGTCGGCGCTTCGCTCGGCGTTGTCCAGCCCGGGCGCGCGCAGGACGTTGTTCTCGCTCTGCGCGTGACGCACCAAGTACGCGCGCATCGCGGCGCGACGACGTGTAACGACCGACGACGCCTCGCGACAAACATCACATCGCGTCGCGTCGCGTCGCGTCGCGAAGACGACGCGCCATGGGATGCGCGTGCACGAAACCGCATCGCGATGACGCGTCGTCGCCGCGCTCGACGACGACGGCGACGACGACGGCGACGACGAACGACGACGACGCGCGGGCGTTCGAATTCAAAGACGGCGATGTCGACGACGGGGCGCGCGCGAGCGAGCGAGCGCGCGGGAAAGGCGCGAACGCGACGCGAGGGAGAGGCGATGGACACGCCGCGTCGCGCGCGGCGCAGACGAACGCGGAGCGGGTCGGGACGGGGATGGGGCGACGGTCGGCGCGCGCGCTCGGGGAGTCGCCGCGCGGCGCCGCGAGCGCGAGTCGAGTGATGACGTCGCCGAAGAAGGAAGCGTCGTTCGGGAAGAGCTCTGGGACGGCGTTGAACGCGTACGCGAGCGCGTCGCACGTGCGAGCCGTGGACGATGGTGTCGTGGGCGAGCTCGCGGATAGGCGATTTTCGCACGGCGCGAGCAAGGAGAAGAGAGCGGGCGGCGACGGCGGTCTACCGCCGACGTCGCTGTCGACGAGAACGACGCCGATCAAAGGACGAGGTATGAGCGTGGACATGGATGTTGTCACGCAAAGAGCGTCGTTTCAAAAGTATCGCGGTGATGAGGTCGGTGCGGCGAGTAAAGACGTCATCAAAGGGCCGAGTTGGGTGCAACCGACAAAGAGTACGAGCATCGTCGCGCAGGCTAGGAAGCGTGCGATGCACAAGCGAACGATGAGCGAAGAGCCGGGTGCGTTCGCGGTAGCGTTCGGCGGCTCGACGCCCGCGCGAACGCTCTCGGGAAGATTCGAAGACGATATACAAGAGAACGGTAACGTCGACGATTCGCTATCGGCGGAGCAATTTTTGCAAAAGATAGCGAGTGTGGTGGAATCGATGCGCGAAAGACATGACTTCGTAAGAGCGCTCACGATTGAGACGATTGAGCTGTGTAAAAACTTAGTGGAGTTAGAGGCGCCCGTGAGCGCGATGCTTCGGTTGGAAGAAATTGACGAGACGTCGGAAACGGGGACGTTCGACGGACGTGCGACGGATTTTGTCGCCGCGAATGAGGGTTCGGATTGTAGTTTCGCTGGCGCTGCGATTTCATCGTCCGCGGCGCGAAATCTTGCTGAAGAGGGGTTCGGGGAAATGATGAGCGCGCCATCCCCGACGCCGACGACCTCGGGCGACTTTTCGCTTGAAGCCGTCGAAGCCGAGCTGCGCAGCGTGCGCAGGCTTATCGAAGAATAGCGAGACGCATGGAATTGCGTTTTCAGTTGTAATTATTTAGCGTTGATAATGGTATTCTTTGGACAATCCCCCAGCGATGCTCCTCGTTTCTTCTTTTCGCGAAACTTCAGGCGCGGCGAGTCGCGATTTGAGCTGTAAATCTTTAGCGTCGATCACAACAAATTGTCTAGCATTTCCTAAGGAACACCATTCTTTTCTCGAGATTAATCGAACAAGTCGAAGTCCATTTCGGCCTCTTCTTCCTCTTCCTCGACGGCGGCAGCCTTGGCGGCACCGCCGGCGGCAGCATCGCCACCCGCAGCCGGAGCCGCGGACGCGAAAGCGCCCGGGTTGGCGAGGTAGTCCTTGACCTTTTGCGCCAACTCGAACGTGTAGTCGGTACCAATGGAGATGGCGAGGACGTTCTTGTACGCGTTGACGATGGAGTGCGGCACGGACGCGAGGGTCGGGTAGCCAGACGCCAAGGAAAGCGACGCGACTTGGGCGACACCGGACATAAACTTCTTCTCGAGAGTTTCGTTGGTGATGTCCAAGACGGCGGACGGGTACATGGCGCCCTTGTCGTAGACTTCCATGACGATCAAACCGTACGTGAACGGCGTGAACTTCATCTTACCGAGCAATGCAGCGGCAGAAGATGAAACACGGTCGCCCGGTTGTAACACGACGATGTCGTTGAGGATTTCAATCGTACCCTTGTTAATCTTCGTCGCGATGTTCAGCGTTTGGAAGAAGGACGTTTGTGACGGTTCCATCCCAGTCGGACCCGCCGGCACCACGACTTCGACCGGCGCGATGGCGCCGACGCGCGCCGGCGCCGGCACGACGAATTGTTGAATCTTCTTACGAACATCCAACAAATCACCCTTGGTGAAGATGATACCGACGTTACCCACGAGCTTGTTCGAAAGGATCATCCACGTGTCGTCGCCCTTGGCGGCGCAATAGTTGGAGATGCACTTGCGCATGAGCGTGTTCTTACCCATGAGCACCACGGATTCCGGACGAATCGACTGGACGCGCGCACAAGTTCATCACCGTCAGTCGTCGCGGTCGAGATTTACGGGCGCGGCGAAGCGAAACGCCCTCGGTCACCCTCTAGGGCTTTGGTGAGCGTCCCGCGCGATCGATCGATCGACGTACCGCGCGAATGTCCATGAACTGTTTCGACCCGACGTTATCGGCGTGCACTAACAGCGCGGTATCATAGTTATCCAAAAGCTTGTGCACGCGTTCGGCGTAGCCTTGCTTCTTAAGTTGCGCCGCGGACGGCATGATGAATCTGCGAAGTGGTCGCGAGGGTTGGTTCAGCGGCGAGACCAAACTGCTTATGCGTGCAGCAAGGAGAGTGCGAGCGTTTTACACTTCTTTAACTCGTGCGCCGCGATAGTATCAAACGTCTAGCGTTCGATGCGAGGGGGCGTCACGCGACGGGCGTCGCGAAGAGGCGGCGCGGCGCGCGACGGGCGCGGGGATGGGACGACGCGCGTGCGGTGTGTGGTCCGTGTGGTGAGTCTCGGCGCGTTTTTTTCACTCATCTTCGATACTAAGATTACAACGCTCGTGCGAAGGTTCGCGCGCTCGACGGATGGAAATAAATTCGAAAATGATCGTCGTCGATCGCCTCACGCCTCCATGGCGGTGTCGGTTTCGTTGAACATGTAGTCTTGGTGATAATCGAGCATGAACTGCGTCGAACGCTTGACGTCTAAGAACATCCCGTACACCTTGCTCACGTCATCGACGTCCACCTTGGCGGATTTGCGCTTGCTCGCGCGAAGCGAGGCGGCAGAGATGAGTTGAATGGCGTAACGCAAACTGGTTTCGCACGCGATTTTGCACAACAAATCCTTGGCGTCGTCGGCGAGATCGACGTCTTCCTCTTCGCAGCGGATTTCCAAAATTGCCTTCATCTCGCGCTCGTCGTAAGCTTGGGTGTGGATGATCAACAAACGATCGAGAAGATCGATCGGGATACCGTGAGGCGAGCGGAACTCGGTGCCTCGAATCTTCGTGATGCCGCGGTTGGTGGCGACGACTAAAATGGGCGCCAGCTCGTTCTCCAACGCGCGGTTCAAGAAAGAAAAGCACTCGATATCGAGCATGTGCACTTCGTCGATGAAAAGCACGCCCGGGATGATGTCAGCCTTGCCCTCCTCTTTCCACTCGGAAACTTTATTGTCGATTTGCTCGCGAATCTCTGCTCGGATTTCCCCCGTGTCTCCGGCGAAAAGGGCGAGGAAACCTTGCGTGCGGGAGTTGATGACATCGATTTCGTGCAGCGACACCGTGTGCACCACCTCTTTACGCTTTTGAAGCTCCCCTTCCGGGCACGCCACAAACTTGGTCGTCGCCCCCATGGCGTCGTAGTCTCTCGACCGCGAAAACGACCGCCCAATTTTCGTAATTCTTCCGCTCGCCTTATCGATGTTGATCACATCCCCGGCGTTCACCTTTGCCTTACTGATGGCATCGATCATCTTCGTTCCCAAATCGTACACTGTCTCCATATCGCTCGTCTTCATGGTCAACTTGCCCGTCTTGGCGCGCGCGCTCGCGAGCGCTCCCACCGGTTTATCGATTTCAATCTCCACCACCTCTCCCTCGATGATCTCAGTCTCTTCCTTTATCCTCACCCCGATCGCCTTGCGGAACGCCTGCGTCAGAGCCTCCGTCTTGGACATCTCCATCGAGAATATCTCGCTCGCCGCCATGGACGCGAACGGCGTCTCCTCGCCGAGCGTCTTCGCCATTCCGTGCGCGATCGCCGTCTTCCCCGTCCCCGGCGCGCCCGCGATCAGCACCCCGCGCCCGGCGATCGTGCCGTCGCGTATCATATTCGCGATCACGCCCGCGGCTTTGCGCGCTTTCACCTGTCCAACCAAGCCTTGGGACGATTTCTTCGCATCGAGCGCGTCATCCAATCCGAGGCCGCGCACGTGCGAGTGCGCGCCGACGCGTTCGACGCGCGTGAGCGCGCGCGCGGACGTCGTGGGGAGACCGATGTCGGTCATCGCGAGTCCTCGCGCGATGGCAAAAGTCGCGAGATCCGCGCGCGGTTCGACGCTCGCGCGCGAGCGAGTGACGATCGAATCGAATCGAATCGCCGCGGCGGCGGGAATTGGTTGACTTTGACGCGCGAGGACGCGAGGACGCGAGGACGCGAGGACGCGAGGACGCGCCGGTGTGGAGTTCGGTCGCGAGCGCGCGAAGGAAGGAAACGCGAACGATGGCATCGTACTACAACGTCTTCCCTTTACCCTACGCCGCGTAACGACGCGGAGTGACTACACGATTCGACGCGGACGTCGCGGCGCTATTCGGCGCGCGAGCGACGGCGCTCGGACGTCTTCTTCGAGGACGACGACGGAGACGGTTTGGTCTTTTTCGATGGTGGCGGCGATGGCTCGTCGTCGTCGTCGTCGTCGTCGTCGTCGTCGTCGTCGTCGTCGTTGACTTCGATGTCAGCTTCCTCGTCGTCGGCTTCGTCGTCGTCGAGCTTGTTCGGATCCACGGCGTTGACGGCGTCGGTGTTGATCATGGTTTCGTATTCTTCGGCCGAGGCGAAGACGCCGCCGGCGGTAAAGTCGTCGTCGATGGTGTCTTCATCGTTTGCACCCGTGGGCGTGCGCTGAACCGCGCGTTTGATCGCCTCGATCGCCTTCGCTTCCGCCGCTCTCTCGCGCTCTGCGGCTTCGCGAATCAAGTACCCGGGTTGTCTGCCGTACGCCGCCGCGAAGGCGTCCAAATCGTATCGCTCGTCTTCGATCGCTTCTTCCTGGCGCTCAGACTTGCCGAACTCTTCGTCCGCGGCGTCGTCGCTATCCTCCTTGAAATCGTTCTTGCGGATCTTCTTGAGTGGAATCGCGAGCTCTTCGTCGTCCTCCGAGTCGGAGGCGTCGTTGATGTTGATTTCCTCCACCGCGAGTTCGTCTTCGCTGTCGTCGCCTTCGGATTCGCTGTCGTCGAATTTCTTCTTCGGGAGCTCGCCGTCGGCATCTGACTCGGATTCTGCCTGGTCGTCGTCGTCTGTCGTTTTCTTGTCCGCCTTTTTCTTCTTCGCCGCCGCCTTCTCCGTCTTGTTGGCAAAGTAGCGATGAAAGAAGACGTCGGAAGGGTCGACTTCGGACTCCATGAGCGACGCAAATTCGTCCGTGCCGGGCATGTACGCCGCGCTCGCGTCGGATTCCAACGCTCGCATGACTTGAGAACCACCCTTGGATCTTTTCTTCGGCTTCTTCTGCAACCATTTGTCAAGGAACACGGTGAGCGTCATGTCAGAGAGAGGATCGCCGTCGTATTCAATTGGCTTGCCTTCGAGCAAAGTGCGGGACATCGCGGAGACTGACGGGTGAGCGTTCGCGGCGAGAACATTGAGTTCCCACCAGCACGAAGTTTCCGCGCGCGCGTACATGGGCTCTCGCTTCTCCATGTCGTATCGCTCGCTCGGCCCGCCGACTCGGTTCGAGCCTTTTTCGCCATCGACGGCGTTGGCTTGGTCGGCATCCTCGTCATCATCTGAGGACTTTTCGCTGTCACTTTTCGTCGCTTTGGGCGTTCTTTCCGTCGTTTTATCGCCCTCAAACAACCCAGTCCCTTCGTTTGTTTCGTCTTCGTCGTCTCTGACGTCGCTGAAGTGCTCGACGCCATCCTCTTCAGTCTCTCGCGGTACTCGAATGGCGTTCCAGTGCGAAGGCTGCTTCGACAAAAACTCACTAACCGCCATGAGCGCACCGCACGCGAACGTAGCCGGTGCTTGCGAAGCCACTTGTAACAAACGTTTCACCATCGCCGCCGAGCGCTTCGGAACGACGTCCTCGCGCAAGCTCTTGAAAATAAGCGATAATACTTGCGCATTGTTCGCCGATCGCAACAGTCCCGGATGCAACAGCAAGGCGTACAGTGCGCGATAATATCGATCGCTCACTGATGAACGAGCCGATAACAACTGAAATAGCAACATCATCGCTTGCAACGCCCCACTGAGATTTGGAGAGTGCGCAATAGTGAACAAGGCGGGAGAGATGCGATCGATGAGAGCGTCCATTTTTTCGCTCGCCACGTACGGAAACGCGCGATTGATTCCCGTGAGTAAGGCGGAGACGACTCGAGCGTCAACGCCTGCACCGATTTGCGCTGGTTGTGTTGGTTTGTTGCTATCCTTACCACCGCGTCCACGGCCACCGCGACCGCCGCGACCGCCGCGACCGCCGCGACCCCGGCCACCGTCTCGATGACGTTTTTTGTCCTTCTTCTTCACCTCGGGCTTAGCCTCTTCTTCTTTCGCGGGATCTTTCTTCAGCGACAAATTGTACAAATACTGAAACAATCCAAAGTACGCCTCGATGAGCTGCTCAGCCAACGCCGGTCCATCGCCCTTGTGCCCGAGAGGAATTTGATTCATCATCACCGCGGCGTAGTACTGCGCCTTCAATCCCACGCCTCTTCGAAACGTGAACGCTTCCACCTCTCGTGCGACGATGCGCTTCATCGCAGGGTGCGCCTTGATGAGCTCTAAACACAAATACGACGCGCTGGATGCGATTTTTCTCGACGGATCGCCGAGTTTGTTGACCATTATGTTCAACAACTGACGCTCGCCTTCGGGTTTGGATTTGAGTAGTGCGTACGCGCTCTTCAAAGACTTTTCCTTGAGAATCGGCAAAGGATCTCGAGATAACTCATCCAAAGCCGCAATGAACCGCAAGTACATACGCTTAATAGAGTCTTCGACGTACCAGTACATCAATCGCTTGCGTTCGTGCGGGGCACTCGCCGCCACCGAGAGGGGCTGTTCGCTAAAATATCGCAGCTTTCGATCGGGGAGCAGGCTTTCCCGAAACAACGTCTCGAGCGCGGTGATCGATTGCACAGCCCCACGTTTGCCCCCACTCGCTCGAGCGCGTTCGACGATTCCTAGTAAATTCTCCAGCGCTTTCAAGTTCGCCGCTGGGTCCTCGGTCACGCTCAACACGTTGGCGGCTACTTTATCGCTCGCCGTACCGTTTGTGCGAACCATCTCCAACCATTTCGCGTTTGCATCGCTGTGTCGCTGCATGCGTTTGGCGTACGTGTTCACTCGATCTTCTAGCGCATTCTTCGCCATGCGTTCCTTCTCTTCCAGCTCACCGCGCGTCGGTTCCGACTTGGATTTCCCGCGCTTGCCAGCGCTCCCGAGTTCGGCGTCCAAAGCCTCGCTCGCCTCGTACCACGCCCCCCCCGACGCGCTCGCATTCGCACCACCATCGCGATTCGATTTACCTCCCTTTACATCGCCTTTACTCGGCATAGGCCCCGCCCCTGGATTCCACGGTCGTTTCTTTCCCGACGGCCGCTCTCGAGCCGCCGCGCCGCCGTCGCCGTCGCCGTCGCCGTCGTCCCGCGACGTCTTCTTCCCATCGTTTGCCTTGTCCCGCGTCGCTTTTTGTGACGCGTTCGCGCGAGCATCGTTCGTCTGCGCGCGTTTCTTTCCTCTGCCGCGCTCGCCGTCGTCTCGCGCGTCGTCCTCGCGCGTCGTCGATGACTTTTCTTTCGCGCGCCGCGCCGCCGCCGCCTCCTTCTTTCTCAAGTGTTCCGCGCGGAAGTCTCGGTCGTCGAAGCCGCGGGTGACGGCGCCGTCGCTCGCGCGAGGAGCGAACCCAAGAGACGAGGCGTACGCCTTGACGTCGGCCTCGAGCTCGGGCGCGGGTTCGGACGGTGGCGCCATCGGGCGATGCGCGCCTGGCTGTGCGGAAGCGAGAGACGCGCGCGCGACGGAGAGACGAGAGACAAGACGACGAAACGCGTGCGAGATGGGTGATTTTACTTAAATTCAACGCGCGGTGAGCTAATGGAGGCTTAAAGTACTGCGAGTAGTAAACGTTGAGTCGCGAGGTCGCGCAGTTAGTACACGCGCGCCTTGGGCGGAATTACGTCCATCTCGGCGTCGAGGGTGTAGTGGTGGTTGGGACGGTAATCAATCTTCACCTTGCCGTTTTCCACGTACGCGAGCGTGTGCTTCATCCACGCGTCGTCTAAACGGTCGGGGAAATCCTCGCGGGCGTGCGCACCACGGCTTTCCTTGCGTTGCTCGGCTGAGTGCATCGTCGTCTGCGCGTTGGGCATGAGGTTGTGAAGTTCGAGCGCTTCGACCAAGTCAGTGTTCCACACCAACGATCGGTCGGTGAGCTTCAAGTTGTCCAGCTGCGCCGCGACGTCGTCGATACGCTTGCACCCGTTTGCGAGCGTTTCTTGAGTACGGAAAACCGCGGCATCCTCTTGCATCACCTTTTGCATCGTCTTACGAAGCATCGCCGTCGGCGCGCTGCCTTTGGAGTTTCGAATCTTGTCCAAACGTTCGATGGCGTTCGATCCGGCGTCGCTGGCGATCTCACGATGCGGTGCACCGCGCTTGAGTTTATCAGCCACCGTGTTAGCGCACGCGCGACCGAAGACGACGATGTCGAGCAATGAGTTGGCACCCAAACGGTTGGCGCCGTGCACGCTCGCGCACGCCGCCTCGCCGGCGGCGAGCAAGCCAGGGACGATGGCGTCCGGGTCTCCGTTCTTAGGTGCCACAACTTCGCCCTTGTAGTTGGTTGGGATACCACCCATGTTGTAATGCACGGTGGGGATGACGGGGATCGGCTCCTTGGTGACGTCGACGCCGGCGAAAATCGCGGCGGTTTCCGAAATCCCCGGAAGGCGCTCCGCCAATAGCTCCGGAGGCAAGTGGTTCAAGTGCAAGTAGATGTGATCTTTCTCTTTACCGACACCACGTCCTTCGCGAATCTCGAGCGTCATCGATCGCGAGACGACATCGCGACTGGCGAGATCCTTGGCGCTCGGGGCGTAGCGCTCCATGAAACGTTCGCCCTCCGAGTTGCGCAAGATTCCGCCTTCGCCGCGCGAACCTTCGGTGATCAAGCATCCGGCGCCGTAAATCCCAGTCGGGTGAAATTGCACGAATTCTTGATCTTGTAACGGCAAACCCGCGCGCGCCACCATGGCGTTGCCGTCGCCCGTGCACGTGTGTGCCGACGTCGCGCTAAAGTACGCTCTGCCGTAACCTCCGGTGGCTAAAATCGTCTGGTGTGATCTGAATCGGTGCAACGTGCCGTCTTCAAGGCACAGAGCCATGATTCCGACGCACTCGCCTTTGTCCATGATCAAATCCAACGCGAAATACTCCACGAAGAATTGCACGTCGTGCTTCAACGCCGCGCCGTAGAGCGTGTGTAACATCGCGTGTCCCGTTCGATCAGCCGCCGCGGCGCATCGATACGCCTGACCGCCCTTGCCGTAATCCAGCGATTGTCCTCCGAACGCTCTTTGATAAATCTTCCCCTCGTCCGTTCGTGAAAACGGCATCCCGTACTTTTCCAACTCGATCACCGCCTTTGGCGCCTCGCGACACATGTATTGAATCGCGTCTTGGTCTCCCAACCAATCCGCCCCTTTCACCGTGTCGTACGCGTGCCACCGCCAGTCGTCCTCGGTCATGTTCCCTAGCGCCGCGTTGATCCCTCCCTGCGCCGCCACCGTGTGCGATCGCGTCGGGAACAACTTCGTGACGCACGCCGTCTTGAATCCGTGCTCGCCGAGCCCGATCGCGGCGCGCAAGCCCGCGCCGCCGGCGCCGACGACCAGGGCGTCGTACTCGTGATCGATGATCTCGTACGACGACGTCGACGACGACGCCGCGGTGGCGATCGATCGCCCGCTCCCGCTCCCGCTCCCGCTCGCGCTCGTCGTCAACGCGTTTCGCGCGGCGACGCATCCTCGCTCGCACGCCCGCATCGCGCTCGCGCGCATCGCCCGACGCAGCATCGCGATCGTCCTCGACCCGTCTCCCGTCGCTTCTTCGTCTCCCGCCCGAGCCTCGAGCGCGTCGCGCGATGGCGTCGCGCGCCGATCGCCGACGGGCGTCGTCGCGTCGACGAAACGGTCGCGTCGACGTAACAGTTTTGTGACAGTAAATCACACACAGCGTTTTCTCCGCCAGCCGTCTAAACCCTAGGCCGCGTCGCCGAGTCGACTCGAGGCTTCCGGCCCGGACGCGCGCGGGGTCGTCACGGCCGGCCGCGCGTGGATTTAAAACCGCGCGTCGCGCGTTCGTTCGTCGCGACGGCGCGACGTCGCGACGCCGCGACGAACGCCCGTGGCGACGACGAACCCCGTCGATGCGCGCGCGACGCCTCGCGTCGTCGCGATGTCGCGCCGCGATGGACGTCGCCGACGACCGCGCGCGCGCGAAGACGTCGTGACGACGCTGTTGCGACGACGCGAGGCGCGAGCGCGGGCGACGCGCGCGGGAGACGACGACGACGCGGGCGAAAACGACGCGTTCGTCGACGCGGCGGAGACGTGGGCGACGGACGACGGACGCGGGAGGCGGGAGGCGACGACGACGCGGACGTCGCGCTCGAGCGCGAGCGCGAGCTCGTCGAGCTCGAGCGCGAGCTCGTACGCGTCGGCGCGAGCGCGCGAAGACGAGGACGAGGACGCGAAGGCGTGGACGTCGACGCGAGACGCGAGAGAGCTCGGCTGGGGGCCGCGACCGTCGAACGAAGCGCGCGAGCGCGCGGCGCGGGCAAAGGCGTTGGCGAAACGCTTGCTCGAGGGCGACGAGGACGAGCCGACGGCGCGCGGTGAGATCGTCGGCGGGGAAGTCGCGAGAGACGTCGGGAGCGAGCGACTGCGATCGGTGCTGACGATCGATAGCGCGACGAGCGGTGGGGACTCAGATCCCGAGCGGTTGGCGAAAAGACGGGCGAGAAGGCGGGCGGCGAAGCGCAGGCACGAGCGCCGATTGCGAGAGGGCGTCTTCACGTGACGGTTCGCCTTACAAAAGGCGCGAGCGCGATTTTGAATCCATTTCGAGGTTCTCAGCTTTCGAGCGTGCTTTCGAGCGTGCCACCGCCGATGCAGCGCACCGAAGCGGCGTTCGCGCGCAATTGTTCGGCAAACGCGCCGTCGCACGGATCGAAAGGTTGGCCCGCTTCCTCCGTGCACTTTTTGAGCACGTTTTCGACGACGCCATCGACACCACCTTCGCACGGCACCGCGATATCGTCCTTCACGGCAAGTGCGCCTTTGACGAGCGCGTCCACGCACTGCGATCCGCACAAGCCATCGGGGTCGTCGAGGCACGTCATCAGCACTCGCATCGCCTTCGCGTCCGAGAATTCCGGACACACGAAGTCCTGCGCGGCGACCGCGACGGCTGCGGTGGTGGCGGCGAAAAACGCGAGCGCGATGGTGCGTCGTAAGGTCATTTTGATCGCGTTGCGTTGCGAAGTGTCGCGTAACCCGTCGCGCGTCACATGTTGTCGAAAGTTCACACGACGTCGACTCCGCGCGGCGGCGTTCGTCGTGCATGTAATATGTATAACGGCAATTACTTTCGTTCAGCAGCTTCGCGTATGTTACAAAATCATCAGTGGGACGCGGATGACCCCGCGCGGTCGAGCTGACCGCTCGATCGAATGCGCGACATCTCTGCGAGTTCGTCGCGCATAAACTCCTCCGTCATTTCAGTCAACGGCGCAAACACGAGCGATCCAGAATCCATCGCGCGGCGATACGCAGTTTCTGCGCGCGCCACGTCGACGGGCTCTGATTTCGTCAACCCCCAGTGTCCTCTCGCGATTTCACCCAAAAGTTGCGATCGGTTCCATTGCGCGGTGCCGAAGAAGCAGAGCACTTTGGCGCGCGTCGGGCTTCGAAGAACCTCGAACTCCTCTCGAGTTCGTTTCAGCACGCCGAAAGGCGAAGCGACGTTCCACGTGTTCGATTCTTCCGAAAACCCGCACAGAACGCCAACGGCCTCGCGCACGTCGGCGGTTGCGGCGCATGTCACGACGGCACCCGCTCGCAAACCGTCGGTCGAGTCGGCGTACGCGCGAGAATTTCTAAACGCTACGCTGATGGCGCCCGCCAAACTTCCCTCGACTTTCGTGTAGCCGCACGACGTGTCCGTACCGACGACAATGCACAACGCGACTTCGTCGTGATCGCACGGTCCACCATCGAACGGCTCTATCTCAACCGCGTTCTCGACGTCCTGGCGCGTGACTCGCCATTCCCTGGCGACTTCGTCGTAGGCGTCCTCGATGACTCGCCGCCTGCGAAATCGCTGATACACCTCAAAAATGGACGGTGATAATAGCTGTTGTAGGTGCTCGATAAACGCCTCTCGATCGTCAGCAACGTCTTCGGGAACTTCGATGACAAGTTCCGGTGTTTGCTCTGCGTCGTCGGCGATTTCGTCTCGGGGCAAATCGTCCTCGTCGGCGTCCTCGTTCGTCACGTCTGCGTCATCCACGTCTGCCGTATTTCGTTCGTCGTCATCATTATCGTCATCATTGTCGTCATCATTGTCGTCATCGTCATCGTTTCCTTCTTCAAATTCTTGGCGCAAGCGCACGCGAGATTGTCCGCCGGCGCCGACAATCTCAAACAACCGACTTTCGCCCTGGATGAACTCACTCACGTCGCATCGCCCGTTCAAGTTCACCGCCACGATTGTGTCATCGCCTACGTCTCCTTCGCTCGACTCCCCCGCTTCGTCCGACGACGCGCGCGTCTCCGTGATCAAGTACGTCCCTTCGATCCAGTACTCGTACGAGCAAATCCGCCGCATCGCCGGGTTCATGTCTTGCAATTTCTCTCGAAGTTTGGCGCTAAACGCGGCGTGCGACACCAACAAGTGCCCGACGGCGCACATCGCCGCGATCTCCGCTCCCGTGAACGAGCTCATCAGCGTCATTCGCGTCGGCGGCGGCGTCGTAAACGCCTCCTTGCACACGTTGCACACGTTGCTCCGCGTGTCCTCGTTCCAAAACGCCGGATGCGTCGGCGCTTGCACCACCACCATGCGCTGCCATCGAAGCAAGCACTTCGCGTGTATGTACTCTTGTCCTCCTCTGCACGCGCACGGCGCGATCAACGGGTCGTCTTCCCGCGCGCTTTCGAAACAAAACCGACACGCGTCGGCATCTTCCTCGGTCGTCGTTTTCTCGCGCGTCGGCGAGGCGCGCGCGCGTCGGCGCGTCGACATCGAGTCGGATCGGCGTCGGATCGGCGTCGGGTCGGCGTCGGGTCGGCGCTCGGGACGCGTCC
>Ga0315320_10003091_pt1 | contig 13705 bp, 15 predicted proteins | sample M140m21515metaG_FD_203458 | JGI IMG/M metagenome (GOLD analysis project Ga0315320, IMG submission 203458) | Ammonia-oxidizing marine archaeal communities from Monterey Bay, California, United States - M1 40m 21515 | ecosystem: Environmental > Aquatic > Marine > Coastal | place: USA: California...
AAATTTTAAAAGATCTTCAACACAACGAAAAAAAAACAATAATACTCGTAGAGCAAAATGCTAAAAAAGGTTTAGAATTTGCTGATATAGGTTACGTTTTAGTTTCAGGCCAAACAGCTATTGCTGGTAAAGGTGATGAATTATTAAGTAATCCTGATGTTGGTAGACTGTTCCTCGGTGGCTAATGATTAATAAAGAATTTTTCTTTAGAGGGTTTAGATCAATTTTAGCTCTTGATAGTCCAGCGATAGCACTTGGATGTTGTTTTATTGCAATTGGAGCACTTCTTAAAAATTTAGGATTCAATATTCAAGAAAGTATTTTTTCTACAATGCTTACTTATGCTTTACCTGGTTCTTTGGTGATGGCTGAGTCTTTATTGGTTGGAGCATCTCTATTAAATATATTTTTAGCTGTTTGGTTTGTTAATGCTCGATTATATCCAATGACTGTATCTTTATTCCCGCTAATGATGCATAAAAGCCAACCAAAATGGAAATACTATTTTTCATGTCATTTTATTGCAGTGTCTGCATGGCTGATAATGAAAAGTAACTACAAAAATATTGAAAAAAAACATAGAATTGACTTTTGGATTGGTATTGGTTCCGCAACATGGAGTACTGCTGTAATTGGTACTTTAATTGGGTTTTATACATCAGATTATTTGGATAAAAATATAATGATTGGTTTAGCGATTCTAAATCCAATTTATTTTTTATGTATGATGGTAGGTGCAATGAAGACTATCCAAATAGGGGCATCAGTAATATTAGGTTTATTGTTAGGACCAATATTTTATTTTTTATCTCCAGAATGGTCAATTTTACTTGGTGGTCTTGTAGGCGGGACTATTGCATATTTTATAGGAGAACTAAATGTCAATTAATGTAGTTCTTGCAATCTTAGTAACATCATTAGCAACTTTTTCTTCAAGATTTTTAGGAGTTGTTTCCTCAGAGAGAGTAAAAGAAACATCAAAATTATTTAGATGGTTTAATTGTTTAGCTTATTCAACTTTAGCATCTTTGATAGCTAGAACTATTATATTTCCTGTAGGAGTATTATCTGACACGAGTTATTTAAGTAGAGCATCAGTAGTGTTATTTTGCTTATTTATATTCTTTATATCTAAAAGAAATTTCGTTTATCCAACTGTAATTTCTGCTATAATGATGGCAATACTGAGTGAGTACTTATAATGGAAAATATTTCTGGTTTAGTAATTTCAGAACATAATAATTCGAAAAGAATAATTAATTTAGAAATAGAAGATGAAATTATTAAGAAACTAATATTTCCCTTTAATAAATTTGATTTAACTGCATTAGAGCTTAAACCATTTACAAGATTTACAATTGCAAAAAGCTTAGATGATCTTACTGACAACAAACTTAGTAAGTTAATGAGTACAATTATTAAGGATAGATCTACAGGATGTTTTGTAATAGGACCAAAAAATATTTCTTCAAATATAAATGATGAATTTTTAATCAAACTTTCTACCGCTGTCGCACACTTAATTGGTATTCCTAATCATGACAGTATGGCAGGAAAATATTATGCAAGATTTGTTGTTAAACATGAAGATAGTAGCGACTCGTATTTAAGAAAAGCATATAGAAATATGGATCTTCATACTGACGGAACATATGTCAATGAGGCTACTGATTGGTTATTGATGACAAAAATTGATGAACAAAATGTTCAAGGAGGAGAGACAGCTATGTTGCACCTTGATGATTGGGAGCATTTTGATGATTTATATAATGATCCAATTGGAAGACAAAACTTTACTTGGGGGTCTCCAAAAAGTAAAAATGTAAAATATAAAGTAGAACATCCAGTATTTACAAAAGATAATAAAGGTAGAATTAACATTTCTTATATTGATCAATTTCCAGAACCTAAAAATATGGAACAAGGAGATTATTTACAGAGGTTATCCGATGGATTAGAAGAAAGTCATAATAAAGTAAAAATAAAACTCTCAGTTGGCTCTACAATTGTTGCCAATAATCGTTTTTGGCTCCATGGAAGACAACCTTTTGTTGAAAATGAGAACTTATTTAGAGAACTTCTTAGAATAAGAGGTAAATTCATCGCTTAAATTATAATAATTAGAAGTGTTGTATTTTTGCAATAGTTTAAAAAAATCATCAATATTGGCTATTTTTATGATAAACTTTTCACTTAACATGCTATTAAGCACCATTAACTTATATATAAGGATTCGAATATGAAAAAAATAAACACAATATTAGCTGCATTGAGTGCTATGTTGATGTTATCAGTGACTAGCGCAAATTCGATAGAAATTAGTGCCGGTATATCTGCTAACGGAATGGGAGCATATGCAAATGCTAAAGAGACACTTAAAGGATCAGGAGTAAATACTGGAAGAACTACAAACGAAGAAGCTGTATTAGCTACTTCATTTGCTTCAATTTTTGCCGAAGTTTCAAGTGATGAAGCAATGGGATTAGGAATTGGAATTTCTTATGCTCCAGAAGTTGCTGAATTAAATAAAGAAACTAGAGTAATTCAAGAATCTGCAACTGGAGATTCAGGTACTCAAATCATAGATGGTAAAATAAATGATTTAGTGAGTTTATATCTTACTTTACCAGTAGGTGACTCAGGTGCCTATGCGAAAGCTGGTTACATTCAAGCTACTTTAGTTACTGAAGAAAACCTTGCTACAGGATCAAAATATGAAAACGTTGATCTAACAGGTATGCAAATTGGTGGCGGTTATGAAGGATCACTTGGTGATATGGCTTTCTGGAGAGCAGAAGGAACTTACCAAATGTGGGACGATATAAGTGCAACTGGTTCTGAATCAGATAACTCAACTACAGATACTACAAAAAACAAAATCGAAGCTGAATTAGGCTCTATAACAGGATCTCTTTCAATTGGGATGAAGTTTTAAGTATCTTAACTGAGAAATAATTTTTAAAAAACCCCCTCTTGAGGGGGTTTTTTTTTATCTAAAATTAACTAATTAAGATTTAAAATATCATATAGTTGAAATTATGAATTTAGGATTTATTGGAACAGGTACAATTGCATTATCAGTAATTACAGGAATTTTTAAATCAAAAATATTGGTTAAAAAAATTTATGTTTCAAAAAGAAATAATAATAATTCTAAAAAATTAAAAAAAAGATATAGCAAAGTTTTTATTGCAAAAACTAACCAAGAAATTGTAGATAAGTGTGATTGGATTTTTTTATCAGTTACTCCAACAGTTGGAAAAAATATTATTAAAGATTTAAAATTTAAATCAAGTCAAACTATAGTTAGTTTTATTTCAACTATTACATTACTTCAGTTAAAAAAAGCTATAAAAGTTAATGCTAATATTGTTAGAGCAATACCTTTACCACCAATATCATTAAAAAAAGGACCGGTTCCCATTTGTCCTCCTAATAAAAAAGTAAAAGCTTTTTTTGATAAAGTTGGAACAACAGTCGAAATAAAAAATGAGAGATTGTCTATTAATTTTTGGTCTACATCAGGAATGATGGCGCCTTTTTACCAATTATTAAATACAATGGTAAATTGGCTAGTTAAAAGAGGTATTAATAGAAACGATGCTCAAAAATATATTACTTCTTTATTCTTAGCTTTATCCGAAGATGCGGTAGTTAATTCAAAAAAGGATTTAAAATATTTAGTCAAAAACTCTCAAACACCAAAAGGTTTAAATGAACAAGGCGTTAAAGAGCTTACAAAAGCTAGATTTTATAAGTTGCTGGAGAAAACATTAAATAGTATTCATAAAAGACTAAGCAATTAAAATCATGTCTGAAAATATTTTAGAGATTAATAATTTAAGTAAATACTTTGGTGGATTAGCTGCTGTTTCTGATTGTTCTTTAAAAGTTAAGAAAGGAACAATTACAGGTATTATTGGTCCAAATGGATCTGGCAAAACGACTTTATTTAATCTAATTGCTGGTAATTTAGAATCATCAAGTGGATCTGTAACATTTGATCAAGAGAATATTACAGATGTACCATCTTATGAATTGTTCTCTAAGGGATTATTAAGAACTTTTCAAATAGCTCATGAGTTTTCAAATTTATCTGTATTAGAAAATTTAATGATGGTTCCAGGAAATCAATCTGGAGAAAAACTAATGACAGCATTATTAAAACCTAGCCTAGTAGCAGAAGAAGAAGTTATGGTTAAAGAAAAAGCCAAGGAAGTTGTTGATTTTCTAAATTTAGGTCATTTAACTAATGAGCTTGCTGGAAATTTGTCGGGAGGTCAAAAGAAATTATTAGAGCTTGGTAGAACCATGATGGTGGATGCAAAGCTAGTTTTGCTTGACGAAGTAGGTGCTGGAGTAAATAGAACTTTGCTTAAAGATCTTGGAACAGCTATAGAAAAACTAAATAAAGAAAAGGGCTATACTTTTTGTATGATTGAACATGATATGGATTTTATTGGAAGATTATGTGATCCAGTAATAGTTATGGCAGAAGGTTCAGTTTTATTTGAAGGAACAGTTGAAGACGCTAAAAAAGATGAAAAAGTAATTGAAAGTTATTTGGGTAGAGGCTCAAAACTTAAGGATCATAATTAATGGCTTACTTTGAGGGAAATGGAATGACAGGTGGATATGGTAACGGACCAGACATCATCAATTCTTGTTCTGTAAATGTAAACAAAGGTGAAATAGTTTCAATTCTTGGACCCAATGGTGCAGGAAAATCAACGGCAATGAAAGCAATGTTAGGGTTGCTTAACTTAAAATCAGGTTCAGTAATTATAGATGGTAAAGATATCTCAAAATTATCTCCACAAGATAGAGTAAAAGAGGGAATTTCATTTGTACCTCAAACAAAAAATGTTTTTGCAGGAATGACGGTTGAAGAAAATTTAGAAATGGGAGCTTTTCTTATTAATGATGAAATTAAAGATACTATAGAGGAAATATATAATTTATTCCCTATTTTAAAAGAAAAGAGAGACCAATTAGTAGGTGAATTATCGGGTGGACAAAGACAGCAAGTAGCTCTCGGTCGTGCATTAATGATTAAACCAACAGTTCTTATGCTGGATGAACCTACAGCTGGGGTTTCTCCAATTGTAATGGATGAATTGTTTGATCATATAGTAAAAGTTAAAAGAACTAATGTTGCAATTTTAATGGTTGAGCAAAATGCAAAACAAGCTCTCAATATTTCTGATAGAGGATATGTTTTGGTAACTGGAGAAAATCGTTACTCTGGAACTGGTAATGAATTATTAAATGACCCAAGAGTAAGAAGCTCTTTCTTGGGAGGATAATATGGATTTTTTAAATGCTATAATACTTTTATTAAATTACATATTTATTCCAGCTTTAACTTATGGTTCTCAATTAGCACTAGGTGCTATCTTTGTTACTTTGATTTATGGAATTTTAAGATTTGCTAACTTTGCTACTGGCGACATGATGTCTTTTGGAACAATGGTAACAATTTTATTTACTTGGTATCTTCAGTCTATTGGAATTTCTCTTGGTGTTTTACCAACGGCATTAATAGCTATCCCATTTGCAATTTTATTTATGATTATTTACATGCTCTTTATAGATAAGTTTGTATTTAAATATTATAGAATTAACAAAAGTCCGCCAGTTCAGTTGGCAATGGTCAGTATTGGAGTGATGTTTGTCACCCAAGCAGTTGTCAGAATTATAATTGGCCCTTCAGATAGAAGATTTTTCGATGGAGAGAAATTTATTATTAAGGCTAGAGAATTTAAAGAAATGACAGGACTTAATGAAGGCCTTGCATTAAAATCTACACAAGTAATAACTATTTTTGTTACAATTGTACTAGTTTCTCTTTTATTTTGGTTTCTAAATAAAACTAAAACAGGAAAAAGTATGAAAGCTTATTCTGATAATGAAGATTTAGCATTGCTTTCGGGAATAGATCCAAAAAGAATTGTGATGATTACCTGGATTATTGCAGGAATTCTAGCAACTATTGGTGGGGCTTTATATGGTTTAGATAAAAGTTTTAAACCTTTCACCTATTTTAATAATATGCTTCCTATATTTGCTGCTGCAATTGTTGGAGGAATAGGAAATCCATTTGGAGCCTTTTTGGGAGGATACGTTATTGCGTTTTCTGAAATATTCGTAACTTATGCTTATAAAAAATTCTTTATGTATATTTTGCCAGAAAGCATGGAGCCTGAAAGTTTAGTGCAACTTTTATCAACAGATTATAAATTTGCAGTTTCATTTTCCATATTGGTCATTGTGTTGCTTTACAGACCATCTGGAATTTTTAAAGGAAAAGTATTGTGAGAAAGAATTTAAATGTAATAGCTGCTTACAGCATCATGATGGGTTTAATTATTCTGGTAGGGATTTTTCAATCTTGGAATGTGGCGCTTTCAATATTTAATCTTTGTTTAATCTCTGCAGTAATGACTATGGGAGCTAATATTCAATGGGGATATGCAGGTTTAATTAATTTTGGAATCATGGGCTATACAGCACTTGGAGGATTGGCAGCTGTCTTAATTTCAGTTGATCCAGTACAAGAAGCATGGAGAGCTGGAGGATTTGATATTTTAATGTGTCTATGGCTTATTATTGTGATGGTATTAGCCATAAGGTTTATTTTAAAAAATTTTGAAAAATCTAAATTTAGAACTTATGGAATAGCAGCAATCATAGTCGCTGGAATTGTAATTATTAGAATAACTGCAGAACCCGGAATTGAGGCAATAGAAGGAGTTAATCCAGCTAAGACAGGTTTCTTAGGTGGATTTGGATTACCAATTATTTTTTCTTGGATCGTAGGAGCATTTTTTGCAGGTGGATTAGCTTTTATAGTTGGGAAAGTAGCTTTAGGTTTAAGGGCTGATTACTTGGCAATTGCAACTTTACTTATTTCTGAAATTGTAATCGCAATAATTAAGCACGAAGACTGGTTAACAAGAGGTGTTAAAAACGTAATAGGTTTGAAAAGACCAGCACCTTATGAAGTTGACCTTCAAACAACCGAATGGTTTATTAATTTAGTCGAAAGATTTAATTCTGGAAAGTTAGCTTTGATCTCAAATTTAGCCGATCGACAGGCTGCACTAAATCAGATGGTAATTGAAGGATCATCTGTTTTTGTAAAGCTTTGTTATTCAGGATTATTTTTAGTTATTGTTATTGTGCTCTTAATTTTAACTCAAAAAGCTCTTTACTCTCCGTGGGGAAGAATGATGAGAGCTATTAGAGATAATGAAGAAGCTGCTAATGCAATGGGTAAAAATGTTGTAAAGCAACATCTTCTAATATTTATCCTCGGTTCTGCAATTGTTGGCATAGCTGGTGCAATGTTAGTTACACAAGATGGTTTATTTACACCAGGAAGTTATAGACCCATGAGATATACATTTTTAATTTGGGTAATGGTTATAGTAGGAGGAAGTGGTAATAATTTTGGAGCAATTCTTGGAGGATTTGTTGTCTGGTTTTTATGGATTGAGGCTGCACCAATAGCATTATTTTTAATTAATTTTTTCACAGCAGGAATACCAGAGACAAACGTATTAAAAGCTCACTTGATAGAAAGTGTACCATATTTTAGATTTTTAATGATGGGCTTGGGATTATTGTTAATTATGAGGTTTAGACCTAAGGGTATACTTCCAGAAAAAATAGAAATAAAGTAATTTATATATGAAATATATTATTTTAGGTGCCGCGATAGCTTGGGCCATGTATATGACTGATAAATACATGTTTTAATCACTACATGTTTTTGACTAATATTATTTGATATCCATCAAAAAATTTATATGAATATTTTAAATTATATTGATTTAAGTCTATCTCAATTTTTAATAATTTTATTTATTGTATTTATTGCATCCATAATAAGAGGATTTAATGGTTTTGGATTTTCTGCAACATGCATGTCATTGATTTCGTTTATTCTACCTACTATTCAAATTGTACCACTAATTTTAATTTTAGAAGTTATGGTAAGTATTTTCTTCTTCCCTTATATTTGGAACAAAATAGATTGGAAATTTGTTTTTCAGATACTAATTGGAATATCAATTGGTTCACCTATAGGTCTTTATTTATTAAGATTTTTATCCCCTGATATTACCCATCTTTCAATTTGTGGAATTATTATTTTTTTTGTGATTTTACAATTAAAAGGATATTCAAATAAAAAAATAAATATTTTACCTGTAAAATTTTTGGCTGGAGGAGTTTCTGGAATAATCAATGGTCTTGGAACTTTAGGTGGTATGCCTATATCTCTTTTTTTGTTAATTACTAAAGTAAAGCCAATAGTAATTAGAGGCTCACTTGCTGCTATATTCTTTATTGCAGATGCGTATGTTTTAAATTTAAGCTTTTATGCTGGGATTGTAGAGCCAGTAGTTTTTTTTAGGGTAATTCCATTAATATTAGTTTTGCCTATAGGTATATTTATTGGCAATAAGTTTTTTGTTAAGAGTAACGAAGAAAATTACAGGAAATTTGTATTTTATTTTCTTATCCTTGTTTCAATTGTGGGGATTATAAAAGTTTTATCGAATTTTTAATAAAAAACCCCAGTAATATTCATTACCGGGGTTTTTAAATAGATAGTAATTATCTTTGTTTTTTAGTTTTAAATTTACCACCTTTAACTTCTTGCTCTAAGAAAGAACCTTCAGCTTCACCAACTTCAGTAAAAGTTACTCCAGTTGCACCTTCGTAATTAATCTTTTTACCTTTAGCTAATAAATCCAATCCTTTTTTAAGTTGACCTGGATAAATTTTAGTCCCAGGAGCGTTAGCCACATCCATTACATTTTTTGCAATTGATGCTCTGTCAGCAGAATTACCTGCTTGCATTGCTAAAACTATTAAAGCTGCTGCGTCGTATGACTCACCTGTGTATGGTCCAGAAGAATCAATACCACCAGCTTTTGCTACATCTGCAAATACACCAGCACCTTTTCCAGTTGAACCAGGCATTGAACCAAAAGATTTACTTAAATCTTTTCCAAATGCATCAACTAAAGATTGACCGATCATACCATCTGATAAAATAAATTTATCAAATGCACCAGAGTCTAAAGAAGCTTGGATAATTCCTTTTCCACCTTGGTCAAGATACCCAATTACAGCTACTGCATCACCACCTGCTGAAGCAAGAGTTGCAACTTCAGATGAGTAATCTGCTTTACCATCTTCATGAGCAGTTACAGTAGTTACTTTAATGCCATGACCTTCTACTGCTGCTTTATATACATCAGCTAAACCTTTTCCATAGTCATTGTTTGTGTAAGTGATTGCTACACTTTTTACTTTTCTATCTTTAGTAATATCAGCTAAGATTTGCCCACCTCTAGCATCTGATGGAGCAGTTCTAAAGAAATATCCATTATCATCTAAAGTTGTTAATCCTGGAGAAGTTGCTGATGGTGAAATCATTACTACACCATTAGGTACAGCAACATTTGATGCAATTGCACCAGTTACACCTGAACAGTCAGCACCCATGATAGCTGCTACACCTTGTGAGATAACACCTTCAGCTGCGGCTGTTGCTGCTGCTGAGTCTACACAAGTTGAGTCTGCTCTTATTACTTCAATTTTCTTTCCACCTAATAATGAACCTGAGTCTGATGCTTCTTTAAAAGCAAGTTCAGCAGATCCAGCCATAGCTGGTGTTAGAGATTCAATAGGACCAGTAAATCCTAGAATGATTCCCATTTTAATCGAGTGTCCGTCTGCTATTACATTTGTTCCAAAACTTGAAACAAACATGAATGCAGCGATAAATAGTTTTTTCATTATCTTCCTCTTTATTGTTAACAATTTATAAAAAATAAATTAAAGCTTATTTCATCAATTTTTCAATAAGCAAATTATTTAATTTTGTGTAAAAAAAAGACTGAAGTTATCACCATTATACCACCTAATATGAACAATGTAGTTGGAACTTCCCCAAATATTAAGAAACTTAATGCAATCCCGAATATTGGAAATAAAGAATAAGAGGGGAAAATTTGCCCTACAGTATAAAATTTATAAAGATAGAACATTAGTAAGTGAGCCCCCAATGATACAACGATAGCTTGATAGGAAATTAATATCCAAGAGCTATTACTTATTGATTGAATAGTTGTAATTGTATTTCCTTCTATAAAAATGGATACAATCATGAGAATTACAAAACCAAAAAGACCTGTAAATGCATTAGTTAAACTAATATCTAAATCTCTTAACTGTCTTGAAAAAACTTGAGCAAAGGCAAAAGCAAGTGCCATCAAACTTGCAAAAAATAATCCTAAAAAATTATCAACTAGTTTTGGATCAAAAAATATTATTAGCACTCCTACAAAAGCAGTAAATATCAAACTCCATTTTTTTGAACTTATATTTTCATTTAATATCACTGCACTCGCAAGTATCCCAAAAGGAATTGCTAATTGTGAACCAACAATTACAGGTGAAATAATAGATGAATAGTAAAGTGAGAGTGTCATAAATACATAAACCAAAACACCCATAGAGATTGAAAAAGCTATTAATGAGGGTAAATATTTTTTTTTGGGTATTTTAAATTTCCAAAAGGGAATTAATATCAGCAATACTAATCCCATTCTTAGTGATGCCATTAAAATTGGTGGCACCGAGTCATTTAAAACTAATTTAGTGAAAGGAAAAGCACTTCCATGAGCTATAGCAATAAAAAGTAAAATCAATAGGTGCTTTAATGGCATGATTTATCCCATTGTAAATGGGTCATCCATTGGATCCTCAGATGAATTAAACCAAGTAGTCTTTATTCGAGTATATTCTTTAATAGACTCTATACCAGCTTCTTTACCATAACCACTATCTTTAATTCCACCAAATGGAGCTGATGGAGATATTAATCTATAAGTATTAACAAATACTATTCCAGCTCGCACAGCTTTGGATACTCTCATGGCTCGTCCAAGATTAGTCGTATATATTCCTGAGGATAAACCATACTGGTTATCATTCATAAGATTTATAGCTTCTTCTTCTGTTTTAAATTTCATAACTGACAGTATTGGTCCAAATAATTCATTTTCTGCTGTAGGTAAGTTATGATTTTCACATTCTATTATCGTTGCTGGAAAATAATAACCTTTATTTGATATAGAAGATCTTTTTCCTCCACATCTTAATTTCCCACCTTTCTCGATAGTTTCTTTAATATTTTTTTCAATCACTTCTAGTTGTTTAAAACTATTCAAGGGACCCATTTGAGTTTTAGGATCCATAGGCGAGCCTAATTTTATTTTTTCAGCCTTAAGGACTAGCTTACTTAAAAACTCATCATAAATTTCAGATTGTATATATAATCTTGAACCAGCTATACAGCTTTGTCCACTCGCTGCAAAAATTCCAGCGGTAATCCCATTTAAAGCATTTTCTTGATCTGCATCATTGAACAGAACCACTGGACTTTTTCCACCAAGTTCTAAACTTACTTGTGATAAATTATCTGCAGAGTTTCTTACAATATGTCTTGCTGTTTCAGGTCCACCAGTAAAGGCAATTTTTTCAACTAAATCATGTGTAGTTAAAGCTTTGCCACATGGATCACCTAAACCAGTAATTACGTTTACCACTCCCTTAGGAAGGCCTGCCTTTTCAATTAATTTTGCAAATTCTAATAATGTTACTGGAGCTAACTCTGAAGCTTTTATTACAACAGTATTTCCCATTGCAAGTGCAGGAGCTAATTTAACCGCCGTTAAAAGCATTTGAGAATTCCAGGGAATTATTGCTGCCACTACACCAATTGGTATTCTAGTTGTTGTAACTTGCATATTAGGTTTATCAATTGGAACAACTGTACCTTCTACTTTATCTGCAAGACCAGCATAATAATCATAATATTCTGCGATGTAAGAAGCCTGTGTTTTTATTTCTTTAAATAGTTTTCCAGTATCAATAGTTTCAATTTTACCCAAATGTTCAGCATTTTCTCTTAATTGGTTACCAATGTTCTTTAAAAATTTTGCTCTTTCTTTTGGATGTAATTTAGACCATGAATTATCAAAAGCCTTTTGTGCAGCCTTTACAGCTTTATCGACATCCTTCTCATTTGCCTCAGGAACTGTTGCCCAAACTTCATTAGTTTCTGGATTTAAAGTTTCTATTTTTTTACCTGATGAGGACTCTACCCATTCTCCATCTATAAACATTTTAAAGCTTTGTAATTTGGTCATTTATTTTCAATAAAATTTATAATATTCATAGTAACATCATCTGAGCATTCTATGCTACAAAGATGTTTACCGTTACTAATTTCTACAAAATCAGAATTTAATAAGTCATTAGATAAAGATTTAGACATAGTTACAGTTGATCCTGGATCATTAGCCCCTGTCATCACAAGAGTTTTAGTTTTAATATTCTTTATCATTTCAATATTATCCTTGTGATTAGCAAATAGCTTATAAGCTTTTAAAAAATTTAAATGGTCTTCTGGTTTTTTGTTTAAAATCTTCATGAATTGATCATAAATTTTTGGATTTGATTTTAAATATTCATCACTAAACCATCTTTTCAAAGCTTGTTTTGAAATAGGTTTATTTAGCTTGGCTTGCTCAAATCTTTCCAAAACTTTTGCTCTTTGTTCATCTGTTCTTTTGTATGTAGTTCCTATTAAAGTGAGTCTTTCTAGGACATTTTGAAACTTTGATGCAAAATTTATTGCAATTAAAGAACCTAAAGAAAAACCAATTAGATTTATTTTATCTATCTTTAGAAATTTTAATATTGATCGTAATTGGTTTGAAAAGTCATCTAAAGTAATTTCATTAAGAGTTAAATCAGTTTTACCATGACCCAACAAATCATAAGTAAGTGTAGAATAGTTTTTTAGAGAGTCTATTTGTGGTTTCCACATTTTGTGATCTAGGCCTACTCCATGAATAAAAACTAATGGAACAGTATTGTTGTTTACATATGAATAGTAGTTACCATTAAGGTCAAAACCTTGAGACATTATATTATTTGGGGTCTAGCCCCATCTCTTTCATGTCCTGATATCTATCTCCAGTTCTAGCGTGTGCTCTTCCAGTAGATGCACCACCTATAGCAATAACAATTTCATCATTAAAAGGAGCATCATGAATAGTAAACTCATGTGTTAAATAATAAGGTCTTAAGCCAGAATCTGTTTTATGCATCATTGGAATAGAAATTTTTGACCCAGCTGGACCTCTCGTATTAGTAAAACTTAAATAAGAAGTTCCTCCAACAGCATCTCTAAATTTATTTCCAAATCTTAATGTATGAATAAATGCAGATGCATGCTCAATTTCGCCGTTAAGACCAACAATTCCAGCTTTACCGTAAGCTAATATTTTCTCTGGAGAACCAATTTCTTTTATTAATTCTGGAACAAGAATATCTCCTAACTTTGGAGCAAGATCTAATATAACTGGTTTTAAATCTTCAACAAAACCTTGGCCTCCCCAAGGGTTTTTAAAAACAGCTGCAACCGAAACAAGTAAAACTGGTTGTTTGGCTTCTTTACCACCTTCAATAAAAGTTTTATCAACAAACTTGGTAAATTTTCTTAGCTCAAGTTTCATTAGCTAGCTTTCTCAACATCATCATTATTAAAATTAATCTTTGGTATTACCTCGTCATTAAACAGTTTTATACTCCTCATACAAGCTTCATGATCTATGCC
>Ga0315320_10003093_pt1 | contig 13701 bp, 12 predicted proteins | sample M140m21515metaG_FD_203458 | JGI IMG/M metagenome (GOLD analysis project Ga0315320, IMG submission 203458) | Ammonia-oxidizing marine archaeal communities from Monterey Bay, California, United States - M1 40m 21515 | ecosystem: Environmental > Aquatic > Marine > Coastal | place: USA: California...
GGTGTAGAACCGAGCGCGTAGTATGACTAAAGTTAAAACAAATTATAGTTTAAGATTTCGGCGGTAGAAGCGTCGCTTGAAACGCCGGGCGCGCTGCTTCGGCCTCGAACCATGCTTGAAGGTTCGGCCGGCCAGTGTGCCAATTGTCCTCTGGGAAGCGATAATCCGCGTAGTCAATTGCGATGACGAGGCCAATTGCGGAAATGTCGCGCGGCGCTTGGGTAGGCAGGCTTGCTTCCAGCCAGTCGTAAATGCGGGCCTGTCGATCGGTCTCATATTCAAGAAATCTAGGGCTGCGCTCGTTGACAGGGCGGCGAAGTTCGCGGGCGCGCCATGCCAGCGATTCGAGCAAACTTTCGGAAAGCGACCACAAACGAGATGCCACCCAGCGTGCCGGGCCAATCTCATGATGCAGGCGGGGGGCACCGCTTAAGCGGTCTAGAAATTCGCAGATTATTGTTGAGTCCACGAGCACCAGGCCGCCTGGACCGGTTAGCGTTGGCACTTTGCCAAGGGGGCTCACGGCGAGCACCTCATTTTCCGGCGTACGGACGCGGGTATTGAAATCCTCCACTTGGTCCGTGAGACCGCATTCATGCACCACCATCCTGACCTTGCGGGCGAATGGGGAGGTCGGGGTCATGTAGTGACAATAGGGTTTTGTCGTGGTCATTGAATCAATCCGGGCCGTTGCATAGCATGGTGGCAATTATCGCCTATTCGGGCGAGTGATGCAAAACTAGGAGACTCCAGCGATGGATATGGGTTTTTCCGCCGAAGACGAAGCCTTCCGGGGCAAAGTGCGTGCATTTCTGGGCGAAGCATTGCCGAAGGACGTTTCAGACAAAGTCATCAACGGGCACCACATCCCGCGTGAAGACATTATGGCCTGGCATCATGCACTGCATAAGCAGGGCTGGATCACGCCGAACTGGCCAGAACATTGGGGCGGCCCCGGGTGGACAGCAAACCAAAAATATATCTTTGACGAGGAAAGCTCACTGGCCGGTGCTCCGCGTCCGATATTGTTTGGCATTACGATGTGTGGCCCGGTGCTGATGCGTTACGGCACGGAAGAACAGAAAAACCACTATCTGCCCAAGATTGCTTCAGGTGAGATCATTTTCTGCCAGGGCTATTCAGAGCCGGGCTCTGGTTCTGATCTTGCCAGTTTGAACATGAAGGCGGTGCGGGATGGCGACGATTTTGTACTGAACGGCCAGAAAACCTGGACAACATCTGCTCATATGGCCGATTGGATTTTCTGCCTGGTGCGCACCTCCAGTGCGGGCAAGCGGCAGGAAGGTATCACATTTATTCTGTTGGATATGTCGACCAAAGGAGTATCAGTGAAGCCTTTGATCACGCTCGACGGGACCCACGAGGTAAACGAAGTATTCTTCGACGATGTGCGGGTTCCAGCAGCAAATGTCATTGGTGAAGTTGATCAAGGGTGGACCGTTGCGAAATACCTGCTTGGCCATGAACGGATGGGCGGCGGCGCTCTTGGTGGCGTCAAGAAGCTGTTGAGCCAGCTGAAAGACATCGCACGAGAAGAGGACGATGGATTCGGCAATACGCTTTGGGATGACGACACATTCCGCCGCAAAGTCTCCCAGACCGAAATCGAACTGATGACCTTGGAAGTGCAGATGATGCGCTTGCTATCCGCAGTTTCAGCTGATCGGGAGATGGGCTTCGAAGCTTCCATGATAAAGATTCGCCGCTCTGAGATATTGCAGCGGCTGACTGAGCTAAAGATGGAAGCCTTAGGATATTATTCCTCGCCTTACATCAAGGCTGCGTTGACGGAGCGTTGGAACGAGGAGCCGATTGGCGCTGAATATGCTAATGCCCAGTCGCCACAATATCTTAACAACCGCAAGCATTCGATCTTTGCCGGATCAAATGAGATCCAGCACAACATTATTGCGAAGCGCATGCTTGGGCTGTAACGAACGACCCTGGGTGTGGCGTTCCGCAGCGATAAAGTATCGATACTTCTGACTTGTGTATCAGGCTCTGTCCGTCTAGGGTTTATTCGCTCGCGGGGTTCGGCCGTGCCGCGCGCCATCCTCGCGATGGAAATACAACGGATTGAAGAGCAAGACCGCTGACTAAAGGCGATCTAAACAGGGAGAAAATATATGAAATTAGGTACGCTTCTGCGGACCGTCGCGGCTGCCGCGATGGCCACCGCGCTTGTGGCCCCAGCGTTCGTTTCTGACGCTGAAGCCCGCACACGCTGGAAAGTGCACAGCGCTTTCGGCTCCAAAATTTTCGTTATTGGGCCCGGCATTTACAACGTCTCCAAGGCTGTTGAGACAATGTCCGAAGGCGATTTCATCATGAAGCCTTTCGAGCCAGGCGCACTTGTGCCAGGCACGAAGTACTTCGATGCTGTCTCCACCGGCTCCATCGACGCTGCTTGGGGCACGCCTGGCTACGATACGCACAAGAACTTCGCTTATGCTTTCTATAGCGCTGTTCCGTTCGGCCCTCGTGGCGGCGAATATCTCGCATGGATGCGTCACGGTGGCGGACAGGAAATCGCCGAAGAGATGTATGCACGTGACAACATCAAATACTATCTCTGCAACCTGATTGCTCCTGAGTCTTCTGGCTGGTTCCGCAAGGAAATTAAGTCCACTGCTGACCTCAAAGGCCTGAAGATGCGCTTCTTCGGTCTTGGCGCGAAGGTTATGGAAAAGTTTGGCGTTTCCACTCAGCTCCTCGCTGGCGGAGACATCTATCCGGCTTTGGAACTCGGCACGATTGATGCGACCGAATTCTCCATGCCTGCGATTGATAAAGATCTGGGCTTTTACCAGATCGCCAAGCACAACTACTTCCCAGGTTGGCATCAGCAGTCCACGCTCGGTTCACTGATCGCGAACATGGACAAGGTTAAGGCTCTGCCAGACGGTCAGCAGGAAATGATTGAGCAGGCTTGTCAGGCACAGGTTATGCGCTCATTCGCAGAATCTGAAGGCTTCCAGCATCAGGCTATGGCTTTCCACCAGACGAAAGGTGTCACCATCCATCGTTGGAGCCAGGATATCCTGGACGAGCTTGAAGCCAAATGGCAGGAAGTTATAGCTGCTGAAATCGCTGACAGCGCAGACGCTAAGAAGATTTGGGCTAGCTATTCCGAATTCCGCGAAGGCTATGCGATTTGGAAAGACCACGGCTACCTGAAGTAGGGTTTGCTGTGACTGAAACGATTTGAGTCAACGGCGCCGGCTGTTCCTTTGGAAACGGTCGGCGTCGTTTCTCATATTGACTGACGGGAAGGCTTAATCCCGCGCGCGAAACGACCGCGGAAAACGCGGCGATATAACAACAAGATGCTGCAGAGAGGCTCACGTCATAATGCGCAAACTCCTAGAAATCGCGGATGTCTGCGAATGGTTCCCGCAAAAAGCTGGTAAGCTTGGCGCGTGGCTCATTGTGCCGCTGATCATTGTGATCATGTATGACATTACGACCCGTAAGCTGCAGTTTATTCAGCAAGCAGTACTGAATTCTCCTTTATACGAATATATTTCGCCCACCAAATTGCAGGAGTGGGAGTGGCATCTCCACACCGCATTGTTCTTGCTGGCACTGGGCTATGCCTACGTTAACAACGCCCATGTGCGGGTCGACCTGATCCGCGAAAAGTGCAAAGATCGGACCCAGGCTTGGATCGAATTTTTTGGTATTATTCTGGCGCTGTTCCCCTATTGCATCGTGATTGGCATCATTTCGATGCGGTTCATTGAGCTTGCATATACGTCTAACGAAATTTCACAGTCCATGACAGGCCTGAGCCAGCGTTGGATCATCAAGTCCTTCCTGTTCATCGGTCTTTTGCTGGCCTTGCTGGCTGGTATCGCGACCCTGCTGCGTCACATCGTATATTTGTTTGGTCCAGCGCATCTCAAAGATGACGTGCCGATGAATATGTTGACTTCGGCAGAGTCGGCGCATTTACCTCGTATCGAAGACGAAGACTTGAACATCGAAGACGATGATCCCATCGTCACGTCTTCCTGAGTGGAAGGAATAGGTAGTTATGTATTTCGAGGATTTCCTTCCCGTCATTATGTTCGGCGTGCTTGCATGCGGACTGTTCACAGGCTTCCCGGTTGCCTTCGTCGTTGGCGGTACAGGCATCGCCTTTGGTTTCATCGGCATATATTTCGACGTGTTTTCGATGATTGAATTTTTCAATGTTCCAGAACGTATTTGGGGCGGCGCTGCAGAAAACCCCGTTCTCGTCGCGGTCCCCTGTTTTATCTTTATGGGGACCATGCTTGAAAAATCGGGCGTCGCGGAAGATCTGCTTAAGATTCTGGAACTGCTGCTGAAGCGGGTTCCAGGCGGCTTGGCGCTTGCGGTCACAGCAATGGGCACGATCATGGCGGCGACCACTGGTATTATTGGAGCATCCGTCGTCATGATGTCCCTGATGGCGCTTCCCGCCATGTTGCGGGCCGGGTACCAGAAAGAATTGGCAACTGGCACTATCGCAGCGTCTGCGACATTGGGCATCCTTATTCCGCCAAGCATCATGCTCGTTATCATGGCCGATCTGCTGGCTATCTCAGTCGGTAATCTGTTCATTGGCGCAATTCTGCCTGGACTGCTGCTCTCCTCCTTGTACTTCATCTACATCATCGTAATCTCGTCACTGAAGCCGCATATTGCGCCGGCAATTGCGGACGATAAGATGGTCGATAGCAAAACGCTGATGCTGATGGTTCTGAAGGGCTTTGTGCCGCCAGTTATCTTGATTGTTATGGTGCTGGGCTCAATTTTTGGCGGCATCGCAACACCGACAGAAGCGGCTGGCGTTGGCGCTTTTGGCTCCTTGCTACTCGCGGTTTTCAACGGTCGTTTGAACGTCAGAACCCTTAAGGATGTGGCCGAGCGCACAGCGCTAACCACCGGTATGATCTTTTTCATCTTCCTTGGTGCCACCACGTTCTCTTACGTGTTCCGGTCCTTGGGCGGGGAACATCTGATCATCGCTGGCGTTGAATATATGGGTCTGCACTCCTGGAGCCTGCTGGTCCTGCTGATGTTCACAATTTTCATCCTGGGCTTCTTCTTCGACTTCCTGGAGATCACGCTGATCATCCTGCCGGTGTTCGCGCCTATCGTGGAGTTGCTGGACTTCGGCGTTCACGTCGAAGGCCGCGACATCATCTATTGGTTCGCAATCTTGGTGGCGGTGAACCTGCAGACGTCGTTCCTTACACCGCCCTTCGGATTTGCGCTCTTCTACTTGAAGGGCGTGGCACCAAAAATAGTTAAGATGCAGCATATCTACAAAGGCATCATACCGTTCGTTATGCTGCAGTTGATAGGCCTTGGGTCTGTAATGGCATTCCCAGGTCTAGCGCTATATCTGCCAAGCGTGCTGCTTAGCTGAACTGTGCATTCAGAGACCATTCAAGGTCTCTTAAATTCTGCCTGATCGCCCTTCAGACTTTTTGGGGGAAGTGGTCTCAACGCCCGCCGTTCCTGCTGAATGGTGGGCGTTCGCATTTTCAGGCGGGGGTGGTTATCCTATTACTCTGAACTCTAGGGAACAGCTTTCATGGATATGACATTTACGCCTGAAGAACAGGCTTTCCGCCGGGAAGTGCAGGCATTCGTTGCGGAAAACCTGCCCGCCCCCATCGCGCGCAAGGTGGCAGACGGTGTTGAGATGACGCGGGATAACATGTCGACCTGGATGCAAATCCTGGCCAAACAAGGTTGGCTTGCGACCAATTGGGAACAAAAGGATGGCGGTCCTGGATGGAGCACTGCGCAAAAGCATATCTTCGAAGAAGAATGCGCAGCCGCCGGTGCGCCGGATATCATTCCCTTTGGCACACGCATGGTCGGCCCGGTACTGTTGGCGTTCGGCACGCCGGAGCAAAAAGAGAAATACCTGCCAGGCATTGTCTCCGGAGAAACACTTTGGTGCCAAGGCTATTCAGAGCCGGGGGCCGGGTCTGATCTGGCGCAATTGCAGCTTTCTGCGAGACTTGACGGTGATGAATACGTGGTCAACGGCACGAAGATCTGGACCACGCAGGCCCATATGGCGGATATGATTTTTGTCCTTGCCCGTACCGATAATTCCGGCCGCAAACAAGACGGTGTCACCTGCCTGTTGATCGATATGAAAGCGCCCGGCGTCACGGTTCGCCCGATTATTACGATTGATGGTCGCCACCGGTTTAACCAGGAATTCTTTGACGATGTCCGCGTGCCCGTCGCAGACCGTGTCGGCGAAGCTGGGGACGGGTGGCGTATTGCGAAATATCTCCTCGGCCATGAACGCTCCAATGCCGCTGGCGTCGCCGGTGCCGTGCGTATGCTGAAGAAACTCCGCGCCATTGCGACGGCTGAACGCGGAGAGGGTGAGACGCTTATGCAGGATCAAGATTTCCGCCGAAACCTAGCTGACGTTGAAACCCGGCTTGAAGTGCTGCGGATGACGGCTATGAGGAACTTGGCCCGCGCGTCTGCTGATAAGCCCGTGGGCGCAGAGGCCTCAGTTGTGAAGCTAGGGATGGCCGAAATTCGCAAAGATATTTCGGAGCTCAGCATGCAGGCGGGCGCCTATTACGCGAACCCGTTTGATCCAAAGGCAATCCGGGAAGGTTGGGGCAATCAACAGCCCATCGGCGCGGATTACATTTTCAAGCTGGCACCGGATTACTTTGAAATGCGGGCGCGCTCCATCGCGGGCGGGTCCAACGAAATCCAAAAGAACATTATCGCTAAGCGCACTCTGGGGCTTTGACATGGATATGAATTTTACCGCCGGTGAATTGGCGTTCGAGCAGACGGTCGCCGCTTTCGTAGCAGAAAATCTGCCGGCTGATATCAAGGATAAAGTTGATCGCGGGATTGAGTTGAACCGTGAAGAGGTCCGCCGCTGGATGGAAATCCTGGGGCAGAAAGGTTGGGCCGCGACCAATTGGGATAAGAAAGATGGCGGCCCCGGCTTCACCATCGCCGAGAAGTTCCTGGCCGAAGACGCAATCTTTATGAACGGTGCACCGAAAATGGTGCATTTCGGCACGCGCATGGTTGGCCCGGTGCTGTTGGCGTTCGGGACAGAGGAGCAGAAAGCCAAATATGTCCCCAAAATTCTAACCAGTGAGGAAGTCTGGTGCCAAGGCTATTCAGAACCCCAGGCCGGGTCCGACCTTGCCCAACTGCAATGCTCCGCCGTTTTGGATGGCGATGAGTATGTGATCAACGGTACCAAAATCTGGACGACATCTGCCCACTGTGCGGACCGCATGTTCGCCCTGGTCCGTACCTCCAAGGAAGCGCGCAAACAGGAGGGCATCACCTGTCTGCTGATTGACCTGAACGCTCCCGGCGTCGAAATCCGTCCGATCATCACGCTTGATGGGAAGCATGTTTTTAACCAGGAATTCTTCGACAATGTGCGTGTGCCGGTAGCGGACCGCGTGGGGGAGGAAGGCGACGGGTGGCGAATCGCGAAGTTCCTGCTCGGGCATGAGCGGTCGAACGCGACATATGTTTCCATGAACAAGCGCAATCTGCGCAAGCTCAAAGAAATCATGGCGGACCAGCGAGCTGATGGCGAACGCCTTGCGGATGACCCCGGATTCGTCCGCAAAGTAGCAGACCTGGAGCAGGACGTGTTGGCGACGACGACCATGGCGATGCGTCAGCTCGCGGCTGCGTCCGCAGACAAACCCATGGGCACGGAAGCCTCAATCATGAAACTCCGCGTGATGGACGCCTATAAACAGTGCCATGAGCTGATGATGGAGGCCGGTGCTTACTACGCCCAGCCCTTTGAGCGCGGCCATATTCGCGGTGAAGCCAATACCGAATGGGTAGGGCCAGATTACCTCTACCGCATGTCGCCAGATTATTTTGAAAGCCGGGCAATGAGCATCGCCGGGGGCAGCCATGAGATTCAAAAAGACATCCTGGCAAAGCGCGCGCTTGGTCTTTAACCCATGCTTGCATCCTGGGCTTTGGGCGCTTAGCCTTTTGCATGAAAATACCGGCAGTTTAAATCAACGCCGGACGATCTCTAGGGAGCTACTCGAAGATGGATTTTGAACTTTCCGAAGACCAAGTACTGCTACAGGAAAGCGTAACCCGCTTCGTGGCTGACAATTATTCCTTCGAGCAGCGCCGGAAGCTGGTCGATACCGACCAGGGCTACTCCGATAAGCAGTGGTCGCAGTTCGCAGAATTGGGCTGGCTCGGCATGCCATTCGCAGAAGATGTCGGCGGCTATGGCGGCACCCCGGTTGAAACAATGGTCGTGCTGGAAGAATTCGGCAAAGGCCTTGTGGCGGAACCATATATTTCTACGATCGTCCTTGGCGGTGGTGCGCTTGTCCATGGTGGTACGGCGGCACAACAGCAGGAACTGATCCCACAAATCGCTGAAGGTAATTTGAAACTGGCGCTTGGCTTTGCGGAACGCCAGTCCCGGTACAATCTGGCGGATGTTCAGACCAAGGTTGAGAAATCTGGCGGCGATTATGTGCTTTCGGGCATGAAAAGCGTCGTGTTTGGTGCGCCAACAGCTAACAAGTTCATCGTTTCCGCACGCACCAGCGGTGGCGCGCGGGATGAAGGCGGCGTTTCCTTATTCCTGGTGGATGCAGATGCATCCGGCGTATCCGTGCGCGGTTACCCAACGGTGGATGGCATGCGCGCTGGCGAAGTCACATTAGATGGCGTCAAAGTTGGCGCGGATGCACTGATGGGGGCAGAGGGCGAAGGCTTTGGCGCGCTTGAAACAACCATTGACTACGCCATCGCCGCGACCGCAGCAGAAGCCGTTGGTGCCATGAGCGCGCTGAACGACATGACGCTCGAATACATCAAGACCCGTGAGCAATTCGGCCAGCCAATTGGCAAGTTCCAGGTGCTACAGCACCGCATGGTGGACATGTTCATCGCACATGAAGAAGCCAAATCAATGGCCATGATGGCGGCGATGCGGATTGATGATGAAGATGCGAATGAGCGCCGTAAGGCTGCATCTGCAACAAAAGTACAGATTGCCAAGTCCGCCCGCTTTGTCGGCCAGCAATCCATTCAGCTGCATGGTGGCATTGGCATGACGGATGAATATGCCGCAGGCCACTACTTTAAGCGCCTCACCATGATCGATCGTAGCTATGGCGATGGTGATTATCATCTGGCGCGGTTTGGCGCGTTAAGCTAAACTTGGTCTAGGCTTTAAGGGCGGGAAAACATCCGAGACCGGATCGATGCTTTCCGCACTGAATGCGTGGCTGTGGACCTAACATGCTCAGCCGTTGGCACAGAAGGCGGCCCCGTTTTGTAACTGGATTCAGAGGTTGACCGCCGTGATCTGATCTTGATTGGCCGGGAAACCAAGTTCCATGGTGGCGAAAACCATGAGATTGGCGGCACAGTTGGAAAGCTGCTGCATGATAATCCACGCCCACTGATCGTCGCGCCTGAAATGATTTCCAACGCGAATGATGACGTGGTCGTTGTGGCATTCGATGGGGATGTCACCTCCTCCCGCGCCATGCACATGGTCTTGCTTTTGGGTCTCGCAAAAGGCCGCGAAGTGCATGTGGTATCCGTGGATGCAGATGCCGACAAAGCCAATGCTCTGTCTGAACGCGGGGCAGCCCTGTTCCTTAGCCATGGGTACGCTGCACTTTCAAACGGCATCGCATCCCGGGGCAAAGTGTCAGACAGCGTCCTCGGTGCCATCAGCACCTGCAGTGCCGGTCGTCTGGTGATGGGCGCTTACGGCCACGAAGGCGGCATCCGCCGCATGTCAACCACCAAGCGCCTACTAACAGCTAGCAGAGTCCCGGTCTTCGTGCATCACTAGTACATCTGCATTGAGTCCGATTCAGATTAAATGCGGAAAATTGCTCGCTATCAGGCGCATAACGCTTAAAGGCCTCTATTCAGCTTGTCACCTGAAACGCAACCTCCACGGCTCACGAATTTCATCTGAGATCGGATTGCTTGTCGGCCGCAAGCTTAATGATGTGCTTGGTCTGTTTTGATTGTCGGCTTGGTTAGGTAGGGGTATCTGGGTGGGATTTGACCTAATAGCGATCTTGCCGCTGGCGTTGATATTGGCAGGCACGGGCTGCATTGCGGGCGTTCTGACAGGCCCGCTTGGCGTGGGCGGCGGCATCATTATGGTGCCTGTGCTTTTCATGATGTTGGGATTTAGTCGGTACGTCGCTGGCCAGTATTGTGTTGACTTCACTCGTTTCCGCGTGCGCTCATCATAAACGTGGTGTGGTCGATGTGGCTTTGCTGCAATCCTGGGGCGTTTGGATTTTCTTAGGATCGATCGCGGGCGTCTTGATCGCAAATGCGATTAGCGGCGGCGCGTTGACGGCTGTGTTCGGCGTGGTTGCGTTAGCCGTCACCTTATATACGGCGCTAACGCCGCCGGACTTCCGTTTGCGTGACAGATTGCCATCCGGCGTGGTGGGCTGTCGGCAATGATGAGGATCGGCGGCGGTACGCTGTGCGTGCCGCACTTCAATGCATTCAGCTTCCCGGTGCACCGCGCCGTCGGCACGGCAGCCGCTCTCGGACTGATAATCGCGACGCCTGCCGCCATCGGCTTCATTGTGACTGGCTGGGGGGCGGCCAGCTTTACCCCAGGCAAGCCTTGGGCATGTCAACTTGCTCGGCCTTGTCTTAATCGCCCCCTTTACCACTATGTTTGCGCCATACGGCGTAAAGTTGGCGCATTTGCTTTCGCCCAAACTGCTGAAGCGCGCCTTCGCATTCTTCTTATTTGTGACGGCGATAAAGATGCTTGTTCTGTGCGCGCCATAGCCCACAGATTTTCCGCTATGCGTTCTGAATTGATTTTAAAACATGCTCTTCAGCACCCGGTCCGGCGGCGCGTGGCCGTCTGAGAAGGCTTGGATATTGGCGATGACTTTTTCGCCCATGGCGATGCGGGCCTCTAAGGTGGCGGAGGCGATGTGTGGGGTGAGGACGACGTTTTCCATCTTTAGCAGCTTGGGCGTCACGAGCGGCTCATGCTCGTAGACATCGAGCCCGGCACCGCCAATCCGGCCTGAAGCGAGTGCGCGTACCATGGCGGCTTCGTCAATCACATCGCCGCGGCTGGTGTTGATGATCACCGCACCCTGTTTGAACATATTAAGGCGCGGCGCATTTAGCAGGTGATATGTGCCAGGCGTGCGCGGACAGTTGACAGAGATGACGTCCATCCGCGCAACCATCTGGTTCAGAGAGTCCCAGTATGTGGCCTCAAGCTCCTGCTCAATCTCATCATGGGCGCGGCGGCGGTTGTGATAATGGATTGCCATGCCGAACGCCCGCGCGCGTCTGGCAAGTGCGGCACCAATCCGCCCCATGCCGACAATGCCCAGGCGTTTACCACGCAAGCTTGCACCCATGAGGCCGGTTGGCCGCCACCCATCCCAATTATTCGCGCGGACTAATCGCTGCCCTTCACCAATGCGACGAATAACGGCAAGGATCAGCGCCATTCCCATATCGGCTGTATCTTCCGTCAGCACGCCCGGTGTGTTGGTAACGGTGAGGCCCTTGGCATGGGCGGCCTCTAGATCAATATGGTCAACGCCAGCGCCAAAGTTGGCGATCAACTTCATGTTTGGGCCAGCCGCAGCGATGACCTCAGCGTCGATCCGGTCTGTGACCGTGCAGGCCAGCACGTCGGCTTCTGCCATGGCGGTTTTCAGCGCATCTTTGGAAAGCGCTTCATCCGTATCGTTCAGGTCCGCGTTAAACAACTCCATCATCCGGGTTTCAATGGAGTCGGGCAGTTTGCGGGTCACAATGACTGTCGGGCGAGACTTGGCCTTAGAATAGGGTGTGGGCGGGGGCATGGAGAGGGCAGCATCCTTAGCGGTTCAAGCGCATATTATAGGCCAGTCTTACGCTTGCTGAAACAGGCTCTCGCGTTCAGAAGCGACTTCGTGCATCAATACGGTTCCTGAATTTTTAACTGCCTGGAGAGTCCAGCCCATGACCGTCCGCCGCGGCCGCCACTTCCTACAGATTCCTGGCCCATCCAACTCGCCAGACCGGATCCTCCACGCCCTTGGCCAGCCGACAATGGATCATCGCGGCCTAGACTTTGCCCTGCTCGGCAAGGCGGTCCTGGGCGGCATGCGCAAGATCTTCCAGACGGAACACCCTGTAGTCATCTATCCTTCCTCGGGCACGGGGGCGTGGGAAGCGGCTCTGGTGAACTTGTTTAATCCCGGCGATACGCTGCTCATGGTGGAAACCGGCCAGTTTGCATCGCTCTGGCAAGAATTGGCAGACCGTCTTGGTTACAAGACAGTGTTTATTGCGGGCGATTGGCGCCGTGCCGTGCAGGCCGAAGAGGTCGAAGCGCGGCTAAAGGCGGACAAAGCAGGTGCCATTCGCGCGGTATGCATGGTCCACAACGAAACCTCTACCGGTGCCACCAGCCATGTGGAGCAGGTGCGGAAAGCCATCGATGCTGCGGGCCATGAGGCGCTGTTCCTGGTTGACACAATTTCCGGCCTTGGGTCTATGGATTACCGGCACGATGCATGGGGCGTTGATGTTTCAATCTCCGGTTCCCAGAAGGGCCTGATGGTACCACCGGGCCTAAGTTTCAACGCCCTTAGCGCGCGTGCTTTGGAAGCCTACAAAAGAGCTTTGGTCCCTCGATCCTATTGGGATTGGGGGCCGATGCTGTCAATGAACGAGAACGGCTATTTCCCCTATACGCCATCAACCAACTTGCTGTTCGGCCTGAAAGAGGCGATCGATATGCTGTTGGAAGAAGGGCTGGATAATGTGTTCGCCCGCCACTTCCGCCTTGGCGAAGCAACTCGCCGCGCAGCCCAAGCCTGGGGCCTGGACGTGCAGTGCGAAAACCCGGATGAACGCTCCAACGTGCTGACGGCGATTCGCCTGCCAGACGGCCATGATGCCGACGCTCTTCGTGCCGTCATTCTAAAGCAGTTTGATGTGTCGCTGGGCAATGGCCTTGGCAAGATCAAAGGTAAGGTCTTCCGCATTGGCCATCTGGGTGATTTCAATGAGCCGATGCTGCTGGGAACCCTTGGTGCTGTTGAAGCTGGCTTGAAGCTCGCCGGTGTGCCGCACCAGGCTGGCGGCGTCGATGCGGCCATGCGTTATCTGGCCGATACGTCGAAGTAGCTTGCAGAGATCGAGGCGAGGCGGCACTCTCCCATTCACCCCTTTTGGAGAGTGACGATGCCTGATATGCCCCCCGCAAACATTGAAATCCGCCATAGCACATGTCCGCATGACTGCCCGTCATCCTGCGCGCTGGAGGTCGAGCGGCTGGACGCCAACACGATTGGCCGGGTACGCGGCGCATCAGCGAACACATATACGGATGGCGTGATCTGCGCCAAGGTCGCGCGCTATGCCGAACGCGCGCACCACCCAGACCGCCTGATGCATCCGTTGATGCGGACCGGGCCGAAGGGTTCCAAAGAATTCAAGCGGGTGAGTTGGGATGAAGCGCTTGATGTCATCGCCAAGCGCTTCCTGGAAATTGAAAAGACCAGCGGGCCAGAAGCGATCTGGCCGTATTTCTACGCTGGCACCATGGGTATGGTTATGCGCGACGGGATCAACCGCCTCCGCCATGTGAAGCGCTATTCTGGCCAGCATTCTACCGTATGTACGACCTTG
>Ga0315320_10003094_pt1 | contig 13697 bp, 13 predicted proteins | sample M140m21515metaG_FD_203458 | JGI IMG/M metagenome (GOLD analysis project Ga0315320, IMG submission 203458) | Ammonia-oxidizing marine archaeal communities from Monterey Bay, California, United States - M1 40m 21515 | ecosystem: Environmental > Aquatic > Marine > Coastal | place: USA: California...
CTGATCAAAGAATTAAGTGAAAACCAATCAATCCATGGTTAGGAATTCATTTTTTTCTTTTTACACAGTTCACGTATCATACCGTCTGAAAGTCCTACTTTAGGGACATAGATTACTTTGGCTCCACTCCAATTTAAGGTTTTTAAAAAAAGTTGAGCTGCAGGTAAAATAACATCTGATCGATCTGGATTTAGTCCTAACTTAATAATCCTTTCTTCATAAGTCATTTTGCTGAGTTTGGAATACATAGCGCTTAGCGTTAAATAAGTAATCGGGCGATCATCCTTGATATTTGCCATTTTGTGAAGCTTATTAATATTTCCACCTGTACCTAACAAATAAATTTTTTGATATTCCTTGGTTTTTTCCTTAACCCAATTCTCAGCAAGCAACCATAATTCTTCAGTCACACCATCATTTAAAAGTCTAACCGTGCCTATTTTAAATGACTTAGAATGAATTCTTTTCCCATTTTTCAGCACACTAAATTCGGTACTACCACCGCCTACATCCACATATAAAAAGGTCTTTTCATTTCCTACTACATTAAAAACATTTGTATTAGAAATTATTTTAGCTTCTTTTTTCCCATCAATAATTTCAATTTTAATCCCTGATTTTGTCAGCACCTCTTTTGCAACTTTTTTACCGTTTTTTGCTTCTCTTAACGCCGAAGTAGCATAAGCCATATAATCCTTTACCCCGTGGACCTTCATTAGAATCTTAAAGGCTTTCATGGATTTGACAATACGTTTTTTATTTTTTTTTGAAATACTACCACTAGTAAAAGAGTCTTCTCCAAGACGAATAGGAACTCGGACCAGTGCATTTTTAAGAATTATTTGCTTTTTTTTATGATTAATTACGTTGGAAACAAGCATCCGAATAGCATTTGAACCTATATCTATAGCGGCATACTTTTTAATTTTCATGAGCGACTCTTTTTAGTATAATACTCATGAATTTTCACCTGAGATCGAATTTCCTCAGAATGGTTACTTATAAATACATTTTGTTGCAAACCATTAATTCTTCTAGCCTTTACATTATCATTCCATGCAATTTCAAAAACGTCTAATATTTCTTCTTGGAGAACTTTATCGTATATAGGAACTGCCACTTCTACTCTATTCTCAATATTTCTTGTCATAAAGTCTGCAGAGGATAAATAAATTTTCGGGGTACCACCGTTTTCAAATACATAAACTCGCGGATGTTCTAGATACTTATCTACAATACTGATGACTTCTATATTTTCGCTCATTCCTTTGACTCCTGGAATCAAACAACAAATCCCACGAACGATCATTTTTACAGAAACCCCTTCACAACTTGCCTCATAAAGTTTCTCAATTATCCTAAAATTAGTAATAGCATTGAGTTTTAATCGAATACCGCTAGGCAAACCAGCTTTGTGATTCTCAATCTCTTTATTAATCATACGAACCACAGCATTATTTGTGTAGTGAGGAGAAACAATTAAGTGTTTATATTTCTTTAGCTTGTAATGTACTTGTAAAAAATTAAAAACTTTATTGACCTCTTTTAAAATTTTCTGGTTGGAGGTAAGTAAGGTATAATCGGTGTAAATTTTTGCAGTGTCTTCATTAAAATTCCCTGTACTAATAAAGCCGTAACGTTTCTTTCTTCCATCAACTACCTTCTCAATGATTCCTATTTTAGAGTGTACTTTTAAACCAGGTATACCAAATATAAGCTGGACTCCTGCAGCTTGCATTTTTTCGGCATATATAATGTTATTTGTTTCATCAAAACGGGCTTGTAATTCTAATTGTACTAATACTTTTTTACCATTCTTTACTGCATTGATCAGTGCGCTTGCTACATTAGATAACTTTGAAAGACGATAAATTGTGATTTTTATTGTGGTTACCTCAGGATCTAAGGCGGCTTCTCTCAGAAATTTGATGAGATAAGAAAAACTATGATATGGAGTATAGAGTAAAAAATCTTTTTGATCAACAGCTTTGAGAATACTTTTTTCTAATGAAAGTCCCGGTATGGTCACAGGATCTACTTTATCGTATTGAAGATTACTATTTTTAAGAGGAGGAAAATTCATGTAATCTCTACGATGATGATACCGACCTCCAGGTATCAGACTATCAGTAGAATCCATGCCCAAAATACCCTTTACAAGGTTTAACATATCCTCAGGTATGTCGGTATCATATACCAAACGAACGGGTTCTGCTAAAATTCGTTCTCGAACACTTTCAACGATTTTGTTGATATAACTTTTAGATACATCTCCCTCCATATCGAGCTCTGCATCACGAGTGACCTTAATCATGTGAGAAGTAATGGAGGTGAACTCATTAAAATTAAAAATTAGGTGAAAATGATATCGAATCAGATCATCCAAAAACATAACATATTGATTTTCACCAAGTTGAGGTAGGACAATAAATCGATCCAGTTCTTTAGGAATTTCAATTAAAGCAAATTGGTTTCGCAAAAGAGTATTGGACTCGAAAGTGAGTTTTACGGCAAGAAAGGCTTGATTATCTGAAAAATCTTGATCCTTATTTTCTGAAATCATGATGGTCATCAAAGCAGGGCTCACTTTTTGGATAAAGTATTCCTTTAAAAAAGTTTTGTGTTCTTCTAAAACCTCACTTTCATTTACAAAATAAATTTGTTCTTTCTCTAATTCTTTTTCAATTCCCCTGAGAATTTTAGTACTCTCCTTTTGCTGTTCAATTACTTTTTTAGTAATCATTTTCAACAATTCAGAGGCATTTTCTCCACCAAAAACTTTTTTCCCTGTTTTTTCAGATTGTGCAATCCGTTGGACAGTAGCATAGCGCACCTGAAAAAATTCATCTAAATTATTGGAGAATATACCAATAAAACGAAGACGATCTAAAAGGGGTACACTTTGATGAGCAGCCTCTTGCAGCACTCGAGCATTGAAGTCTAACCAACTCAACTCCCTATTGATAAAACGTGGTTTAAGCCTTTTTTTCATTTCAAAATTTCTTTAGGAAATCCCAAAATTGCCTCACCGCTTTGAATATTTTTCCACTCGTTCTGTTCAAACTGAATTTGTGCCCATGCAGCAGTTGGCAGATGTTCTAAATAGGTTGTAGACAGCTCGCTTACTACTTGAGTAAATGCAGGATTATGCCCCACACAAACAACACTAGAATAATGGTTTGGTATAGATTTTATGAAGTGTAGTAATTTAGGGCTTTCAAAGGTGTATAAGGACTCCTTTAACTCTAATGATTCAAAGGGAAGTTGTAATTCGTGAATCAGAATACAGGCAGTATGCAAAGCACGATTGGCAGGACTAGAATAAATAACTTCAAAATCTTTAAAGATTTCTGAAGAAGCATCAGCTATTCGTTTGATTCTCTCAATTCCTTTTTCAGTAAGCCCCCTATTCCTATCTTCCACCATAGATTCCCATGATGATTTTGCATGTCGCAATAGTATTAATTTCTTCATAATTAAGGAGCTAAACGTTCAATATTCCAGAAACTACCCTGCCATTGACACCGGATACGATCATGTAAACGATTTGGGCGTCCTTGCCAAAACTCAAGACTCTTTGGGGATACAATATACCCACCCCAGTGTTGAGGTCGCTCTACTTTTTTGTCTCCATATTCAATCTCTAGAGCATCTAATTTAGCTTCTAAAATTGAACGATTGGTGATTACTTTACTTTGTTCTGAAACAATGGCTCCCAGTTGGCTTCCTTTTGGTCGACTATTGAAATAACTGTCTGAAATTTCTGGCCTTAGCTGTTCTGCAGTCCCTTTAATGACAACTTGACGTTCTAAAGCTGGCCAAAAAAAGCTAAGTCCTACTTTGGAATGATGGGCTATTGAGAGCCCCTTTTCGCTTTGATAATTGGTATAGAAAACAAAGCCGTCTTTGGTGAGTGCTTTTAGTAAAACAACTCGTGCCTTAGGAAAATCATCTAATCCTAAAGTCGCAAGTGACATTGCATTTGCCTCATCAATTTGAGGGTGCTGGTCAGCCTCCTCAAACCACGATTTGAAAAATGCAATCGGATCATTGGAAAGATCCTCTACTTTCAGCTCACTTTTATGATATGATTTTCTTAAATGTCCTAAGTCTTTTTCTTTCATTTGAATTACAAGTTACAATCCATTTTAGTTATACCGAAAAGCTTTTGAGATCTTCCGATAAAATTACATTTTCAAAAATTACTGAAGCCTCTTTAATAAAATCATTTTTATCGCTATAGCGATTGGAATAATGCCCCAGCATCAGTTTTTTGACCCCAGCTTTTTGAGCAATATCAGCAGCTTCTTTGGCTGTACTGTGCTTTGTTTTTTTTGCAAGTTCTTTGTGTAACTCTAAAAAAGTAGATTCATGGTACAATAAATCTACTCCAGCTACTCTATCTATAAGTGCTTTATTATAAGCTGTATCACTGCAATAAGCATATTGCTTTGGAGGATCTGGTGCGGCGGTAAGCTCTTCATTTTTATAAGTATTTCCGTTTTCTAGTTGAATTGAAAATCCGTCTTGTAACTGTAAAAAATGAAATGGTTTTAAGTCTAATCCAGCTATCGCTTTACTTTTAATTTTCCTTTTTTCAGATTTTGTTGAAAATAAAAACCCGTTGGTGTATACTCGATGATCTAGAGGTATTGTAGCTACTTTTACATGTTCATCTTCATAGAGAGGTACTGAGACAGTTGATTCTAATTCTTTAAAATGCAATTCATAGTCAGTCCAGGATTTTGCAAGTTTCAATTGTAATGTTATAATTTCTTTAATTCCTTTTGGACCATAAATAGTGAGAGGTGCTGTTCTTCCTAAAAGTCGAAAAGTACTAATCAAGCCAATCAAGCCATAAAAATGATCTCCATGAAGGTGCGAAATAAAAATATGTTGGATGCGAGAAAATTTTATCTTAGATTTCCTCAATTGCATTTGAGTTCCTTCACCACAATCTATCAAGAACAAATTCCCCCTAATCTCTAATAATTGAGAAGTGGTGTGTTTGTGCTCTCTTGGGGTTGCCGAATGACATCCTAAAATTGTAAGTTTCATCATCTTAAAAACCTAAATCACGTTGCATTCGTTCAAAAGAAATAAAATCTTCTGCCTCCTGAAGTGTGGGAACCAAATTCCATTCGGAATAGAGATCCTCCATCTGATCAGTCGCAACAATTACTACCAGTACTCTTGACTTTGACAATAATAAAGAGTTTAACTCGCTCAACTCTTCGTAAGGTAAGCTTGAATTAGTAGAATCTAAAATCAAATCAAAACTTGGCTCATTCTTGAGTCGCTCAATACACAGTGCTCTACACTTTAAGAATTGTTCTACAGAAATTTTTCCTACCTCATTTTCGTCAAAACGAATCATGCTATAGGAATGTTAAGTTTAGAAGCTAAGAGATAGATAATTGCCATTCTGATAGCCACCCCATTTTCAACTTGGTTTAATATGATCGCCTGATCTGAATCTGCAACTTCACTACTAATCTCAACTCCTCTGTTAATTGGACCTGGATGTAGAATAACAATTTCTTTTTTAAGGGACTTCAATCGCTCAAAAGTCAGTCCAAAATTTTGGCTGTATTCTCTTGTAGATGGGAAGTAATTCAAATCCATTCTTTCGTTTTGTACTCGTAGCATGTTCACTGCATCACACCATTTGAGGGTCTTTGCAAAATCTGTTGAAATTTCAACTCCAAGTGAATCTATATGTTTTGGGAGTAATGACTTTGGTGCGCAAACGCTTACTTCAGCTCCTAACATTTTAAGGGCGTAGATATTGGACAATGCTACTCTAGAATGTAATATATCTCCAACGATTGCAATACGTTTTCCTCCGAGTTCACCAAATTTTTCTTTTAGAGAAAAAGCATCTAGTAGGGCTTGGGAAGGATGTTCGTGAGTTCCGTCTCCTGCATTAATAATGCAGGAATCTACTTTCTTCGAGAGAAAATGAGCCGCTCCAGGATGCGGGTGTCGTATGACCACCATATCGACTTTCATGGCCAAAATATTATTTACAGTGTCTACTAGAGTTTCTCCTTTATTAACAGAAGACTGATTCGCTGAAAAATTGAGTACATCGGCACTCAATCTCTTTTCTGCTAATTCAAAGGATAGTTTGGTTCGAGTACTATTCTCAAAAAATAGATTTGCAATAGTGATATCTCTCAGGCTAGGGACCTTTTTAATGGGTCTGTTGATGACCTCTTTAAAATGTTTAGCAGTTTCAAAAATTAAATGCAAATCCTCCTCACAGAGGTATTTAATTCCTAAAAGATGTGAAACACTTAATGTTTTCATTCAACGTGTTTTTCTAAATAAACTCTATTTTCTGAATCTCTTTTTGACCATACCACCTTCACCTTATCGCCTTGTAACGCATCAATCTGAGCTCCTAGATAATCAGGTTGTATTGGCAAATGCCTACTAAATCTTCTATCTACTAAAACCAACAATTCGATGGACTTGGGTCTCCCGTATGTGTCAATTGCTGTAAGCGCTGAACGTATACTTCTCCCCGTAAACAGAACATCATCAATCAACACGACATCTTTTCCTTCAACAGACTGATTCATGACTGTAGCCTTGGCCTTAAGAGGACGTTCGCTTCTTCTAAAATCGTCTCGGAAGAAGGTTGTGTCCAGTTTTCCTGTTTTTAGGTTTTTTATTCCAGACATGATCAATAATTGGACTAGGCGGTCCAGTAACAACGTTCCTCTAGGTTGCAATCCTACAAGGACTGCATTAGAAAAATCACCGTGTTGTTCAATCAATTGATAGCAAAGCCTGTTTAAAATGATGTTGATCTTTTTATCGCTAAGTAGCACTTTTGGCTTCATCTTATCTATAATGGTACAAAAGTAGGAGTTTCTGTACGATAAAAAAAACCCTCCAACTGGAGGGTTTTTTAATCTAAATTTAGATAAATTACTATTTGTCGTTATCCATTTGCTCTTTTAAATTAGCTAACGCATCTAGATCTCCAAGAGTAGCTTTATCTGCATTTGAAGCTGCAACTTTCTTGGCAGCACGCTTCACATTTTTCATCTCTTGTTCTCTAAAGGTTACCGTATGTGAGGCTACAACTCTTTTGAATTCTTTACTGAACTCTATAATCTTGAATGTAGATTCTTCACCTTTTTTAAGCTTACTTCCGTCTTCTTTCTCAAGATGACGAGATGGAACAAAGGCTACAATATCTTCATTAAAGTGAATTGTTGCTCCTTTGTCAACGATTTCGGTGATTGCAGTGGTATGGGTTGTGTCTACTGCAAACTCTTTTTCGTATTTATCCCATGGATTGTCCATTGTCTGTTTGTGACCTAAACTCAGTTTACGACCTTCAACATCTAATTCTAGAACAATAACATCAATTTTATCTCCAAGTGTTAAGACCTCAGAAGGATGCTTTACTTTTTTGGTCCAAGACAGATCTGAAATGTAAACCAATCCATCAATACCCTCCTCTAACTCAATAAATACTCCAAAGTTGGTGAAGTTTCTAACTAATCCTGAATGCTTTGATCCAATTGGATACTTTGAGGTAATGTCAGTCCATGGATCAGGTGTAATTTGCTTGATTCCAAGTGACATTTTTCTTGACTCCCGATCCAGAGTTAAAATCACAGCCTCTACTTCATCACCAACATTCACAAAATCCTGTGCAGATCTCAAATGAGTAGACCAAGACATTTCAGAAACGTGAATCAAACCTTCAACACCTTCTTCAATTTCAACAAAAGCTCCATAATCTGCAATTACAACTACTTTTCCTTTTACTTTATCTCCTTCTTTCAAGCTCTCAGAAAGTTGATCCCATGGGTGCGCACTCAATTGCTTAAGACCAAGTTGGATTCTAGATTTGTTATCATCAAAGTCAAGGATAACAACATTTAACTTTTGATCTAATTCCAATATTTCACTTGGGTGGTTTATACGACTCCACGAAAGATCAGTGATGTGGATTAATCCGTCAACACCTCCAAGGTCAATAAACACTCCATACGAAGTAATATTTTTCACAGTACCCTCTAAAACTTGACCTTTTTCTAATTGGCCAATAATTTCTTTTTTCTGTTCTTCTATATCAGCCTCAATCAATGCTTTGTGAGAAACAACAACATTTTTAAATTCGTGATTAATTTTAACCACTTTAAATTCCATCGTTTTATTTACATACTGATCATAGTCTCGAATCGGCTTTACATCGATTTGTGAACCTGGTAAGAAAGCCTCAATACCAAATACATCCACAATCATTCCACCTTTCGTTCTGCATTTTACAAAACCACTTACGATTTCACCATTATCATGAGCGTTATTTACTCGATCCCATGCTTTAATTACACGTGCTTTCCTGTGAGATAAAACTAACTGACCCGTTTTATCTTCGCGCATGTCGACGATTACTTCAACCTTATCTCCAACTTTTAAATTGGGATTGTATCGGAATTCGTTAAGAGAGATTACACCTTCAGACTTGGCGTTGATATCAATAATTGCTTCACGATCTGTCATATAAACAACTTCACCTTCAATCACATCATCGTCAGCGGTATCTACAAAGTTGTCTTTTACTAATTTTTCAAATTCATCAAGTTGTTTGTCTTCGATTACATCGATTCCTTCTTGATAATTGTGCCAGTTAAAGTTGTCCAGAAATTCAGCTTGAGCTGCTTTTTCATCAACTTTAGGTGCTTTTTCTTCCTCAACCACAGCGACGTCAACAGTCGTTTCTGCTACGGGAGCAGCTTCTTCAACAACAGGAGTAGCTTGTTCAGCAACGGGAGCCGCTACAGTTTCTTCTACTTTGGGTGCTACTTCTTTTTTTGTGGTTTTTTTAGCAGTTGTTTTTTTTGGAGTTACTGCTTTATTGGGCTTAGCGCTTTTTGCTGCAGCCTCTTCGGTTGGTTTTTTAGCCATTTCCGAGGGGTTTTTGTATTCTGTATATGGGAAAACCTGAATTGCAGATACAGAAGTTGTTTCTAAAATTGTTGTTGCTTTCGGTTTTTCCTACCAATTAAAAGCGTGCAAATATACTTCTAAAGAGATGATAAACAAATAATTTAATAAATTTTATCGATGAATTGATTCGTGCTTTTTGAGCACTGCTGTATGTAAAATCTCAAAAACCTCATCTATGGAAAGATTGCTTACATCAATTTCAATAGCATCTTGAGCTTTTTGAAGAGGAGCAATTGTTCGTGTTTGATCTTGTTTGTCACGTGTTTTGACATTGTTAAGAACCTCATCAAAAGTTCCACTAAGGCCAGCTTCCAACTGCTCTTGATACCTTCTTTTAGCTCTCACCTCGGGTGTTGCTGTTAAAAAAAATTTACATTGAGCATCAGGAAAGACAACAGTACCAATATCACGACCGTCCATTACAACTCCTCGGTCAGCCCCCATTAATTGTTGTTGTTTGGTTAAAAAAGTACGTACTGCTTCTTGTGAAGCAACCTGACTTACCCATTTATTAACCTCAGCAGCTCTAATGGCTTTAGTCACATTTTTACCATTTAAAAATGTCTGCTGTTTACCCTCAACCTCTTCAAAATGAATCAATATTTGATCTAATGAGTCATTAAGCAAACTTAAATCTACACTCCCTTTGGGGAACTGATTGAAGCCAAAAAGTGTCACAGCACGATACATGGCTCCAGTGTCTACATAGATGAATCCAAATGCTTTAGAGAGACGTTTCGCTTGGGTGCTTTTACCTGTAGCAGCTAAACCGTCAATAGCAATGATCAATTTATTCATAGCTCAAAAATAGCACTTAATTTATGATGCTATCAAATTTTTGGCATTTACCACTTTTTGTGAAGTAACAGCTAGGTCAATGACTTCTCTCATTTCTGAGACATAAAGAAATTTTAATCCCTTTAAATACCTAGGGTTGATTTCGTCAATATCTTTTTTATTCTCAGCACAAAGAATAATTTCTTTGATTTTTGAACGCTTTGCTGCTAAAATCTTTTCTTTGATCCCACCTACTGGAAGTACCTTACCTCTAAGGGTAATTTCTCCAGTCATAGCCAAGTTTTTCTTTACCCGTTTTTGGGTAAACAATGAAACTAAAGACGTTAACATCGTTATCCCGGCACTTGGGCCATCTTTTGGAGTAGCTCCTTCTGGGACATGGATATGGATATTATAGTTTTCAAATTTAAATTCTGATAGCCCCATAAAATCTGCATTTGCCTTGATATACTCCATGGCAATAGTTGCTGATTCTTTCATTATTTTACCTAAATTCCCGGTAATGCTTAATCCTCCTTTTCCTTTCGATATAGCGGATTCAATAAAGAGAATGTCACCCCCTACGGAAGTCCAAGCCAATCCTGTTACTACCCCGGCAACATGATTATTTTCATACAAATCACGATGTACTTTTGCTGGACCTAGAATAGTTATCAAATCATCTATTTCTGGAGAAACTTTATATTCCTCTTCCATCGCAATGGATTTCGCTGCATAGCGAACTGTTTTTGCAACTTGTTTTTCAAGACCACGTACACCTGACTCTCTTGTATAACCCTCTACAATTTTTTCTAAAATTGCTTTTCTCAGGTTTAAATGAGTCTTCTTCATCCCATGCTCTTTCAATTGTTTTGGCAATAAAAACTTTTGACCAATAGAGGTCTTTTCCTCTATAGTATATCCACTTACAGAGATCATTTCCATACGATCTCTTAGAGCACGATGGATGAGTGCTAAACTATTCGCAGTTGCAATAAACATTACTTTCGACAGGTCATAACCCAGCTCTAAAAAATTATCATAAAAAGTGGTGTTTTGTTCAGGATCCAAAACTTCTAATAATGCAGCAGCGGGGTCGCCTTGAACCCCAGAGGCCAATTTATCAATCTCATCCAATACAAAAACTGGGTTTGAAGTTCCTGCCTTTTTTAAACTTTGAATAATACGTCCAGGCAATGCTCCAATGTATGTTTTTCGGTGCCCTCGGATTTCAGCTTCATCTCGCATTCCTCCCAATGAAATGCGCACATATTCTCTCCCTAAGGCTTCAGCTATGGATTTTCCCAATGAAGTTTTTCCCACACCTGGAGGTCCGTGCAAACATAATATTGGAGATTTCATATCATTTCTTAACTTCAAAACAGCAAGGTATTCAATGACTCTTTTTTTGACTTCTTCTAACCCAAAATGATCACGGTCTAATATTTTTTGAGCACGTTTAAGATCAAAATTATCTTCTGAATATTCTTCCCAAGGAAGGTCTAAAAATAAATCCAAATAATTCCGCTGTACTGAATATTCAGCTACTTGAGGATTCATTCGCTGGAGTTTCATCAACTCTTTATCGAAGTGTTTTGCAACTTCTTCACTCCATTTTTTTTCTACGGCGCGTCCACGCATCTCTTCCACTTCTTCTTCATAAGATACGCCTCCCAATTCTTCCTGAATGGTTTTCATTTGCTGATGAAGGTAATATTCTCTTTGTTGGGTATCCATTTCAGAACGAACTCTAGATTGAATATCATTTTTAAGAGCTAATTTTTGATACTCGTCGTTCATGTGCTTTAAACATACCAAAGCTCTCTGGTGAAGGCTTACTTCGGTTAAAATCTTCTGCTTCTCTTTTACAGAAACATTCATGTTGGAAGCGACAAAATTTATTAGAAAAGAAGGGGTTTGTATATTTTTTATCGCAAAAGCAGCTTCAGTGGGTATGTTTGGATTTTCCTGTATGATCTGCAAAGCCAAATCCTTGATAGAATCTATAGTAGCTAAAAATTCTTTATCCTCTTTGCTGGGATGTTCGTCTTTAACTGATTCGATCTCTGCTCTCAAATAAGGTTGTTCCTCAAGTATAGATTTAATTTTAAAACGTTTTTTTCCTTGGATGATGATCGTTGTATTACCATCAGGCATTTTTAATACTCTTAGGATTTGAGCAACAGTCCCCATTTCATGGATATCTTGAGCTCCTGGATTTTCAACATCTTCATTACGTTGAGCAACTACCCCAATTATTTTGTCCGCCTTATTCGCGTCTTTAATAAGCTTAATTGACTTATCGCGACCAGCAGTAATAGGAATCACTACACCGGGAAAAAGCACTGTGTTTTTTAGAGGAAGTATGGGTACTGCGTTTGGTAAAGCTTCATTTTCAAGAGCTTCCTCATCTTCTGTTGTCATTAGGGGAATTAAATCAGCATCAGATTCTATATCTTGCAGTGACAAGTTGTCAATTGTATTAAAAAGGGATCGCGCCATAGTGCATTTTTAGGTCATGTTGTCATTTTTTAAATGGAATACTGAGGAGAATAGTTCTAATTCGATAGTTAGTCCATTTTTAAATAACCTTATCTAAATAAAAACAATAGTTATGCCACAAAAAAATGGCGAAGTGTAACAAAATTCAAATTTACTCCTCAACTAAATGAAGACATCTTAATTGAACTACAAAAAATTACATATTAACGCCCTAATACAATCCTGTAAAAAAAAGGATCAAAATGCTCAAATGGAATTGTACCATCGATATCATCAGCCTCTTTATCAAGCTGCTTACAACATTTTAAAAAATCGTGATGATGCACAAGATGCAATGCAAGAAGGTATGATTGTAGCGTTTGAAAAACTGAATCAGTTTCAAGGAGAGGGAGATTTCGGTGGATGGTTACGTAAAATTGTAGTGAGGAAAAGCATTGCCTACTACCATTACAACAAACGAATTACAAGAAATGTGGAACTAGAAAACAGGACTGATCTTAGTGAAGATCCAGAAAAGGGAGATACCCATCTTCCACTTTTTAATTCAAAGGAATTGGATCAGGCTTTAGAAAAATTGAATGACCGTTACAGCCTGATTTTAAAATTGTACTATTTGGAAGGCTTAACACATGATGAGATTGGTCAACTTCTCAACTGGAGTTATAGCAACTGTAGAACAACCCTCTCTAGAGCTAAAACGCAATTAAAAAAAGAACTCTATGAAAGAACAACAGCTTAAGGAAGAGTTTCATAAATGGGAGTTGATTCAGAAGATTCAACCTCTTGAATCAGACCATGCTACTCAATTTTTGATACGCCTAAACAAGCGCAACAAAAGGGCGCAAATGAGGAATGTCTTTCAATGGGCTGCAGTCGTGTTGATTTGTATTGGTCTTGGAGGTGCTTTTCAATTTTCTCAAGAACAACTACCTGATGAAGTCATTCAGTTTGAAAAAGCAGAATTTCATTTAATGCAGCTAATTGACGAACAACTGAATGAGTTTGAAAACTCAAATTCGCCTGCAACTCAAAAGATTTTAATACAGAGTAAAAAGCAACTTGAAACAATTCAAACTAATTATGACGAAATTTATAAGCAATGGGAGGCCAATCCTAATCAGCCACAATTGATTCAAGCACTAATTGGAAATTTAAACACCCAGATCAATTTGCTTACTGAAATTAACAACATTTTGAAAACAATTAAAAAAACAAATTATGAAGAACTTAAAATTTAAGTTTCTAGGAATCCTTCTAATAGGGACCAGTTTTTCACTCTTTGCCATTCAAAATACAAGCAAAGAACTACACAAAGAAATTGATGTAAATCCGGACGTCGTAGTCGAAATACAAAACCAGTTCGGAGATCTCAATATCAGTAGCTGGGATCAAAACAAGGTTGTTATTGACATTATCATCTCTGTAAAAGGAATTAATCAAAA
>Ga0315320_10003095_pt1 | contig 13695 bp, 9 predicted proteins | sample M140m21515metaG_FD_203458 | JGI IMG/M metagenome (GOLD analysis project Ga0315320, IMG submission 203458) | Ammonia-oxidizing marine archaeal communities from Monterey Bay, California, United States - M1 40m 21515 | ecosystem: Environmental > Aquatic > Marine > Coastal | place: USA: California...
AAGCCGCCGGCGTAGGACGCGAGTTCGAATCCTTTCGGCGTCGCGCGGACCGAGAGCGAGACGACCTAAGGAAGTTCGCCGCGGAGAAAGTGCTCAAGGAGTTCCTGGTGGTGTTCGACAACCTTGGCCGCGCCTTGGAGCACGCGGGTGCGGACAAGGAGAGCCCTCTCGGGCAAGGAATTCAGATGGTCCTCGGCCAATTCACCGGAGCCCTGAAGCGTTGCGGAGTCGAGGAAGTCGCCTGTGCGCCCGGCGAAGAGTTTGATCCCCAGTGGCATGAAGCTGTGGGTCAAGAGCACTCAGACTTCCCCCATGGGAAGATCGTGCGTCGGATGCATACCGGCTTCACCCTGAACGACCGGCTTCTCCGGGCTGCCATGGTGACCGTATCCCGTGGACCGAGCATGTCGGGCGAAGAGTTAGAGGCAACGAGACCAAGCATTCCCTCGGTGACAAACAAGGCCGTCGAGGCAATGGCGAAGCCATTGCCGGAAGAAAAAGCGAAGCGCGGACGGCGTAAGAAGGCCAACAAGGAGTAGCCACGCATGGGCGGCAAGATCATCGGTATCGACCTCGGGACAACCAACTCCTGCGTGTCGATCATGGACGGGGGCGACTCTGTAGTCGTACCCAACCCCGAGGGCAGTCGCACGACACCCTCGGTCGTTGCATTCACCGAAGACGGAGACCGGCTCGTCGGCCAGATCGCAAAGCGACAGGCCGTCACGAATCCGGACAACACGTTGTATGCGAACAAGCGCCTGATCGGGCGTCAGTTCAGCGACGCTGAGGTGCAGAGAGCTCTCAAGACCGCGCCATACAAGATCGTCGAGGCTGAAAACGGAGACGCCTGGGTCGAAGCGGTCGGCGAGCAGTTCGCTCCACCTCAGGTGTCAGCGATGATTCTCGAAGCAATCAAGAAGATTGCTGAGGACTACCTAGGCGAGTCCGTGGAGCGAGCGGTGATCACCGTCCCCGCCTACTTCAACGACTCGCAGCGCCAAGCGACGAAAGATGCAGGACGCATCGCGGGCCTCGAGGTCTTACGGATCATCAACGAGCCCACCGCTGCCGCCCTCGCCTACGGCACCGACAGCGGGAACGAAGGACGACTCGCTGTGTTCGACCTTGGCGGCGGAACCTTCGATGTCTCTATCCTCGAGATGTCTGACGGCGTCTTCGAGGTGAAGTCCACACACGGGGACACCTTCCTCGGTGGTGAAGACTTCGACCAACGACTCATTGATCACTGCCTGACTCAGTTTCAGGAAGAGACCAACGTCGACCTTCGTGCGGACTCCATGGCTCTCCAGCGCCTCAAGGAGGCAGCGGAGAAGGCGAAGCACGAACTGTCGAGTGCACTGGAGACGACGATCAACCTACCGTTCATCACGGTGGACGAGTCCGGTCCTCGGCACCTACGCGTCGACCTGACTCGAGGGCAATACGAGGGGATGGTCGCTGACCTCATCAAGCGTCTCGCAGAGCCTTGTCACAAGGCCATCGAAGACGCCGGATACACACAGAGCGACATTGACGAAGTCCTCCTTGTCGGTGGCATGACCCGCATGCCTAAGGTCAGGCAAACCGTCACTGAGATCTTCGGAAAAACACCCAACACGTCTGTCAATCCAGATGAGGTTGTGGCCGTGGGCGCAGCGATCCAGGGGTCTGTCCTCGCCGGTGACACCAAGGACATCCTCCTCCTAGATGTGACCCCTCTCAGCCTCGGCATCGAAACCGCCGGGGGGGTCTTCCATCGACTCATCCCTCGCAACACAACGATCCCCTGCAAGAAGAAGGAGATCTTCACCACTGCCCTGGACAACCAGCCCATGGTGAACGTGCATGTTGGCCAGGGCGAGCGCGAGATGATCGACGACAACAAGTCGCTCTGTCGCTTCGAGTTGACTGGTTTGCCGCCTGCTCCACGCGGCATGCCGCAGATCGAAGTGACCTTCGAGTTGGATGCGAACGGGATCCTCAACGTCACCGCGAAAGACCTGGGCACAGGCCGCAAACAGGCTGTGGTCGTCACGTCAGGCTCAGGCCTGAATGAAGACGCGATCAAACGCATGGTTCGCGACTCTGAATCGCATCGCGAGGAAGACTCCATGCGCAAAGAGTTGGCGGAAGCCCGCAACGAACTCGACGGTCTCCTTTACACGACCGAGCGCAGCCTAGATGAGTACGGCGATGCGATTCCGTTCGAGGACCTCATGCGAATTCGCGAGGCCATCGGAAAGGCGAACGAAGTCGTCAAGGGAAGCTCAATCGACGAGATCCGTGGCGCCCACGCAACTCTGGCCGAGGCCGCACAGACCATCGCGGAGGCCCTCTACGCTGGGGCTCTGGGAGATGCCGATGAGATGGCCGAAGGGCTGATCGGGGAGGATGGGAACTACGACGAGAGCGGCCTGGATGATGGCGGCTTCGAGGACTTCGGCGACGAAGCCGGCGACGAGTTCTGAGCGCCAGAGGCATCACACCCGAGACGATGTCCCCGAAGCGAGCCGTGGTGCTTTAAAGTCGCGGAACCGTGCAGCCCGATCTCTACGCCATCCTTGACTGTGTGCGTTCCGCAACCGACGAGGAGCTGAAGAAGGCCTATCGCCGTCAGGCGCTGCGCTGGCATCCGGATCGGAATCCCGACGACCCGGAGGCTCTGCGTCGCTTCAAAGAGGTCGCATACGCCTATCAAATCCTCAGTGACCCAGTAAAACGACTTCAGTACGACCGTTTCGGACGAGTCTTCACGGACGGGAGGTCGCAGGGCCCCTTCGGCTCGACCGATGAGATTGATCTGGGCGAAGTGGTCTCGGGAATGTTCCGCGACCTCTTTGGACGCCGGAAACCCAAGAGGCCCGATCCGCGCGATCTGCGCTACACGGTGACGATCAGCCTTGAGGAGGCAGCTCGCGGTGTCACCAAGCAGGTTGTCTTCTCGAGGGACAAAGCAAACGGTGCACGGGTCGAGGAGAAGCTCGCGGTCAAGGTCCCGCGGGGTGTGGACACCGGCCAGCGGCTCAAGGTCGCGGGGAAAGGGTTCGGGGGAGCGCGCGGGACTGGCGACCTCTTCGTCGTCGTCAACGTCGCGGACCATTCGTTCTTCAGACGACGTGGCGCCGACATCTTCTGTGATGTACCCGTCTCCTACAGCCAAATCGTCCTCGGGGCAGAACTCGATGTCCCCACCCTGCTCGACCCGGCCATCGTCCGATTGCCACCTGGTTGTCAGCCGGGGACGGTCCTTACTTTGCGTGAACGCGGTCTACATAGGGTGAAGGGAGGCAGACGGGGGGACCAGTTCGTGAAGATCGTGTTGGACATCCCCGCCGGCTTGTCCCGCGAGGAAAAAGACCGACTACTCGTCCTCGATGGCGACATCGCCGGAGAGCCATCGCCTACGCGGCAGCGCTACCAGGAAGTCCTGGATGCTGGCCGAACCAAGAAAAAGGAGCACGCATCGTGACAAACGACCGTCCTGTTTCGACGTTGATCATGCTGCTGTGCTTCCTCCTGGTGCTCCCCGGAGCCGCGAGCAAGGCTGAGCGCCGAGCCTGGAAAGTGCTCGAAAACGCCGTGGAATCCAACGACGAGCCGGCTGAGTTGCTTAACCGGTCCCAGGCGTATCTGGAGAGCTTCCCTGAAAGCGAGAACGCGACGACAGCGCGCCGCCTTGCTGGCGAGGCGGCGTTCGAACTCAAGGAATGGAAGACGGCGCTCTCTTACCTGGAGGCCTACCTCAGCAGCGGCGGCCGCGAGGGCATCGACCACACAAAGCTCAGGATCGCCATCGCCACTCTTAAGGGTGGCGACATGACCTCCGGGGTCGCACAACTCGCCAACGTTCTTGGTTCCGCTCAGGACAAGGACGCAGGACGCACCGCTGGACGCGAGTTGGTCGCGCAGTTGCTCTTCGAGGGAGAGTGGCGGCGGGCTCTCGAAGGCCAGGGGACCATGTTGGCGCGGGGGCTCTTCGACCCTGACATTGATATGGCGGATTCCCGCTCTGCCATCGCTGCGGCCCGCCTCGATATGAAGAGCCAGGGGCGGGAATGGGGAGAAGACAGCTGGTCTAGAACAGAGAAGAGCTTTGACGACCCCATGGTCAAGGGGCTCCTCGCCGCACTGGACCTCGAGGAGTCGGGCAGCTTGCTGGACAGCCCCGATACGGAGGGCGACCGGAAAGCATGGTCCGCGCGGTTCCCTGAACATCCACTCGTGAGCTGGGTCCCTGGCGCCAGCATCTTCTTGTCTGAGACAGAAGACGTCGATCCGAGCGTCGTCGGCTTGCTCGTTCCCGACACCGGTCGCTTCGCCGCGCCAGGACAACTCGTTCGACGCGGGGTCGAGTTGGCCATGCTGACGGCCGCCGAACAGGGGTGGCCCGCGGTCGACCTCCGCGTGGTGGATACAGCAGGAGATCCTGCCATCGCCGAGACGGGTCTTCGCAGCCTCCTGGAGAAGGACAAAGCCATCGCCGTCCTCGGACCCATGATTTCTGCCGAAGCAGCACTGCTCGCCCCGATGACGGCTGAGCTCGCGATGCCGACCATCATGCTCTCTCAGCGCCCCGGGTTCGAATCCGACAGCCCCTACGCATTCAACGCCTGGATTCACCCAGAGACCCAGGTCCGGGCCCTCGTCGAGCACGCGATCAACCGCATGGGACTGAAGTCTTTCGCCATCGCCTACCCCAACAAGGAAGGCGCTGGAGACATCGCTCGCCGCTTCTGGGACGAGGTCGTCGCGTCCGGTGGCAACGTCGTCTCCGTGGAGTCGTATCCATCCGGCGAGACTGACTTCAGAGAGACAGCTCAACGCCTCCTCGGGACCTACTGGATCGACAAGTCCCCGGGTGAGGGGGACCTGCAGTTGCCTTACATGCCTGGGCGAAGCAAACCCCACCTGGACGGTCCAGAGTTGGAGCCAGGCGTGGACTTCCAGGCTGTCTTCGTGCCAGACAGCTACAACCGCGTCAGCATGTTGGCTCCGGGCTTTCTGTTTGAGGAGATCAACCTGGGAGGTCACATAGAGAAGGTGCCTTCGGTCGTACTCCTTGGAGGTTCCGCCCTGAACCATCCCGGGCTCGTGGAGCGCGGTGGTGAATACATCAAGGGCACGGTCATGGTGGATGGCTTCTTCCTTGAGTCCAACCGCGATGCTGTGCTCGACTTCAAGAAGAAGTACGCAGCAAACTACGGTGGTAACCCCACCCTCCTCGAGGCCAGCGCATATGACGCCACCCTCTTCCTCTGCCAACTACTGGCTGAGGGTGTCACCACCAGGCGGGAGTTGCTTCAGCGCTTGTCGCTGGCGACGCCCGTCGTCTCGGTCACAGGAGCTCGCGGCTTCGAACCCGATGGCGCCATGCAACATGAGATGCTGACCTTGCAGGTACGCCAGGGCAAGATCGTTCAAGTCTGGCCTGACACGGGGACTGAGGACTAATTGAGAGGTCGATCCAAACCCCCGCCAGGAAGTACTGGCCCCGCCCCTGGCGGAGAACACGCTGCGATCGCAAGGTGGATCAATCCGTCGCGCGTCTTGCCCGGGATCACGGTGGGGCCCGGCGATGACTGCGCCTGGCTGGACGGGTTCGCCGTCTCCGTCGACACCGTGGTTGAAGGAGTGCACTTTCGCTTTGACTGGTCGTCCCCCGAAGACGTCGGATGGAAGGCCATGTGTGCAGCGTTGTCCGATCTCGCTGCCTCCCGAGCCCGGCCTCGGGGAGCGCTGATCTCCTTGTCTGTTCCCGCGTCCGAGCTCACAGACGCTGGGCTCGCGGATCGACTGATGGCTGGCATCACCGAAGCCTCGCTCGCCTACCGATGCCCCGTGATCGGCGGCGACGTCTGCCGCACGCCCGGACCTGTCCAAATCTCCGTGACCGTCATCGGTGACGGCATCGGTGCGCCGTTGCTTCGCTCAGGAGCCGGGCACGGAGACCTCGTCCAGCGGAGTGGACCGACAGGCTGGTCTGCGCTCGCCATCAAGATGCTCCAACTCGGCGAGACACCTCCGGCCAGAGCCCTTGATGCCCATCGGCGACCTCACCCGAGGCTGGACCTGCTGGACGCACTCACCCCCGCCACCGCCGCGATCGACATCAGCGATGGTCTCCTCGCTGACGCCGCGCACATCGCTCATGCATCCCGAGTCGCGGTCCTTCTCGACCGCGACGCCTGCGTCAGCGGCGGGCCACCTTCCGACGAAGCACTGAGCCTGCAAGGCGGAGAAGACTTCGAGCTGATCATCTGCGCCCCATCGCCTCTCGACGGTTTCTCGACCATCGGCAGGATCGAAGCAACCGAACGACCATCGCTTCTCTGGTCGAACGGCGCTCCCGTCCCCTCATCGGGACGAGGCTGGGACCATGGAGGGCAACACTGATGGAGACGATCGCCATGGCGGCCCTTGCTCTGCTCGCTGGATTCGGCGGTGGACAGGTCGAATTGTTCCCATCGGTGGCCATCGTCGTCGGCCTCCTGTGTTGCTCTGCCTTCTTCTCCGGTTCGGAGTCCGCGCTCTTCTCGCTGGACTCGATCACCCTGGAAAAATTGGACCAGTCCCCCAGTCGCACGGGGAAGGCGGTCCAGAAGTTGCTCTCCCACCCTCGCAAACTCCTCGCGACTCTCCTTCTGGGAAACGAGATCGTGAACATTGGCCTGTCGTCCGTCATGGCTGCCATCGTGTTCACTGTCGCAAGCGACCTAGGGAGCGGTGCAGGCGACATCTGGTGGCTCAATATCGTGTTCGCCACCCCACTGCTACTCATCTTCGGCGAGGTCGTACCCAAGGCCGTCGCGGTGCGCACCGGGATCCGCTGGGCTCAAGCAGTCTCTCTTCCTCTTCAAGCGTTCGCCGCACTCTTCGCCCCTCTTCGCATCGTGTTGGAGGGAGCCGCTCAGCTTGTTCTGGTGGGCATCAACGCCGCCTCGAGAGGTCGGCTGACCAAGCTCAAAACCGACGACGACACCATCGAGGCCGCTCTCGAGGAGGCCCAGTTCCGTGCGCTCGTCCGACAGGGAGCCCGCGAGGGCTCATTGGACCCGCGCGAAGCAGCGCTGATCCATCGGGTGTTTGATCTCACCGACATGCCGGTGAGCAAGTTGATGACATCGCGAGCTGAGGTCAAAGCGCTCTCACTGAACTCCTCTGGCGATGAGTTGGCAGTGGCCGCTCGAACCTCTGGTTACTCGCGCTTGCCCGTCTACGCCGGAGACCTCGACCACATCCGCGGCATTTTGCTCCTCAAGGACCTGCTTCGATTCCGCGCAAACGACGAAGAAGTCTCCGCCCGGGGGCTTGAGCGCATGCTCCAAGAGCCCTACTTCGTGCCTCCCGGGAAACCTGCGGGACAACTGCTCCGCGAGTTTCAGAGCAAGAGGGCTCACATCGCCATTGTCTTGGACGAATACGGCACGTTCCTCGGCATCGTGACGATGCAGGATGTGCTCGAAACGCTCTTCGAACCCATGCGGCGAAGCGAGGGGGAGACTGCCTCTGAAAGCGGCCCCAACTTCGAGCGCCTCGCGGACGGCGTCTTCCGGGTGCCCGCCCGAATGAGTATCGAAGACTTCAACCGCCGCATCGGCCCCCCACTGCCAACCGGAGACACCTACACCACGGTGGCCGGCTACATCTTTCATCTATTCGGCAAGCTGCCAGCCAAGGGAGATCAGATCTCCGACCGACATTGGAGCTTTCACGTCTCTGGCCTTGAAGGCACGCGCCTCACGCAGGTGAGCGCCACTCGCCGGGAACGAAGCCAGGGCGCACGTTCCCGAGCGCGGGACCTCGGCCTTCCCGTGACCCAGACCCAGGCGGTCATCCCCACGGACACCCAGGAGGACGAAGAATGAGTCTCCTGACAGGACTTGGGATCGTCTTCGTTTGCATGCTGTTTGAGGGCTTCTTCAGCGGAAGCGAGATCGCGCTTGTGAGCGCGGACAAGGTACTTATCCGAACCTGGAAGGATCAGGGCGTCCCAGCCGGCCGACTGCTCGGTGCCTTTCTCCAGGAGCCGGAGCCCATCCTCACCACCACCCTGATCGGGACAAACCTGAGCACCGTCACGGGAACCACCGTCTTCGCCCTCCTTCTTAAGGAGCACTGGGGACTCGAGAATGGTCTCTACACCGTCTTGTTGCTCTCTCCCCTTCTGTTACTTTTCGGGGAGCTCGTCCCGAAGTCGGTGTACCGCAGGTACAGCTCCGAAATCGCTCCCGTCGTCATCCGCCCGCTTACGTTCTTGAGCAAGGTCTTGTCGCCTCTCGTTTGGGTCGTTCAGACGGGGATGGCGTGGCTGCTCAGCGCCCTTGGCGCAGAGGGGGCAGACACCCTGCGAGTGAGCCGCGACGAGCTCCGTCTGCTGCTCGACCGAAGCGAGACCAAAGACGTAGAGCAGGACGAACGGGAGATGATTCACCGCATCTTCGACTTCCCCCAGGTCACTGTGCGGGAGGCGATGAAGCCGCTCATCGAGATCGACGCCATCGAGGAGACCGAGACTCTCGAACGCGCCTTGGCGATGTTCGTAGAGACCGGCTATTCGAGACTCCCTGTGTTCCATGAGCGTATCGACGACATCGTGGGGGTCCTGAGAGCGACCGACCTACTGGGAGTCGATGACCTGACGCGGCCGTGCAAGCTTCTGATGCGTCCCGTTCCCTATGTGCCTGAGTCGAGCAAGGTCGACCAACTCCTCCCTCGTCTGCAGCGACAGCCTCCCGGAATGGCCATCGTCGTGGACGAGTACGGAGGGGCCGAGGGACTCGTCACCGTCGAAGACATTTTGGAAGAGATTGTTGGAGAGATTGAGGACGAGCACGACGAGTTGAGCATCGATATCCGCAAGCGTGGCGAACGGGAGTTCTTGGTCTCAGCGCGCACCGAAGTCGACCACTTGAACGAGGAGTTGGCGGTGGCGATTCCCGAGGGAGACTACGAAACCCTCGCGGGTTTCCTCTTGGAGCAAATCGGCCACATCCCTGTCGCCGGAGAGAGCACATCCACGGACGGAGCCATCTTCACCGTCATCACTGCCACGTCCCGCGCGATCGATGAGGTTCAGATCCTTCTTCGGGAGCCAAACGACCAGGTCGGTGTCGACACGACATAACGGACTCCTCATGTCCAACTTCGCGGATTCGTGAGAATTTGACACACCTTGTCCCTGGCCGGGATACTCACACCGCGGGCTTGTCCGGACCGGCGCCTAGAATCACCCCACAAGCGAGCCTATTCGACCGGAAAAGAGCGAACCGTATGGGACGAGCGATCGGCATCGACCTAGGCACAACAAACAGTTGCGCCGCCGTCATCCAGAACAACCAGCCCAAGATCATCATGTATCGGGGCGGCAGCTATACGATCCCTTCGCTCTTCGCCATCGATGAGGGCGGGCGCATGCTCGTTGGGCATGACGCGAAGAAACAGGCTGCTCTCAATCCGCAAGACACGGTGTTCGCGCCCAAGCGGCTCATCGGGCGCACGTTTCGCAGCGAGCAGGTCGAGAAGATCCGCCAACTCTTCACGTATGACATGGCCGAAGGAGATGACGGAGAAATCCTGATTCAAATGAAGGACCAAGTCTTCGACTTACGGCAGGTTTCAGCCGAGATTCTGAAGAAAATCAAGGAGGTGGCTGAGAGCTACCTTGAAGAAGAGGTCAACAACGCGGTCATCACCGTCCCCGCCTACTTCAACGACAAGCAACGCCAAGCGGTACGGGCCGCCGGCAAGCTCGCGGACTTGAACGTCTTGCGCATTCTCAACGAGCCAACGGCCGCCGCGCTGGCCTACGGACTCGGAAAGAACCTGCGCCAGCGCCTCGCGGTCTACGACCTCGGCGGTGGCACATTCGACATCTCCATTATCGAAATCCGCGACAAGGTCTTTGAGGTGATTGCCACGGGTGGAGACACCTTCCTCGGTGGGATCGACTTCGACGACAAGGTCATGGGCTCCGTCATGGAGCGCTTCATGGAAGAGACGGGCGTCGACCTGAGCTTTGACCGGGTCGCTATCCAGCGCCTCCGCGAAGCCGCCGAGCGGGCGAAGATCAACTTGTCGTCAACGCATGAGACCTCGCTTGAGGTTCCGTTCATCGCGCGGGGCCCTAAGGGAATCCTCAACCTAGACCGTACCTTGACCCGAGAAGAGCTCGAGGAGACGGTCCGAGAGTTCGTGGCTCGCACGATCACGACATGTGAGCGCATCTTTGCGGAAGCGAAGATGTCTCCTTCCGACATCGACGAGGTGCTGCTTGTGGGCGGCCAGAGTCGTATGCCACTCGTACAGGAGATGGTTCGGGACTACTTCGACCGGGATCCGTGCAAGGGCGTGCACCCCGACGAGGCCGTCGCTGTCGGCGCCGCGATCATGGCGCACTCGCTGACCCACGCGAGTAGTCAGCGGGTCACGCTGCTCGATGTCCTTCCTATGCCCATTGGCATCGCGAAGGTCGATCGTAGCTTCCTTCCGCTCTTCCCAAAAAACTGCCCCATTCCGCACGTCCGACGGTTGACGCTGACCAACAGCAAAGACAACCAGAAGACCATCATGCTCAAGATCTATCAGGGCGAGTCGGACCTAGCCGTCGAGAACGAGCTCCTGGGAACCTTCGTCTTCTCTGGGATCCGACAGATGCCGCGCGGTCAGGTGAAGGTGGATGTCTGGCTGAACATCGACAGTGAGGGGATTCTTTCACTGACGGCGAAGGACAAGAAGACCCAGGCGCCCGTCAACGTCCATCTCAAGATCAAGAACAAGACCACTGCAGCATCTCTTGCTCTCCAAACCGACACGCGTGGTGGGAGTATCGGAGGCGGGCCTGCCCCCCTCTCGGCAAAGAAGACGGCCGGCGGCGAGCGGAAGAAGACCGTAGCGCCCGCGAAAGCACCGACGCCCAGGGCCGCCGCGCCCCAAGCTGCCGCCACATCTCCGGTTGCCCCGCCCCCGGTGAGTGCCAAAGCCACCGCGCCATCGTCCGCGCCCGCCTCAGATGATGGAGCGAAGAAGAAGAAGGGCATCACAATCAAGTCGCAGCCTGCTTCCTCTCTCAAGCAAGCCCCGAAGCCGAGCCCCGAGACACCCGGGGCCGCACTGGTCAGCCCAACAGAACCGAACCTGAAGCCAGCCGAGAAGGTCGTCAAAACACCGGCGACCGAACACTCCGTCATCACGGCGTCTATCAAACCACCCACCGCCGAGGAGAAGCCTGGTTGCCTTGCGCGCCTGCTTCCCTGGAATTGGTTCAAGTAGACCTGTCCCCATCGTGACCTCTCCTCCACGGGTCGTTCTCGTTCGACCGAAATACGCAGGAAACATCGGTGCAAGCGCACGGGCGATGGGCAATATGGGCCTCACGGACCTGCGCTTGGTGGACCCCAAGAGCGAAGAGGAGTGGGTTAGCCCCGAGAGCCTCGACGCGTGGGCCATGGCGGCCTCCGGGCGCTCCATCCTGGAGCGCGCAAGAGTCAGCCCCACTCTCGCTGAAGCCATTCAGGGATGCTCAACCGTCATCGCGTGCACCGCGCGGCCCCGCCGCTGGGAATCCTGGACCGTTCTCGGCCCCGAGGAAGCAGGACAGATGCTGGCGGAGAGAGCGGACGAGGGGGACGATGTCGCGCTGCTCTTTGGCCGTGAGGATCATGGGCTCTCCACAGAAGACCTCGCCCTCGCGACTCACCTATGCAACATCCCAACCGGGGGTGAAGTCACCAGCCTCAACCTCGCCCAAGCGGTCCTTCTTCTGGGCTGGGAGTGGGGGAAAGCGGCCAGTGCCCTTCACCGGCGGCCTACGAAGCGCGGAGCCAGGCGAAGTCGCGCCGCAGCCGAGCAGGTGAGTGGACTCGCCGAGCAAGCCGGTGACCTGCTCGCTCGCGTGGACTTCTTTCGTCGCCGAGGCCGCGCGCAAAGTGACGTAATGCTCCGTCAGGCGCTGATTCGTGGCGATCTGACGGACGTAGAGGTCCACTTTCTCCGTGGGGTTGTGCGAAAAGTCCGATGGCATCTTGAAAACCCCGGACAGTTGGTCGACGACGAGGGTCCGCTCGGCCCTGACGCCTCGGATCAGTAGCTCCACGAAGTTTCCCTCAGCGCTCCTATCTGGCGTCGTGCACTCCCACTCAGACTCTGAGTGCGCGGTCACGTTGCTCAAGTGCTTCACACCGAGCGTTCGTCCCCTGCATGCGCTGGACTCGCGGGCCATGCCGGGCTATGTCGCCATGACTACGGGCGCGGAACAAGGTCGGGGCGACGCGGGTTCAACTGATATCCGCCCCACGCGGAGCGATGTGATGGACAAGCTGTTGATCGAGGGGGGCGCCAAGCTCCAAGGAACTGTCCGGATCTCCGGAGCAAAAAACGCCGCATTACCCATTCTCTTCGGGGCCCTGCTGCACGGCGGCAAGAGCACCATTACGAATCTTCCTGACCTTCAGGACATCGTAACGACAAGGCTTTTGCTTCAGAACCTCGGCGTGGAGCTCGAGGGGTCCGACGGCACCCTGACGCTAGACGCCGCGATGATGAATTCGGCGAAGGCACCCTACGAACTCGTTCGCCGCATGCGCGCCTCGGTGCTGTGCCTTGGCCCTCTCCTGGCCCGCAATGGGTTCGCTCGCGTCTCCCTCCCCGGCGGCTGCGCCATCGGTGCGCGGCCCATCGACCAGCACCTGCGTGGGCTTGAGGCCATGGGCGCAGACATCTCCTTGGACAAGGGCTACGTCCGCGCGGAGGCACCCGAAGGCGGACTCCAGGGCACCCGCTTCGTCTTCGACGTCGTCACCGTCGGTGGGACTGAAAACCTCATGATGGCGGCGACGCTCGCCAGCGGAACGACGGTCCTCGAAAACTGCGCTCGGGAGCCGGAGATTGTTGACCTCGCCCGCGCCCTCCGCTCCATGGGTGCCGAGATTCGAGGCGACGGCACAAGTGTCATCACAATTGAGGGCAAACATCGTCTTGGTCCCATGACACATCATGTCGTGGCTGACCGTATCGAAGCAGGGACCTACATCGCGGCAGCCGCGATGACGAAGGGAGACGTGCTGCTGGAAGGTGCTGACCTCGAGCACCAGGACGCCCTCATTGGCAAGCTGGGTCGCGCCGGGGTCGAGGTCCGCCGTGAAGGCGATGCCCTCCGAGTACGCCACCACGGCGAGCTCTACCCGGTAGACGCTGAGACCCAGCCCTTCCCTGGTTTCCCGACCGACCTGCAGGCCCAGTACATGGCCCTCATGTGCGTCGCTCAGGGCAGCTCAGCCATCACAGAGTCCATCTTCGAGAATCGGTTCATGCACGTCCCCGAGCTCTCTCGAATGGGCGCCGACATTACGATCAAGGGCCGGACCGCATTCGTTCGGGGGGTCGATAGGCTGTTCGGCGCCTCCGTCATGGCGACCGACCTACGCGCGTCGGTCGCCCTTGTCATCGCAGGCCTCGCCGCGGAAGGGACCACTGAGGTACGTCGGATCTACCATCTGGATCGCGGCTACGAGCACATTGAAAAGAAGCTCGCGGGGTTGGGCGCGAGCGTACGACGTGTCCCTCAGGAGGAGGTCGGCGTCGAATCGCTCTGAAGCAGCCCCCGCCGTTTTTCCTGTCGGTTCACCCTGACAAGACCCATGATCGAGGGGACTCCATGCAACTCAAGACGACCCCTCTCGATACCACAGTCATTCT